>ENA-OZGC01000353-OZGC01000353.1-human-gut-metagenome-genome-assembly--contig:-NODE-353-length-35813-cov-9.528301_pt1 | contig 35813 bp, 40 predicted proteins | sample MGYA00245109_ERZ653643 | MGnify/ENA primary metagenome ERZ653643 (study PRJEB26926, sample SAMN06165107) | human gut metagenome | biome: ENVO:00009003; feature: ENVO:2100002; material: ENVO:00002003... | reverse complement strand
TATATGGCTGATTTTCAACGACAAAAGTCATTGAAAATCAATTCCACATGAACAGTGTGGTAAGACAGCTGTTGGAGCAGAACACCGATGTCGTGATGGTCGATACCGGTGACTCCTACGAGGGCATTTGCGGCTATTTCGGCGGCACATACATCTCATACTCAAAGGAGAAGCCTATCTCCATGAACCCGTTTAAGGTGACACGCGAGGAATACGAGCAGAATTTCGGGGAGAAGAAGAATTTTCTCAAATCGCTGATATTCCTGATTTTCAAAGGCAACGAGGCTCCCTCAAAGATTGAGGATATGCTTGTCAACCAGACCATCGTGGAATATTACGAGGCGTATTTCAATCCGTTCACCTCATTCTCCGACACCGAGCGCGAGGGTCTGCGCCAGAAATTGCTTGTGGCGGCCAAGATGGAGGACGACTACGAGAAGTTCGCCACCGATATGCGCGACATCGAGGAACAGATAAACTCCCCTGAGCCGGAGACAAAGACAACCGTCCGCGCCCTCATACTCCCTTCGGAGGAACGGCGCAACAAGATTATCCGCCAGTGCCGGGCACTACGGGCCATGATTGTTGACCGTGCCACTACCGAGGCGGAGAAAGAGAAAGCTGCCTCAAAGATTGAGGTATATAAGAAAGAGCTGCACGAAACCTCTATGCTGATGAAGATTGACAGGCAGATAAACCACATGGAGGAGCAGAAACGCCGCCTCAAAGTGCCGTCGCTCTCCTTCAACACCTACTATGAGTTCGCCCTTGAACGGATACCGCAGATCACATCGCTGGAAAAGATACATTTCGACATACGCGACTTCGCCGCTATCCTCAAACAGTTCTACCGTGGCGGTGAGCTGGAAGTGACGCTAAACTCAGACCTTGACACCAATCTTTTCGACGAGCGTTTCATAGTCTTTGAAATCGACAAGATTAAAGATGACCCGGTGCTTTTCCCTATCGTTGTGCTGATAATCATGGACGTGTTTCTTCAGAAAATGCGTATCAAGAAAGGTCGCAAGGCCCTGATAATCGAGGAGGCATGGAAAGCGATAGCCTCGCCCACTATGGCGGAGTACATCAAGTTCCTGTATAAGACCGTCCGCAAGTTCCACGGCATAGCCGGTGTGGTGACACAGGAGCTTAACGATGTGATTGACTCCCCCATCGTAAAGGAGGCGATAATCAACAACTCCGATGTGAAGATATTGCTCGACCAGTCGAAATTCAAGGACAGATACAGCGACATAGCGGCCATACTCGGACTGACACCTATTCAGAAACAGCAGATATTCACAGTCAACGCCCTCAATAACAAGGAGGGACGCAACTACTTCAAAGAGGTGTGGATATGCCGCGGCCAGAACTCCGATGTCTATGGCGTCGAGGAGCCGCCGGAATGTTACTGGGCCTACACCACCGAGCGGGTCGAGAAAGAGGCTCTGAAAATATATCTCCGTCATTACGGCTCCATGCAGGAGGCGATAACCAACATCGAGGCCGACCGCAAGAGAGCCGGAATATCCAAATATCTTGATTTTGCCCGTAAGGTCAACCAACAACAGAAAGTAATGTCGCTATGGTAAATCCAAAACATAATTCACAATACGCCATGCGTAATATCATGCTGATTATCTGCGTGACGTGCTTTTTCGGCACTGCCTCGGCATGGAAAGTGGTGATTGACCCGTACTGCCTGAAAGCGGTGACAACCAATCTCGCATCGCAGAAAGCCATCGAGGATCAGCACAACAGGAGACTTGACTCCATATCGGCAAAGCAGAACAAGCTGGAGCAATACACCGTGAGCATGGCTACCATCACCGAACTCTACAAGGTGACTATGGAGAATATCTCAGGCTTCGGCACCGAGAGCAAATATTATGTGGAGATAGGACTGTGCGCCTTCGACATAGTTAAGAGCGTGCCGGAACTGATAAAGACAGTCAGCAAGGCCAAGTTCACCAACAAGGCACTCTGCCTTAACGAACTCGGCAACCTCACGGCCCAGACACAGCAGCTTGTGGCCGACTTCATCAACATAGTCAACAACGGCAAGGTTCAGAATCCCCTCAAAGGCCAGGCTACCGCCGAGACCAAGAGCGACGGGTACAATCTCCTTGACCGCTACGACCGCCTGACGGTAGCCAACAAAATCTACACCGACCTTCTCGAAATCCGCTACAAGGTTCAGGCTATGATGGCTATGGCTCAGTACGCCACAAAAGATGACCTGTTTTTCGCCATAGACCCTGAGGGCTGGGCCAATATGAAAGTCATGCAGAATCAGGTAGGTATGCTGATACTCAACTGGAACGGACTGCGGATTATAAAATGACGGAGCCATGATGATACGGAAACTTACAATTCTCGTTCTGGTGGCTCTGCTTCTTCCCTTCAAGTCATTTGCTTTCGACTTCCCGAAAGACCTGCCGACATTCGAGGCTCTTATGGCTCTGCACAAGGCTGTCAAGAAAGATGAAGACCAGGCGTTGGCACGCATAGCCACGAGCTTCGGGGAGCAATCGCTTGTCACCAAAGGGGCGGAGAAGTTCAATGATGTACGCTCGACGCTTGACACCAAGCTCAACAACGCATACTCATACGTGGTACTCGCCGCTGCCATATCCTCGACCGCCAGCTCACTCTATCTGCTGACAAAGGAATACAAGGACTTTACGGTAAACACCTACAAGTTTGTGACAAAGAAGCCTTTTGTCGCGTGGTACTATGCCGACGCCAACCTTGCCATAGCGCGTGAGATAAAGCACGCGCAGAAACTATACGCTACCGTGGCCGCCTCCGGCATAAACCTCATGAAAGCCTCTATGGACGAGAAGATAAACCTTGTCATGTCACTGAAGGACACCATAGAGAACGCCCGGCGGATTATCGACAACGCCAACCTGTGGTGCTACCTCATGACAAACTGCGGCTGGAAGCCTGACTACATCTGGGAGATACTCACCTCCGATGTAAAGGACGAGATCGTGGGAGCGGTAATCAACAAGTGGAACCAATAAACATATACCGATCATGAAATTCAGAACTATCACCGCATTATCGCTCGCCCTGCTCATCGCGGCACTCCCGGCGGCGGTGTCGGCCAAGACGCCCAAAATCCATGACGACCAGAAGGAGAAGCAATGGCAGTCTATGGAGAACGGGCCGTGGGGCTTCGCTCCCGACTGGTACTATTATTTCCTTCACAAGAATTATTCCGGCGCGGAAATGTACTGGAAGTGGGCCGGCTTCAAATCAGGCTACCGCGTCCGCTTCAAGGAGGAGAAATCGAATGTCAAACGCATCATGCCCGTGCGAGTCACGGCGGAAGAGACCCAGCGGCAGAAACTCTCTAAAGTGGAAAAAGAGCGTGCATACGTAGAATCTCTCTACAAGGAGGAACTGGCACGCGAGGCTGACCGGGCTGTCGATGTCACCTATTCGATCTACAAGGACGAGTTCAGCCGTATGCAGGACTGTATCGCCGACGGGCTTCTCTATTGCCTTAACAAGAGCAAGGGGAAGATGAAGTATCAGGTTGACGAGCTGTCGCGGCAGAACGAGATCATCTGCGCCAATATCGCCTATATCCATAAACAGGGTGTCGGCTACGGGCTGGAGAACGCAAAGCGGCAACAGGCATACGAGGAAGCAAAGGCCGAGATGGGAAAACTGGTGTCGCGCACCGCCCGCCTCGCGGCAGTGGCCGCCACCCATTACTAACATTAACCTGACTAATTGAAAACTATATGACTTTATTATCAATACTCTGCACAATGGGGCTTCCGGCTATCGACCAGAGCCTCGACAAGCTGCTTGTGGCGATGGAGGCGTTTCCGAATGTGGCGATTTTAGGCAACACCATCAGCTTCGCCCGTATGCTCGGACTGTTGCTCGCCCTGTGCGTAGGCTCATACGAGTGCTGGATGATGATGCTCGGACGGCGAGGCATGGACGTGATGAAGCTGCTCCGCATCATAGGCATATCAATGTGCATATCATCTTCCTCATGGATATGCTCGGCTCTCCAGATGCCCGGCAAGTCTTTGGAAGCCACCACTAAGTCAATGGCTATGGCGAAGAACAAGGAGGTCGCGGCACTGGAGCTGAAAGTGGCCCAGAAGCAAGGCGAGTATCTTGAACGCCTCCGGGCAGTGCAGGATTCAATATCCACGGCAAAACAGGTGGCGTCCATAGGCGAGGACGCGAACTGGTGGGACAAACTCGTGTATAACGTGGAAAACCTCGGCGAGACCATCAACAACTACGCCCAGCGTGCGGCGGTGGCTGCTGAGACAAAGGTAAGCGAATGGATAAACGATGTGATACGCTTTGTCGGGGAGCTGATTTTCCAGATGTCCTACTACGGCATACTTGTGGCGCAGAGGATATTCATAGCGATAATGATTGTGTTCTGCCCCATAATGTTCGCCCTTTCCCTCGCTCCGCCGTGGAACTCGGCATGGAGCCAATGGATGTCAAAATTCCTCTCCCTCACGTTATGGGGCTTCGTGACCTATATGTGCCTGTACTACATAGACTTCATACTGATGTATAATCTTCAGGAGGATCTGGTGGCCTACAACCATCTGTTGCACGGTGCTGTCAACTCATGGGAGCAGATAGGCGCGCTCGGTTTGCAGGGCATAGGCTCTAACTGTATGTACGCTATGGGTATGCTTGTCGGGGCCTATATCATACGATTTGTCCCTGAGGTCTCATCATGGCTCATACCCGGCGGTGTCAGCAGCGGTGCCGCCTCTCCCTCAGGCAGTGTCGCTATGGGTGCGGCTATGATGGGCGGTTCGGCGGCTCTCAAAGCTACCAACGTGACCCGGAACGTGGCCGGTTCAATCGGCGCACAGGCAGGAAGAAATCTGAAACACACCCCTTAATCCGACAAACAAGATTATCATGCTGATAAAATCCCTTGAACAGAAAACACGGCTCGCAATGATGACGGTAATGGCAACCATAATAGGTTGCGCCGCCATCTGCGGGTTCACCGTGTGGCGTTGCGTGTCGCTCGTGACCGAGGAGCGCAAGCAGATATATATTCTTGACGGCGACATACCGTTCCTTGCCGAGCGTGCCGGACTTGAAGCCAATTTCATCATGGAGGCGAAAGCGCATATCCAGCTCTTCCACCAGTATTTTTTCAATCTCCCTCCCGACAACGACTATATCAAGTGGACTGTCGGCAAGGCCATGTATATGGCTGACGGCACCGCCCTGAAGCAGAAGCAGGCCCTTGACGAGAACGGCTTTTACTCCGACATCATATCATCTTCGGCTGTCTGTACCATAATCTGTGACTCGATCCAGTTCGACGAGCATACACGCAAGTTCAGCTACTACGGGACGCAGATTATCAAGAGGCGCACGCGCGATCTCAAACGCACCATGCTCACCACCGGCTATGTGGAGAATGTGCCACGTACACAGAACAATCCCCACGGACTGATGATAACCAACTGGCGTACCCTTGAAAACAAAGACCTTGACTATTAAAACCTGACTTATGAAATCCCTAAGACAAACTTTCAGCGACAACCGGAGGAAAGCACATGGCGCGGTGCGTTCATGGCTCCGGCCGAAGATGGGTGCCATAGGCACACGCTACCGTCTGGCCGCCCGGATAAGGAAAGCCAATTCATGGGCCACGCGACACCCTCGCCGGACTTTCGGCTATGTCGTCGGCTCACTGTTGATGATACTCTTGTGCGACATAATAGTGACCGGGGCGCGTATGGAATCACAGGAGCCGGAACTGCAATCCATCGCCAAGGTCGAGCCTATCTTCAGCGGCTTCCGCACCATTCAGGCCAACAAGGAGGCGCAACGCCGACGGCTCATGGAGATAACAGGCGACGGTCAGGCGGTAAAGCATGAACTTGACTCCCTTATCGCCATTCCACACAAGAGCCATGACGACTCAATAGGCATAATTCGCCGGTACAGGCAGCTTGAACAGATTGTAAAATCCCTCAAACATAACGATAACAATGAAAAAAATTAATTTCAGACAACCGAAGTATATCTTCCCTGCGGTGATTTTTGTGCCGCTGTGTGCGCTGATATATTTCGCTATGGAGACTTTCGGCGGCGGTGGCGACGACACCCAGGCCGTTGCGACAGACCGTATCAACTCCACTCTGCCGGAGGCCAACGCCGAGGCTCCGGGTGACAAGATGTTCGAGATGTCACGCCGCTTCGGTGACGAGGACGCCTTTACCGCCGTGGGCGCGCTCGGCGAGGAACAGGAGGAACGCGAGGCTCTTGAACACGGCTACACCGAGGACGAGCTGAACCGTCTCGACGCTGCCGAGGCCGAGCGTATCCGTCAGCAGCAGGAGCTGGAGGAACTGGAGCGTTCCCTTGCTGAATCGCGCCGGCATATCAACTCATACGCCTACGGCGACGGCTATAATCCTACCGACTATGAACCTGCCGTTGACCCCCGAAGTGAATATGCACGCGACCTTGAGGCGATACAGCAGCGCAGCTACGAGCGTCAGAAAGCTATCGAAGCCGGACTTGGCATAGGACAGCCCGATCCGGAGGAATCCATGCGCAAGCACCGGGCCGACTCCATAGCAAGGGGGCGGGAGATAGAGCGTGAGAAGAACCGCCCCTTGCTGGTGCTTAAATCAAGGGAGACAAATGCCGACAAGTTCAATACAGTGGGTAGTTCGGCCGATAATGTCGATGCTCCGCTTATCCGTGCCATGATCGACAAGACAACAAAGGCGCATGAGGGCACGAGGCTACGCTTCAAGTTGCTCGACGATGTGACCATACATGATGTGAGGCTTGCCAAAGGCACATATCTGTACGGCACCGTCACCGGCTTCGGCCAACAGCGTGTCCGCGCCGCCATCACTTCCATTCTTGTAGGCGGAAAGTTCCTGAAAGTGAATCTGTCGGTGTTCGACAATGACGGCATGGAGGGCTTCTATGTACCTGAGTCCGCTTTCCGCGACTTTATGAAAGAGGCTGGTGCCAGCACAGTGCAGCAGAATATCAGCTTTGAGTCAGAGAGCGGCTACGGCTCCGGAATATCCGGCGAGGCCATCGCTTTGCAGGCTCTCCAAAATATGTATAATTCGGCGACTTCCGCTGTGTCGGCCAATATCCGCAAGAACAAGGCGAAAATCAAATACAACACTATCGTTTACCTTATCAATTCAGACGAAGCATATTAACCGGTAATCAACCAACCCATTATGAAAGATAGAATAATTGCAGCGACCCTCGCGCTATGCGCCGTCGCAATCCCGGCGACCGCCAAAGAGAAGATCCTTGTCAACTCGGAAGTGACAACCCATATTGTCATGCCCGAGAATATCAAGATGGTGGACTTATCCACCACAAAGATTATCGGCAACCAGTGTGCCGACAACATCGTGCGTATCAAGCCGTTCATCGAGGCTGACTCCGTACCCGCCCACTACCGCGAGGGTGAGCTGATGGGTACTCTCACGCTCATCGGCGAGCGACATCTGGCACAGTACGATGTGGTATATACCTCCGCACCCTCGCGTGCCGCCTCTATCCACCGTGTGCCATACGCCGGGTTGGACTCCTACATCAATCCGGAGGTATCCATGCCACAGTCCGAAATGGCACGTTACGCCTGGGCCGTATATGGCAGCGGCCGAAAATACAATCAAGTGGTCTCCAGAGCCAACGGCATGAAGGCGATTGTCAACAACATCTATTCGATAGGCGATTATTTCTTCATCGACTACTCCCTTCAGAACAGCACGAAGATAGCATACGACATCGCCGAGGTACGTGTGAAGCTCACTGACAAGAAGGAGGTCAAGGCCACAAACTCGCAGACGGTGGAGCTGTCGCCGGTATATTCGCTGAACCTTGCCAGGAAGTTCAAGAAGAACTACCGCAACGTGCTTGTGCTTGACAAGCTGACTTTCCCGGACGAGAAGGTGCTCCGCATCGAAATATCTGAGAATCAGATAAGCGGACGTGTCATAACCCTTACCGTGGAGTATGACGATATTCTCAACGCCGACGGCTTCGACTCCGACATACTCAAAAATCTGCCGTTCAACTATTCACCCCATATCTACAAATAATCCGGCACTATGAAAAAGATACTGTTCGCAATCATCTGTGCGGTGGCTTCTATCACGGCCACCGCGCAGGAAAACAAGATAGCCGTCAACGCCGGCTTCCTGTTCCCGTCAACTCTCAACGCCACCGTTGGCTACGAGAGGTCGTTCACCTACGGCAACGCCGTGGAGGTCTATGGCGAGATTGGCAATCACTGGAAATCGGGCGAGGGTCAGTTTTGGAAAGGTTATTACTGGGACGGCGGTATAATCTACAAACACCGTCTGCACCGTTACAAGAACGGCAGCTTTCGTGTCCGCTTCGGCCCTCAGTTCGGAGCGGTGGAGAGAAAGTTTTTCATCGGTATCGAGGGAGGCTTTGAATACAACTATGTGTTTCAGAACGGATGCGAGTTCTCGATTATACAGAAGAATAATGTGAATTTCCTGCATGGCGACACGTTCCGCAACGGCCTCATGCTCGGATTCAAGATACCTTTCTAATCCCTTTCCCTCATGGCTTTTGAAGAAACAAAGGAACAGCAACAGATGTATAACTACTTCCGTAGCTGTATCTATATATTCCTGATTATCGAGATTGTGATGAACCTGCCTATCACGGCTGACAACCGCGTGACGCAGTTCATACTCGACCTGCTCGGACGCTTCAAGGTGTTCAACTCCGTGGCCGGGTGCAAGGTTGCCGAGCTTGTCTGCATCTGTGTGGTATGTATCGGCACCAAAGCGAAAAAGGCGTTGAAATTCAACCTGAAGACTATGGTGGTATATCCGGTGCTTGCTGGTCTCACTCTCGTAGGACTGTGCTTCATCTTCCATCACGGAACATGGGGTATGTCGCTCTTTGGCTTCCCGGCAAGCCGTGTCCTGTATGCCTTCTGCTCGGTGGTCGGCACAATGCTCGTTCACCAGGGACTTGACGGTATCGCCAAGTATTACAACCACAAGGTCGGTGAGGACAGGTTTAATTTTGAGAATGAATCTTTTGAACAGTCCCGTCAGGAGGTCAATACCCCTTATTCAGTGAATATCCCGATGATATTCTACTGGAAAAAGCGTATGCACAACGGCTACATCAACATTATCAATCCGTTCCGTGGCACGATTGTATTGGGTACTCCCGGCTCCGGCAAGTCTTTCGGCATCATAGATCCGTTCATAAGACAGCACGCACGAAAGGGCTTCGCCATGATGGTATATGACTATAAGTTCCCGACGCTTGCCAAGACGCTTTTCTATCAGTATTGCAAGAATTTGCACTATGGCAACCTCCCTAATGGCTGCGGTTTCCGCATAGTCAATTTTACCGATGTGGAGTATTCCAACCGTATCAATCCCATCCAGCGTAAATACATTCCTGACCTCGCGGCGGCTTCGGAGACGGCGGCCACGCTTCTTGCCTCGCTCAACAAGGGCGGTGGCGAGAAAAAGGGCGGCTCGGAGGCTTTCTTCACCAACTCGGCAGAGAATTTCCTCGCGGCGATCATATATTTCTTTGTGAATTTCCACCCGACAGGTTTTCTGAAAGGGAAAAAACTGAAACGCTATATATCGCATGAGGGTAATAAATTGGAGCTTGTGATACGCAACTGGGACGATTTCAACGCTCTGGACGAGAACGGCGAGGTCATGCTTGACTTCGTGAACGAGAACGGACGCGACGTATCCACCGACGAGGACAAGATGTTCGTTGACCTTAACGGCTTCTCCTATATCGACCGCATGGGTAAGCTGATACTGATTGACCGCTGCTGGTATGAGGACGAGAACGGAAACGAGGTTGAGCCGGACACTATCACAGGTGAGTTTTCGGATATGCCCCATGTGCTGTCGTTCCTCGGACGCAAGTATTCCGAGGTGTTCGACATTCTGATGATGGACGATAAGATAGCCTCGCTGATGGCTCCTTTCAAGTCCGCATATGAGAACAAAGCCAACGACCAGCTTGAAGGTATGGTGGGTACTCTCCGCGTAAATGCCGCACGTCTTGTATCCCCTGAAGCCTATTGGGTGTTCACCGGCGATGATTTTGACTTGAAGATTTCCGACCCGGTGAGTCCGAGCTATCTTGTGATTGCCAACGACCCAGAAAAGGAACAGGTCATCGGCTCTCTGAACGCTCTTGTGCTTAACCGTCTGATAACCCGTGTCAATTCCAAAGGTAACATTCCTGTCAGTATCATCGTTGACGAGCTTCCCACGCTGTACTTCCACAAGATAGACCGACTTATCGGCACGGCGCGAAGCAACAAGGTTGCCGTGACTCTCGGTTTTCAGGAGCTTCCGCAGTTGGAGGCTGACTACGGCAAGGTGGGTATGCAGAAGATTATCACAACCTGCGGTAACATATTCATGGGTGCGGCACGAAACAAGGAGACTCTTGAATGGGCGCAGAACGATGTGTTCGGCAAGGCAAAGCAGACATCGACCTCAATCACCATAAACGACCAGAAGATCTCAACCTCGATTTCCGAGAAGATGGACTATCTCGTTCCAGCGGCGAAAATCGCAGACATGGCTACGGGCTGGCTTGCAGGTCAGGCGGCACGTGACTTCACGGCCACCGATGAAAAGATGCTGTCGCATTTCGACATCGAGGACTCCGAGGAGTTCAAGACAACCAAGTATTTTTGCAAGACGCACTTCGATATGGCACGTATCAAGGAGGAGGAATCCAACTATGTGGAGCTGCCCAAAATCTATTCTTTCGACAGTGAGCGTGAGAAGGAGATTATGCTCAACCGCAATTTCAAGCGTGTCAACCAGGAGGTGGCCAATATGGTGAAGGAACTTCTCGGCACTGAATAATAAATTGCTTATCATGGAAACTACCGCCAAAATATCCGTTCCTCTCTCGCTCCGCTTATCCGGAAGTGCGTTGAAGATTATCGCCATTCTCTTGATGGTGGCCGACCATTGCGCCTACTTCCTTATGGAGCCGGACACTCCGATGTACGACTGTCTGCGATGCTTCGGCAGGATAGCGTTCCCTATGTTCGCTTTCCTTGTCGCCGAGGGGTTCGCACATAGCCGCGACCGCATGAGATATTTTCTGATACTATTGCTTGCCGGTGCAGTCAGTGAATTGCCGTGGTATCTGCTCAACGAAGCGGACGGCACGCATAATGTCATGTTCACTCTCTCCCTCGGAGTTGTGGCACTCGCCATATTCGACCGTATGTGTGAACATGGGCCCCTGTCCTTCATAGGTGTGGTAGGAGTCGCTGTTCTGGCATGGTGGCTCGGAACGGATTATGACTGGCGCGGTGTTCTGATGATAGCGGTGTTCTACATACTCCGGCACCAGACCATACGCCCGTGGCTGGAGCGTTCATCGACACATTTTCCCTCTCAGGCTATTCTTCAGATTATATTCACTTTTCCCCTGATGGCTCACTACGGCATAGCCGGTGCGTTGCTCGCCTCCGGAATAATTTTCCTGTATGACGGCACCCGTGGCTTCATACAAAGCAAACCGGCCAAATACAGCTTCTATGCCATTTACCCGGCACATCTTATGTTGATTTGGTTAATCAGTTGATAATTGAACCCATATTCATCGTGTAACAGGATATGGTGTCTGTCTGCGAAGACAAAAACAAATTTTAATCTTTGACAATTTTATTTTTTGTTAGTAAATTCCAAGGAGTTTCAGATATTAGTTTTTTTACCATATCTTCACCTATTTCTTGTGAAATAGTGGCACCTGATACAGCAAAATCATCTAATAAATTATCAACACCTAATTTATCTACTGAGATACCTTTCCATTCCCTTACAAATTCTTCACTCCAATCTTCTTCAATATCGCCAGTATAATAGTTTACATACGGTGTAAACTTCATATCAAACTTTACGACCAAATGGTTTAACGAGTTTATATCAGGAGCAATAACAATAATCTCTCCTTGAGGAAATTTAGAAAAATCAAATGTTTTTCCTTTGATTCTCCACTCTCGTAGATATTCAAAATCATAAGAGTCCACATTCAATATATCTGTTCTCCACTTTAAGTGTTCTGGTATATCCTCATTACCATCCGTATAGATAACATTTCTTGCCCCAAAATCACGAACTAATATATCTCTTGAAAATCCTAATCCCCATGGTAAATACATGGATTGTCCGGTACTTTTGGTTTTTACTTCAAAGAAACGTTTAATCGCTGTTATTGGAGATGCAGAAAAACAAATATATCCCCTCTCACTAATCAATTGTTTTTCCTCTAAAATTTTTTGTAACGTATCACATGGAGAATGGTCACGTCCATTTATGAAATGAAACAGATATGGACTTTGATCCAATCTTGCTCGCTTAAATTTATCATTAAATATTGCCATATGGTTATAAACGTCCTATTTCTTACAGTATCGTAAATTACAAAGTTAGTTATTTTTTATTGAGGCAATAAAAAATACAAGTCTGTCCGTGTCAGTGTATGCCCGGGGCCCCAGACTCTATAGTGCAGTTGGCGGCATCGGGACCGTCCAAATGCACTTTCTGCCTACAAAGGTGAGTATTTCTTTTTGATAAACCAATCTGTTTAGCCCAGCTTGTTGCGGAGTTTACGGACTTCGGTCTTTACAAAACCCATAATCTCTTTCCCTAAAAGGAATTGTTCAGTGGCGAACCAATCGGGGTTGTCGTTGTCTTGCTGAGTATAATTTTTCTCGGAGTTGTCTATCGCATCCTGGAGACGTGCCGGGTCTCGTTGATAATCAAATCCACCTGCGATTTGCTTATTGACATACGCTTTGACAGATGGTTGTTCTTCAACATCTTCTTTATCCGGCCTGTCTGCATAGTGATGGTAATATAGCCATACTTCAAAGCAGGGGTTACTTTGCGCGACATTCCATGCCTCATACGGTTTAGCCTCGCTGTATTTCTCAGTTATCCGCGCGTTCATAGCCTTGCAGAAGTCTCTGAGAGGTGCTATCTTATCCTCTTTCTCCCATGAATCTGTGTCTATCGCAAACCATATTTTATCCCGTTGGAGATAGTCAATCGTATGTTTTCTTGTATCGCCAAGCAAGATGCGCTCGGCAAGCTCCATCAGTTTCAAGGGATCTGTACCCTCTTCAGGAGGTATGACAATCAATTCAAGATTGGAGGACAATCCTTCAAAAAAGCCAAAATAATCCGGCTCAGTGCCTTCTCCCTCACAGACTATATAGATCTTGCTGGCATCTTTGGTCGGCTCACTCTTGCTGTAATCTTTCCTGCGTGTAATCATATCACCATTTTAAATCAGAAAGGTTAGACAGGAACGGTATGCCTCCATAGCGGCCATTGAGATAACCGTTCTCGATGTTCGCGGTCTTGTGGATATTGTAGTCGCTCAACGGATAAAGCTGAGTTGACTGGTCAACATCCTTCTGTGCAAACCATATCTCATCGGGTCGGAAAATGGATTGGTCAAGCAGACAGCTCTCATGTGTGGTGAATATTATCTGACCTTTGGCATCACGGTTCTCCGATATTTTACTCATGAGAGTCTTTATCATTATAGGATGTATGCTCCTTTCTATCTCATCGACAACGAACACATTGTCACGTTTGAGAATGGCATAAAGCAGAGGCATATATTCTATAAGCCTGCGTGTGCCGTCAGACTCCATATCCATTTTCATCTCCACATCGTCACCATTATAATTGGTGTGTACGGCAATAAGTGTCTTTATATAAGGCACGCCATCCTCGACAACGATGTTTGAAATCTCATTGTTATGCGTCTCCATAAGCATCTGAGGTGTGCCGGGATGTTCTTTAGCGGCATTGATAGCCTTTGTCATGGGAGTGTTGCCACGCACTTCATCCTCATTCAGAATCTCTTTGCGGACACCAAGTTTGGTTATGCCCGTTTTAAGTTCCGGCATGATTGAATTTACAAGTTCCGCAAACTCACTGTCTCCGTCAAGCACATGGGGAAGATAGCCTATCCGCATAGTTGGCAGCACGACCTGCAATCGTCTGATCCAGTCGTATGCCTCCTTTACAGCCGGTAATTCTTCGGGGTAATACTTGCCGAAGAATGACAGTGCGAGCATATCAGGACGCACAATCCTGTTCATCGCGTTCATAAAGACCTCGATGAAATCATCCTTGCCGCCGGGACGCAGATAATCGCCGGAGACATTTATGTCATTATCCTTACGGCTGAATATCCTTATGTCTTTGTTTTTCTGACTGAGAAGCAATTCCTCCTCAAATACTTCCTGACGGTTGAAACGCAGATGATAATAGAATATCTTGCCATCGGTAAAGAACTCGACGGCAAGTTCAGACGGAGTATTCTTTCCGTTCTCATCAAGTTTGAAATAGAGATCTTCGGCAATATCCGCCTCGCCCATCTTCTCGGCCCCGACCAATGATTTGAGTAAGGCGATACATTTGAGGAGGTTGCTTTTGCCCGCACCGTTTGCTCCATATATGGCACTCATACGCAATGCGGTCACATAACCACAGTCCATTTTGTGCCATTCGTGGCTATGGCTCTTGCTTGACGGGAAAGTGTTGAACTCAACCGCGTTCTTAAACGACATGATATTTTCTGCTGCGAATCGTAGTAGCATGGCTTATTCCGTTTATTATTCACGGCAAAGATAGTGAAATATATCCATTCGCACAAGTTATTGCCGATTGAAACATTGTATTCAGTTAAATTTTAACGGAATTATTGCCATCTTAGTTCATTCAAAGCTGACGGAGCACTCTTATCACTGCACGGATATAGCCGGGATCTTCTGCATAACCAATCTTTTTCAGCCATAGCAAATAATTTCCGCCCTTATATCGGTACTGTACTTTTGTGTAGTATGCTTTGACCGATTCGGTCCAGTGGTTGAACTCATAGTATTTGCCTGTGCGTGGATTGGTAAGCCCGAAAAGGTTGTGCTTGTTGCGGCAGACTGGAGATTTGAACCAGCCTGTTTCAAGTATTGCCTGTGCCAATACTATCTTCGGATATTTTATGCCGTTCTTTTCAATCTCGGCAATCAGATTTTGAATGGTTAGAGGGGGCAAATTATCAGCGGCAGCTACTTCCTCACATGATTTTCTCACCATGCCAGCATTGCGAAATGCAATTTGTATAGAGTCAGGATATTTCACTGTCATAGCCAATTCTCTTCTCTCTGTATATCCCACGTTTTCAGGTTCTTTGATATTCACAATGGCTGAAGGAGCCTCAATCGGTGTCTCTTTTGTGATTGTGTGAAACTGAGCCATTGACACAGAGGGAACTGCAATCATGGCTACTGTAATGAGAAATGTGTCCAAAGTGCTCATGTACGAAATTCTTGTAAAATAATTTTGTCATCGGCAAGTGGTTGACACCACGAAATTAACCCCCAATAATAAACCGCATGAACAATTCGGACACAAATTTATCAAATCAGCTACCTTTCGAGCAGTTGGCAAAACTCGGGCTCGACCGTGAAAAGGTTGAGAAATTGCCACAGGAGGTAAAGGAGAAGCTGATTAAGGGTGAAGTGACACCTCTTATGGAGGTCACGTTACCGGCCAGGAATGGCATGGTTATCTCATTACCCCTCAAACTCCAGCTTGCCGCCGACAAGGACGGCAACCCCACGCTGATCGCATATCCCGTGCAGCGTGAACTGTCTGTTGACAGAAACAACGAGCTTCGCCTGTCGCAACAGGAACTTGACGCACTGCGCCGTGGCGACGTGTTGCAGAAAGCCATCGACATCAACGGCGAGAAGACTCAGCAGTATCTCCAGCTCGACCCGGAAACGAAGTCAATCATCCACCGCCGCATAACCGAGGTGCAGATTGAGCAGAAGCTGAAGGACATGGAAAAGGTCAACGACATCGAGCTTGGCTCCCAGCAGAAACAGCAGGCACGCGAGGGCAAGCCGGTGGAACTGTCGGTAGGCGGCGAAAAGGTTTCGGTCGGCATAGACCTCAAGGAACCTCAGGGCTTCAAGGTCGTAAAAGGCGACCTCAAGGAGTGGGAGCGACAGCAGAAACTCCGCTATGACGAGCAACACCCCGAATATCTCGGACTGGTAATGACCGACAAGAACCGCTGGGAGTACCAGAAAGTTGTTGAGCATGATTCTAAAGAACGAGCCATCAGCCTTGACCCCACGCAGAAAGAGGAACGGAAATCCGGCCTCAAACGCTGACACACATGGCAGCTTCAAGAAAAAAAGAGCCGGGCCAGCTCTCCATAATGGATCAGTTCGACCTCATGAAAGAGAAACACCCCGACGCCTTGCTGCTTTTCCGCACCGGCAACACCTATGAGACCTACCGCCAAGACGCGAAAAAATCATCTGAAATACTCGGTATCCCGGTCACAAGCAGGACGCTTGACAACGGCAGTAACATCAAGGTGGCATCCTTCCCGCACGAAGCACTCGACACTTATCTGCCACGGCTTGTAAGAGCCGGAATGAGAGTGGCTATATGCGAGCAGCTTGAAGACCCCAAGCAGAAGAAAAAGGAGCAGGAGGCGAAGCACGGGGAGACTACATCACAACAACCCATTAACAAAGAATCCGATATGCCAAGAAAAAAGAAAGAGAAGACTCCCCAGGAGGAGCCAGTAAAGACCACAAAGAGCGCGGTCGATGAAACGACCCCGAAAGAGAAGAAATCAGAATCCCAATCCGCCACCCAGGGCGAAGCCGCCGAGCGCAAGCCCCGTGAGCCTCAGATGGTGACTGTCAACGGCGACAAGGTGACACACGGCCACGCATACCAGAGCAAGACCAACCCGGAGGACTGGTATTTCACCGCCAAGATCAACGGCCAACAGTTGAAGCCTCAGAAGATGGATCCGGCTGACCTCGCCGCCTATAAGGAGAAGGAACTCACGGTGCCGCAGCTCATGGAACGCTACTATCCCACCAAACTCATGCCGAGGGTACCCGATGTCTCCTATCAGGTGGCGAATGTGCTGCCCGGCCCCGAGGGCAACCTGACTATCGACAAGTTCAATGTCTATAAGGAGACTGACGAGACACGCGCCGACTACGGCAAGTATAAGTTCTACGCACAGGTGGGAGACAAGAAGATGTCAACAACCGCCTCACGCGAGGACCTGAACGCATACTTCGACCGCGTGGCAACTCCCGGACAGCTTGTGGAGCGCAACTTCGGCGACCGTCTGCACCTGCAATCCCACTACGAGCAGTTCAGGCTCCCGGAGGGCATCGACCCCAAAGGTATCCGTGTCGCAAAGGACAAGGAAGATGGAAAGTGGAAGGTGTCGGCCGACCTCGGCGAAGGACGCGGACGCACTTCCCGTCAGGAGCTGTCCTTTGACGACGGCTATTCTCTATTCAAGACGAAGACCGCCACACGCGAGCAGATAGCCGCAAAATATCTCACTGAGGAGATAAGCACCAAGCTCGCCGCCCCGCTCTCTATGGAGAAATCAGCCTCCATGAAAATGTAAAACCGTTTCCCACAACACTTAAAAGAATACCACTATGGCAAAATTAGAATATGACGAGCTTGTGCAGCTCCTTCAGGACGGTACAATAGGCTTCCTCCGCTTCATGCTCGAAAGCGACAACGCGGAGTCCTACCTCGAATGGTGCGAACTTCACGGCACCGAACCCTCGGAGGAATCCGCCGAGTTCTACTACGACGAGACCGAGATCGACATGATGGAGCGTCAGCTGATAGATGACGAGGATTATGGCATCTGGAACTAACGGCGCGTCCAACAGTTCAGGCCAGCAGGCTCTCGACCGCTTTGCCCAGATGATGATCGAGCGTATGGAGAAGATGCAGGCCTCGGACTGGCAGCAGGGCTGGATCGGCGGAGCCTCCTCTGCCGGCCTGCCCCAGAACATCATGGGGCGCAACTACTCCGGCTCAAACTCCTTCTTTCTCCAGCTGCACACGGCGGCGCAAGGCTACGAACTACCTGTGTTCCTCACATTCAAGCAGGCACACAACTTCAAGGCCCATGTCCTCAAAGGAGAGAAAGCCTTTCCGGTGATATACTGGGACATGATGGTACGAGACAAGGACGGCAAGAGAATATCCTCCGACGAGTACCGCGCCATGAGCCGTGACGAGCGGAAAAATCTCGACGTGATACCATTTGTCAAGGCGTTCCCGGTTTACAACATCGACCAGACCAATTTCCGAGAGGCACAGCCTGAGAGGGTGCAGAAACTACTCGACCGCTTCAAGGTGCCTGAAATGCGCGACACACAGGGTATGTACGCCCACGGCGCACTCGACCGCATGGTTGCCGAGCAGACATGGCTCTGTCCCATACAGGCCGACCGCAAGGAGAAAGGCGCGTATTATTCCCCCTCGCGTGATATTGTCGTGCTTCCCATGAAGCAGCAGTTCAACAAGGGCACGACTCCGGAGGACATATACCGCGACGGCATGGAGTTCTACTCGACAATGCTACACGAGATGACGCACTCCACCATGACACCCGAAAGGCTCAACCGTGAGGCGGGCGCGAAGTTCGGCGACCCGAAATATGCGAAAGAGGAACTGGTGGCCGAACTTACAGCAGCCATGATAAGCCACTCTATGGGCTTTGACTCCAAAGTCACAGACAACTCGGCGGCCTACCTCGATTCTTGGATAGGCGCGCTCCGGCAGGAGCCGAAGTTCATCGTGTCCGTGATGGCCGATGTCAACAAGGCTTCTGAAATGATACTCGACCGTGTGGACGCACAGCGCATATCGCTCGGCGAACAGCCTTATCTGGCGAAGAACGACCCTCTGATGGCTCCATTGGAGGACGAGATATGCCCGTTCAAAAACGCTGCCATAATCAAGACCCGCTCCGGCGACTTCGCCCTGCGTGCCTCATACAACGGTGTCGATCTCGGCATGAAGCCCATCGAGCGTTCAACTGCGAGAATGTATTTCCAGCTCACCGACCAACGCGAGAAAGATATATTCCTCGGAAGCGCGATACGCAAGAATTATGAATCGGAGATAGCCGGCATCGACCGCCGCGCCTCCAAGTCACTCTCAATCGTCTGAAGCAATGGCACCGGCTGACTATAAGGTCAAGTTCAAGGAACTTAAATCGCGTGTGGGTATTGATGATGTCGCCTATTCGCTCGGCTACCGCCTCGACCGCAAGGCAGGTGTGGGCCGGTACATCGAGCTTGTGCTGGGCGAGGGACGCGACAAGCGTGACACCATCATCGTCAGCAACCGCCGCGACAAGGCTTCGCAGACTTTCTTCCGGCGGGACGGCTCAAAGGGTGACGTGGTGTCGTTCATACGCGAGAACCTTTCATCGTTCAATGTCATCGGGCTTACCGAATGGCAGAAGATAGCGAAAGTGATGGCGCAGTTCGCCAATATGCCGGAGCCAGATTATGACCGTGACAGGGATTATGTACGCTCGGCATCCGCGCCTCAGGTGTTCGATCCTTCGCGCTACCGTGTCAAGGATCTGGACGCGGCCAATATCCCCCGGCTGTTCGCACAGCGCGGACTGTCGGCAGATACGGTCAAGGCTCTCGCCCCGTTCATTTCCCTTGTGTCTGACAGGCGTAACGAGAATTTCAACGGCTACAACATCGGCTTCCCCTACACGGAAGCCGGGAGCGACAAGACGGTGGGATATGAGATCCGCGGCATGGGCGGCTACAAGTCGAAGGCCGCCGGCACCAATTCCTCCACGGCGGCGTGGGTTGCCGACCTGTCGCACGGCAACAACGGCCTCGTGCGTCATGTGTTCTTCTGTGAATCCGCTTTTGACGCTATGGCTTTTTTCCAACTGAACCGACCCCGGTTAGGCGAGGACATCGCCCTTGTCTCCCTCGGCGGCACGTTCTCCGACCGTCAGGTACTGGGCGTGATGGAGCGTTTTCCAAACGCCCGTGCCTACGACTGCTTCGACAACGACCTTGCCGGACGCATCAACGGACTACGCCTCATGGCTCTTGTCGAGGACATTCCGCTGAAAATCACCAAGACGCCGGAGGGCTTGATGGTGGAGGCCAAAGGCAAGAGTTTTCCGGTGTCGCTCGACCGCTCCGCCTACACTCAGTTTGAGCCGCATATCTCTGTGCGTTACCGCATGGGGCAGTGGCAGCCGCCTAAGGACTTCAAGGACTGGAACGACTGCCTGCTGGGTAATCGCTCCTCAATCAAGATACTCCCTACCAAACATGACCGTGACGATAACCTCGCCGAGCAACGCGCCTCCGGCTTAAAAATATGACTGACCGATGAAGACTATCAAACCGAAAACAGCCCTGCTCGCTCTATCCCTCCTTGTCATTCCAGGAGCGGACATGAGGGCGCAACAGACCGACCCGACGCTCACGGCGGCGGTGATAGCGCAGACTGTGGAGCTTAACAATATCCACAAGAAGCGCAAGTCAACCCAGGAGAAGATCATCGCGGCTGAAGCTGCCGTGACAGTAGCCCTCGACCGCGTTCACTCCGTGGAGAACAAGATGCTTGAGTATCTTTCCAACGCCCAGGGTGCCATGCAGAATCTCTACCAGATAAAGCGTGCCGGAGAACTGGTGCTTACGGAGATACCCAAGAACTGCGACCTGTTGCGTAAATCGGTGCCGGGACACCTTAAAGGCACGGCCATAGCGGTGCTGGTGTCCGATGAACTGACTGACGCGGCCGCACAGATGGCTGCTCTATATCCCTTCATGCAACAGCTTGTCACGTCTGGTAGCTACACTGTCACAGGCTCTGATGGCAATAAGGAGAAACACAAGGTCAACCTGCTCAACTCTGCCGAGCGGTATTATGTGGCAAACGAGGTGGTGACACGTCTGGAGACAATCAACACCGACCTGTGGCTGCTGGCGTGGCAGATACGCACTCTCTCATGGAACGACCTGTGGTTCTCGCTCGACCCCGACGGCTGGGCCTCGGTGATGTCGGGAAAGGCTATCGCGGAGACCCTTGTGTGGGAGTGGAACACGATAAAATACAGATAAACGAACTATCAACAACATTTTTTACATGGATACAGAAACAAAGATTATCGGCCGTTGCCCTGTGTGCGGCGGCAATGTGGTGAAGACCTGCAAGGGCTACCGCTGTGAGAACAACACCGGGGAGGACGGCAAGTGCGGACTCTTCATCAACGGGGTTATCGGCAACCGCAAAATGGCAGATACCGAGGTCGCGGAACTACTGGAGAAGCGGAGCATACTGCTCGACGGCTTCGCCACAAAGGAGTGGAAGACTTTTCCGACCGTGCTTGTCATGGCGGCTGACGGCTCTATCAATATGGAGTCGGTGGTGGCACGCTGCCCCCGTTGCGGCGGCGAGATCCGCGTGGGCGCAAAGGCGTTCAACTGCTCCAACTACCGGCAGGAGGGAAGTCCCTGCGACTTCGTGATATGGAGAAATATCGCCGGACACCTCATGACGCTCGATGAAGTGCGCGAGATATGTGCCGACGGTGTCACCTCCCACGAGGTAGAGATGTTCGGCGAGAATGGCTCTGTCTATCGCCGCAAACTCGGCTTGTCTCCCGACAAACTAAAGGTTATCAAGGTATGAAACCGGGAACGAAACTCGCCATACTGCTCATAAGCTGTGTGGCTATGTGGGGCGGCATAGGTTATGCCGTCCACTACTTCGGCCAGCCGTCGAAACGGGCGCAGTCAGTGGCGGAGAGGGCACTGATGGCTTCGGTGGATAATCCGGAGTCGGTAAAGGTCATAGCGGTCAGCAAGCCTGACAGCGTGTTCGGCCGCAACTACATCAACAACGACGAGAAAATGGCGATAGCCATGTCGATGATGAAAGTCAACGAACAGGTCATGTCCCGGACAGACGGGCTTCAGAACCTCGATTTTGAGGACAACGCCGTTTCCGAGCTTGTCGGCCGCCAGATGTCGGCGATGTCCGCTCTCCGCTCGATGGTAGGCTTCGAGAATCCTGACGCTCCACGCAAACCGTTCTCCGGCTGGAAGGTGAAGATAGAGTATGAGGCTCTGTCGGAAAGCGGCTCTCCATACCGCTCGGAATACTGGTTTATCCTCGACCGCGACGCACAGTGCGTCGTAAACTCATTTGAAATACCTCTTTTATAAATCCCTAAACTGAATACAACGATGAAAGAACTACTTGATCAGATCGAAACACTCACTGCATCTTTCCTGAAAGATGCCTGCTCCCAGCTCGACAAGGGCAACAAGGCCGCCGGACTCCGCGCACGCCGCGCTTCCCTCGAACTGGAGCCGCTGCTCAAACGCTTCCGCAAACTCTCGCTGGAAGCCGCCAACAACAAGGCTGAATAATCCGCCCTCGATAGGACAATTTCTTTGCTGTCAAAAACCGGGACTCCCTGTGCGTGAGCATGGGGAGTTTCATTTTTGGAACATAAAATACGGTTTTAACCGTTTACCTTCTGCAATAAACAATTCTCGCGCCTTTTTCTGCCTCAACTCTTGAGGAATAAGTGGATTAGGGGGCATAATTTTATCTATGACAGAATTAAAATGCTTTATATCCCTATCAGGATTAAATACTTCGTCAAAAGTATCTGAAGCAGACATAATAAAAAATTCTGTCTTTTTTACACCGGGCTCAACCTCCTCTGTGAAATCGATCGATTCATTTAGCCTTAATAAAGCCTCATAAAAATCTAACGGAGTTCTATAATCTTTATAAAACAGAGGAAAGCCTTTTCGTGCATCTTTAATTAAAACTGATCGTGTGTTGGCTATAAATGCCATATAAGGAGCTCTTTTTTCCGGTTCAATGTATGAGAGTATACCTCCACCAACACAAGACGAAAGAACAAGTAATAATGTGTTTTGTAGAATTATATTAAGTTGTCTCGTGTACGAGAATAATTCTTTCCAATCCACAAAATTACCCAAATCTGTACCTAAGCCATCTTCACACCCATGTGCAACTATATGTAATGTAAGAAGTGTTCCCTCCTCTATAGAATCAATTATTTTCTGAAGGGTATTTGTAAACTCAACCTTATTCGATACTGAATACAATGTTACAAAATAACTGCCGTCTTCAGATTCTTTGTATTTTATATCGTTATACAATTCTTGTCCCAGTTTGGGATCTTCTGGTCTGAGCCATTCTATAATAACAATTCCTGTCCTTTCAATTTCAACATCTTTCATAGGAGTATTTTTTTGCAAAATTAACACAAGGGATTCATTAATGCAACTTATCCTTTGATTACTTGTGGCTTCCGCGTCCGTTGGTTTTTCGCTACGAAGTAACGGCGGGCGGTGACGCCGGCAAGCGACCGCCTCCGGCTTGGCTGCATGAAAAAATCCGGCAGCCTTCCGCGATTTGTGCCAAATCGGGTATTCCGTATTTTTTCACTTGCCACACTTGCCTTGCGCCCCCTGTGCCCTCCGTCTTGATTGTATCGAAAAAATCCCCCGGACGCGAGAAGCCACAAGGCTTCAAACAAAAGGGAAAAAACAAAAAACTCAAACATCTAAAAACTCTCAAATTATGGAAGCAACAGCAATTCAGACCAACACCGCAAACGTACAGGAAGCCACAATCTCCCTCGCTCTCATTCAGCCGAGCAACTACAACCCTCGCAAGAATTTCGACGAGCAGAGCCTCACCGAACTCGCTGACTCTATCAGCCGTCAAGGTATTCTCCACGCGATAGGTGTGCGACCAATCGCCGGCACCGACCGCTACGAAATCGTGTATGGCGAGCGAAGATACCGCGCCTCCCTCATAGCAGGGAAAGAGGACATCAAGGCAACCGTCTATACCGACCTTTCCGATGATGAAGCCGAACAAAAGGCTATTGCGGAGAACCTGCACCGCCAGGACATCACGCCTATGGAAGAAGCCGAGACGTTAAAGGCTGCAATCGACAGCGGACGCTACGACTATGCCACACTCGCCACGCAGATAGGCAAGAGCGAGACCTATATCCGCACCCGAATAAAACTCACAACCCTCATACCCGAAATCGCACGGTTGATTGACACCGAGGAAATCACGGTGGCAGTGGCAACCGAAATAAGCCGTTACGGAGTTGACATACAGACCGATGTTTACAACTCGCACCTCAAAGACGGTGTGACCTACAATAATTGGCGAGGAATGAACGCCTCCAATGTGGCACGGCTCATAGAAAAGAACTACACAACTGACCTAAGCCGTTACCACTTCGACAAATCGGCGTGTGCCTCATGCCCTTTCAATACCATAAATCTTCTGCTGTTCTGCGAGGACGGCTGTGAGGGCAACTGCTCCAATCCCTCTTGTCTCCGAGAGAAGCACATCGGCTATCTCACCGACAAGGCGGTTGAAATGCTGAACGAATACCCCACCGCCAATTTCTGCCACTCCGAATATGACATAAACGAAAGGGTAAACGCACTGCTGACTGAAATGGGCTATGACATCGAAAAGCTCAGTGGCTATCTGACACCATATCCCTGCGAACCTATCGCACCCCAATCCGACCGCTTCGACACCGAGGAAGAATATGCCGAGGCTGTAAAGGCATACGAGGACAGAGTGGAAGCACATAGGGAAAAGTGTGCCGACATCACTGCAAAAGCCGAGGCAGGAGAAATCTCACTCTACATCACAATCGGGCGCAATGATGTGACGCTCGGATATATGGCTACCCCTGCCAAACCGAGCGAGAACGGCAACAATCCGAAAGCCGAAATCGCCAAGTTGGAAGCAAAGGACAAACGCAACAAGGAGATAGCCGTGGAGCGTACAATCGAGGACACAAAGAAGAAAATACTTGAAGCCGACATCACCGAAACTAAATTCTCGCAGGACGAGGATAAGATGATATATTTCTTCCTGCTCTCATCGCTCCGCAAAGAGCATTACGAAGCCGTCGGACTGACCGACCGCAAGTCTCACAGCGCACTCAACGACAGCGAGAAAATGACAATCATCGCCAATCTCAACGCCAAGACAAAGGCGATAATCCGCAGAGATTTTCTGATTGACAATTTCAAGGGTGCGTATCGTGACAACGCCATTGCCGACCTCCTGCTCTCTTTCGCCAAGAAGCACATGCCAGAAGAACTCGCCAACATCGAAGCCGAGTATAACGAGATTTACGAGAAGCGACACCAACGATTAGAGGAACGCAAGGCTCTACTCGCCAAAGATACCGAACCCGAAGTGACCGAGCCGGAGGCAGAACCCACTACGGAAGAAGCCACTCCCGACACCCCCGAGGTAGTACCCGAAGCCGAGAACGCACCCCAAGAAGAACCTATGCAGGAGGCTGAACCAACCACGGAAGAAGCCACTCACGACACTTCCGAGATAGAGACCGAGGTTGCACCGGAAGCCGAGAACTCACCCGAAGAAGAACCTATGCCAGAGGCAGAACCCACCACGGAAGAAGCCACTCCCGACACCTCCGAGGTAGAGACCGAGGCTATCCAATACGAACCAACGGAAGAAGAAGCCGAGGCGATACTGACCGAAGAAGAAAGGTACTGCGAAGAAGCTGTTGCATAAAGCGATAAGCCCCTATGTTTGAGCAAGCCACCCCATGCCGAGAGGCGCGGGGCGGCTTTTGCTCGTCACCTTCCCAAAAGCCGCCTCTTTGGAAAACTATTTTAGCATCACGCGTTATCGGATTATTATATCCCCCTCTTGGTCAATCGGCAATAAACCATTGAATATGTTGTGCTTTATCTTATCTCAAACTCCACAAAAGCAGTGTCTTGTCTCTCTTTGTTATCAAAGTGAAATGTCTTTACTAACCGATATACTCCCCGGTTCAGATTTTTACCATAAAACCACGGTTTTACTATATCGTTGCAGGAAGAGGTTTCTTTTAGGATATAGGCAACCATATTGAAAACTATTTCACATCGACCGTTATCCATATATTTCTCATCAATCGGTAACTCTTTCCATTGACCGTTTTCTTTCTCTTGAATCTCAAACCATTCTCCGAAAAGGACTGTTGAATTGGTATTGTTGCGCCATACAACATTCAGGGTGTCGATCGGTAATGTCACGACATCGGCATTTAGAACTGTCATCGAGACACCCGGTGTCGTTGAATAACTTTTCTGAAGCATTGGTTCGATAACAGGTGCAGTTTCCTTCATGGCTATGTGCCAATAGACGGAATCTGAGGACGCAACCTTTATAGTCTGTGGATAATAGCCTACAAAACCGATATTTATACTATCCCCGTCATTTACACGTATTGAGAAAGAGCCATCTTCTTTAGATGTTGTAGCCCTGAGATTAGCAAGGTCTTTCACAAAAGCCTGATTCAACGGCGATCCATCCGTGGAGTCGAAAACTATTCCTTTCAAATCAAATATTTCAGGATGTGTATTCCCATCGTGGTCGATATAATACCATGAATCACTTACCCACGTCCTATACTCACCAACCGGTTCTGATTTCCCTTCATCTGTAACTTTGGCATAGCCATCCTCGAACGGAAAGGCGAAAGCAAAACGAGGTTCTATCGCCACATTGCCGAGGCTGTCGGCAAATCCGATTTTGCCGTCCTTGTTGACTATCCTTTGCAATCCCTCACAAAAATAATCATCCCCATTGTCAAAATGATATATGGAGTATGAGTGTTTGTTACCACAGGAGGACACAAGACTTAACAGCAAGATAAATAACAGCATTATCACGCCATTCACATCGGTATATCGGAACAAAGTCTTTCTCATCTACAATTTTTCTTATGTTTATAATGTTATGACTGATAAAGGCTATGATGGTTTATTGGAAACGGCTCCCGACATCGCGCCGGGAGCCGAATATAGTATGATTTGCTGTTTTTATTTCAAGATTGCTGATGCTGCGCCTGATTGTTCGCCGACTTCATTGCCTCGTTGTACTTTCTTGCCGTAGCCGAATGTATAAGTGGCGGTGAAGTTTATGCGTGGGTGCGATGATGTGCCGATAACAGTCTGTCGCTCGCTATAATATGGTGAAACGGTGGTGTTTGTCGCGCCGTCCCATCCTTTATTGAAGAAATTGGCAGCCATGACACGCAGATTCCAGTTAGAGTTGGCCCATCCAACGGTCACACTATGGAAATTCCTTCCCTTGTTTATTCGGGGAGAAGCGGTAAACATACTTTTCTGAGGACTTTCATAATAGGCTTGGAAATAGAAGCTGTCGAGATAATAGCTTGCCTGAGCTGTCACACGGAATGAATTGCAGTTCTCTTTGAAGATACCTGTTGATTTATAGAACGACTGGCTTGGATTGGCGTATAGCTGAAGTTTTCCGTTGAGCAGTTTCCAGTTCGCGGCCAATCCTATCTCTCCATTGAGATAATCACCATTGTTGATATATGAACGCAACAGAGCTTTTCCTTTATCATAGGGCGAATATGTAAGTAGCTGACGGTCATACATACCGAAATAGCGTCCGTAGGCACTCATGCCGAAAGCATTTGACGGCATCCAAGTATATGCAAGGTTGACTGTTGTGTGTCTGCAATTTTCCAATAATGGATTTCCTGTAATATACATCAGTTCATTCTCTCGGAGTAGGTCAGATGATTTCTCTGAGATGCCGGGGCTATTTGTGGCATACTGAAAATAAGCGGAGAAGCTGTTTTTCTGATTAGGAACATACCGCACATTCATATGAGTGAACGGATAAGTGTCGCTGTTTTTCTTTCCGTTTATGTCACTGTTTTCCCAAGCAAAACCGGCATCAAGGTTAACTGATATTTTCTGAGTCTGGAAATTATATCCGACCATACCTGCGCCAAATGCGTTATGGAATTTGTCTCTATATCCGTTGTCTCCGGTGTATTCAAGACGGTTGATGTTGTCGCCATAGTTGCCACCTAACATTACAGAGTGTTTCTGTCCGAAACTTTTTCGGATATACAGATTCAGACGATAGTTGTAGGCGTTCTCTTTAGCATGACGGTATATTGCTGGTTGCTCTGATGCGGCATAATCAGTATAATCGTTGCCGTGGGTATAGTTGAACGATGGAGAGAAGTCAACTGAATATCCTTTTGGTAGAGCGAAGAAATAAGTTCCCGAATAAGCGACTGAGTTGGATCGGTTCGGATTTTTTCGGTCAAAATAATATCCCAGAGCTGAATTAGGCGAATACTCCAGTTTGCCGGAATATTCGTTAGTAGGTATGCCTAAATTGGTAAACGCAAGTAGATTGCGTATCTGTATTTTGTTGCTGTTGTAGGTGGCGCGGAAGGTTATAGGATATTGGTTCTGCTTATAGTGTGATGATTCGAGAGTTTCCTTGCGTGTTACGGAATATTCTCCGTCATCTTCTCCAATCAGACGGTAAACGCCCTCTGTGGTATTGCCTATATGGTGGTTGTTCCAGTTATTGGCTCCGGCATACAGGTCGTAGGTCATCTTCTTGTAAGAGAACTTTGAGAAAATGTTGACACGGCTTGACAAGCCGACAAGGAAATTTTCATTTGCAGTTACCTTTGTATAACCGCCGTATGCGTATTCCTGCACGATAATGTTTATCACTCTCTCGGCTCCACGGAAACGAGGGTCAGTAGGAAATTCAAGATATTCCACACGTCTTACATCAGCGGTGCGCAGTCCTTCCATTTCTTCTTTGGAGGCTTCAAGGAAATTGATGTAAATGGCAATGTTGCCGCCTACATTATCGGTGACGGTTTCATCAATCGGGTTTATCCTGATTTGGGGTATCGCCATCTGACGCAGAAGATCCACAGCATTCTGAGCCGCGTTCTTCTGCTTACCCGTAGGCGTATATGTTGACTTTGCCGATGAGGTACGTTGCATCTGAGCTTGCACCACGACCTCATTCAGTTCTTGTGTCTTCAACGTGTCGGCCTGTTCCTGAGCATACACAGGAAGTATAGCTACTGCCGACAATATGATTGATGTGATTAACTTGGTCATAGTTTGTCTTAATTTGTTCGGAATGAATGCGCAAAGTTATAGACTATAATAATAAAAACTCTCAACATATGTTGAGAGTCAAGGGTTTTAACACTGATTTCCGTTATTTTTTTCGCATACTCCTAATGTTAGGGTATCATTTCCCACCAGTTTTCTTCGGGCATTTCCTCGATTTTGAATTTGCCCCATTTTTCCGATGCTTTGTATGCTTCGCTGCAACCGTAAGGCACATAAAGGGTGCAACCGTCAGGTATTGGCCCAACAACATAGCCAGCGTTGCCGGGAATCTCCCATATAGGAGGCTCTTCCGTGAAGCTGAAAAGTTTGTCGACATAGAAGCTCAATGCGGTAGTGGCGACGCTTTTCAGTGATTCGGGGAGAACAAAACTTTTCAAACGCCCAATATCCGAAAAAGCCGACTCCTCTATCTTCTCAAATGAAGGCCACGCGAACTCATTATGGATATATGGAAATTCAACTTCTTCAAGCGAAGTACAGGAATAGAAAGCATAGGCGTAGATTTTTTTGCAGGACGCGGGAATGTTGACTTTTTTCAATTGTGGGCAGTGAGAAAAAGCACTATTGCCTATGGCCTTTATACTTTCCGGCAACCGAACCTCAGAGATGTATTTATTGCCGGTGAAGACACCTTTGGGCACCTCATTATTAAAGACAACGGGGAGGAGTTCTTTGGGCAAATCACATATACCGTAATCGCTGTAATAAGATTTGGTGCCGCTGCTAAAGCCACTATAGGCAAGATTTACCGATATTTTGCGTCCACTTTGATCCATCGAAGTCCCATCTTTATTGATGATTTTCTTAAGATAATAGGCATCGTTGGCATTGAGTTGGCCGCGTATAGTAATGTCGGTAATGTTGCCAAGATAACTTCCGTCACCGAGCAAATAACCAAGAGTACCCTCCTCGGTGAGCACAAATTTTTCACTTTTGCCAAATGGACGCGGATTCTGCCAAAGTGCGAATGACAGCATCTCTGCATTTTGGAAGAGCAACGTCACTGTTTTGACCCGTCCCATTCCAGTGTTTTCGCCTGCGGAAAACCTTATTACATATTTCCCTTCAGATTCTTTATCAAGCGTCACTCCATTACCATAATTATCACCGAGCACTTTGGTTATTTGACATGGTATATTCGAGGTGAAGTACGCTTCAATCTCGCCTCCCTCGTAAGGGATTGTATAATAACGTTCAAGACCCTCAACGACTACTCTTTTCTCCGTCTGGCTTATGATTTTGTCAAGTTGGTAGGTGAAAGTCTGCCCTGCACTCGGCCCGTTGGCAGGAGTTGTGCGGTAAACGCTCAGTTCGTATTCCACCCCTTTCTCGTAAATGAACCCTTGGATTCTCCCTAAATTCATTGGCTCCCATTCTGCAGCAGGGCTGAATTTCACAAGCATACATTCCATGTCCGCATCGAGCCATTCGTCATAGATAGTAGTGGTTTCTGACGATACCCACATGGTTATAAGTTCGGTATTGTCATTGGGTAGGTCATCGCTGCAAGCCGTAAAGCACATCGCAGCAACAAGACCGAATATCAATGTAAATATTTTCTTCATTATGGATTTATTTTTACGTTTTTAATCTTTATGTAGCTCTATTTAGGAAATGTCTGTGAAATTTGTTCTGCTGCCCGTTTGATTGCTCCTTTGATGTCGGAGGAACTGCTTATTCCTAATGTTGAATATGCTCCACGGCACGAAGCGACAGGTCTGCCAGATAGAAAATCTATGAAATTGACTGTTACCACAGTTTCCTCCGGGCGACTATTTACCCCATATTTGACGATCAACAACTTCGACTGTTGTTCGGCTGTGAGTTCGTAGATGCGCATATCGCTGACAAGCTGGAGCCTTGAGGCTTCAACAGCATCGAACAGCATTATCTCATATTCCATCAATTCAGCAGGAATATGATAGGTGTCATTATTGATTACCGAGGCGTATCTGTATTTTGACAGGTCGGCATTTTGCGACACAATACTTTTTGAGGTCGTACATGATGCTATTGTTGTAGAGAGGACACATACGAGCATAAGTGAGTAGAGGACTTTAACTATATATCTATTCATTTCCGTTGCATTTGGTTACTTGACTGATAGAATTATATAATTCCTTAATGAGAGTGGTGTCGGTGTTTGTGATTTGGAATGATCCGCTTTCGATACGGGCGTTGATTTGCGGAGCGGTTATCACAGAGTCGTTATAGATGAAGCCAAGTCGCTTGCCAATCAAACGCTCGGTTCCGTCAGCCCATTTCTGGCGTTTTTCCGGTTTCACCCGTCCTTGAATCAACAACTGGCTGACAGTGTCGCTCTCGATGATAAATGTATCCCTAACAATCATCACGCTCTCAAAGTCCTTGACCGTAGCCAACGGTTTGCCGACAATCGAATTGTCAGGATGATCAGCAAGCGGATACCACCCGTCAATCTTGTGGTGCGATGAGCAAGCACAAAGTATCAGGAGTAATACCAACAGAAATGATATGATTGATTGTCGATTCATCCGATAAATGTATTTAATGAGCAAAATTGATAAATATATCCAATATAACTCTCAACAAATGTTGAGAGTCGAGGATTTTAACACTGTTTGCTGTCATTTTTTTCGCAACTGGCTCAGATGTTTGTGGCTTAAAAGGATATTACTGGGTAACTGAATATTCTGTGATTTTGTTTTTTCTTGGTAATGACTATTAGAATAATAGTCAAAATGATACTCCCAAGGCGCAAAATATTCGGCAATAATACCCCTACTGAGGTTTCGTTACCTTCCACCGGGAACACAATCCATGAGAAATTCATAAATATATGAAGACCTATGGGAACCCATAAATTGTAATTGCACTCTACATATACCCAACTGAAATACAATGCACCCAATGCGGTGACACCAAACGCCATCAAAGATTCAACTAAAGAATCACCTTGATAAAGATGTCCTATTCCGAAAAATATTGCAGGCAGTAAAATAGCCCATAAAAAACCAATTTTTCCATAACGGAATAATTGACCAAACATAAAGCCTCTATAAACAATTTCTTCAAACACAGCTGCTATAATAACCATCCGCAAGAACCAATCAAATGACAGATTGGTATTAAATGAGCCGATAATTGGCATACCTATCAGCAACGGAGCACAGCACAAAGCTGCAAATCCTATGCCTTTAACTATATTGCCCCTAAGTCCAAGAGAACTTACAATGTCGTTCTTTTTGTGTAAGCACAACAAAAAAACAAGCATTGGTATTCCACAGATTAAATATCTCACCACCATACGTAGAGATGCTGACTCCAAATGCAGAGGCTTGTAAAGAGTAGAGGCGTTCCACCATGCAAACTCAACGACAATTATTGCAATTATGATAAATATTATCCTCGCTGTCCTATTGTTAAGAATCCTAATCATATGATGTATTTGTTTTTATTATTTAAGTAAATTGCAAATTTACAACGGATAAGATAACTGATATAACAAATATTGAGAGTAGATGATTCGATCACTGTTTGTCCTCATTTTTTCGCAACCGGCTCAGATGCGTAGGCGTGATATTGAGGAATGAAGCGATGTCTTTCAAAGAAAACAGAGTGAATAGATCGGGGTGGCGGTTGACAAGTTCTTCGTAACGTTGCTGTGGTGTCTTGACGTACAAATCAACATAGCGGTCATAGACCGTTGAAAAGACTGCCTCGGCGGAACGCATAACTATGTCTTTGACTTTACTGTCTTCATTCATACGCTTTACTATCTCTTGAACAGGAAAGCAATAAATGTCACAGGGGGTTACCGCAACTATAGATACACGAGCCTCAACACCGGACAAAGAGAATGGGAAATCGGAGACAAACTCGCCTGCAAACTCCATGCCTACAACATGTTCAGTTCCATCTACTGAAAAAGCAACATATTTCAAGGTGCCCGACTTTATATAGCCAATGTAACGGGCGACCTCGCCAACCTTGGCAAACTCCTCTCCACGCTCGTAATGGCGGAGTTTACCTTCTTTGACGCAAAGCTCACGCCAAAAGTCCGGTTCAATATGGTCGATATATGTATTAAAGTTCTCTTTCATATTTCGTTGCCTGCCCCAGCCAAAGCAGATACGTATATATAGAAAAGCGTAGGCTGACTATGCACGTCCTAAGTGAAGGCCCTGAGAAAGCCTGTGAGCAGATGTAACAATAGCAGCCCACGCTATACGCGTGAGAACCACTATGCTATCCTTGCTCTGTCGAAAATTTCTCAGGTTTTCACTTACAAGATAAGCATAACGCTTCGTATTTTTTCCAAAATGTCGTGACAGACAGGTGTCTATCATATGCAAAGTTAATCATAATTTTTGGGATTAAGGCTATTACAGCCTATAATAATATACTATTGTGGTTGGAAAAATGAGTGTTTTGCTGCTACGAGTGGTAACTGGTAGGCTTGCAAGCCGTGGCGACAGGAGCGTGAGGCAGTGCGCCGGGCGTATTGCCTCACACAACCTTATCACCACCGCTTGCTCCCAGATGATGTGATAATTCAGGTGATAAGCCGTGTCAGTGGCCCGCGGATCCACAGGCACGGCACATCGCCTTGTGCTGTTTACCGGTTGCCCGGCTGATTCCGTGCTGCACACCGATTCAGCTTCGGGCAGTTCTGATTTTGGATATGATGTCCGGCTTCAGCCGGAAACGGCGACAACGCCAGAGCAAAGCGAGGGCAAGCCTTCGCCCGACTCTCGCGTTGTCGCCTCTCTTTGGAACACCTGTCTGCAAACGATGACCGTGGCCGCTTCAAGGCTGACACTTTGAAACGGCAAGGGTCAAAGGTGGCCGGTTCTTTCCCTTGAAGATTTTGAGCCTCGGCAGGGACAGGCGTTTTAGCGTGCGAAATTACTGCGTCCGGTAGGAACGTCAAGTGACGCTACGCTTGTGGTCGGCGTCCGCACTCGTGAGCCTCCGCAAATTCTTCTCGTACCTCAAACAATTTGGGTATCCCTCGCTTGCCGCAGACTACACACTTGCCTTATCCTCCCTTATGGCCGCAGTTGTGGAACTGCACGAAAAACGGCCAGCCCTGCCGGAGAAGCTCAAAGAGCTTCAAACAAAAGGGAGAAAATAAACTCAAACACCAAAAAATAATGGCACAATTCAGAGTCAGAACAGAGTACATATTCAGTGGCTTCTTTGACATAGAGGCTGAAAACGCGGCACAGGCAAGGGAGTATGTTGAAAAACACTGCGGATTGGTTATAGGCAGTGACATACATTCCACATTACCTGATGATGAAGTAAACTGGGAGTTCCCGGTTCACCCTGACACAAAAATTGGCGAGACCACAAGAATTAAACCGTAGTAAAACACTCAAACATCAAAAGACTATGCACAGCACTATTTATCAAATCAGCACCGAGCCGATAGCCGAGAACGACTATCTGAACATCGACCGTATAGTGGCAGGAGAAAACGCCTCTATATCCTATTTGTACGAAAACTCCGAGGACGGACGCAAGTTCGACATCCGCTTTCTTCTTGAACATATACTGCCGAAAGGTATGTTTACGCCCATCGAAGAAAGCACCCTTACCTACAATGGTGGCTTCGCAATATGGCGCAAATCCCATTTCGACAACATCAAGGCTATATCTGCCGAACTTACCCCTGCAAACGTGATGAAAGGGAACGGACCAATAGGGCAACTGAAAAAAGCCATTATCAATCCACTCGGCACAGACGCTCTTTTCGTGACCGAGTTCTATGGCGGTGCAGGTACGGCTGAACGCTCCGCAGACCTAATGGATATTATCGCCCGACTGAAAAAGGGCGATAGACTATACATCGGGGCAATATTAGGGTATCACAACTAAAAAATATACAGTCATGGAGTTCTTTATCGAGCCTATCCCGACATGGGCGTTATGCTATCTAATCAACGGAGACCCGACAGGGTTGACAGACGATGAAATTGCGATGATTGACAAGTGGTATGCCGAAAATAAAGTGCAGACCGTCACTACCGCTTCGGAAGTCGAGGGAGAGTGCCACCCATATTTCTCCCATTTCCCTGCTTTCGGGCTACCTGCCGAGGTCACTGACTGCCATGTGATGACCTTTTAATCAACGGAACAAGCAACAGCCACTGTGTCAGCACCAATGGCGCAGTGGCATAAAACAATCAAGATATGACGACAACCGAAATCAATTACAAGGGCACGGACTATACTTGCCGTATCGTGACAAGCAACGAGGGCGAGAGCCTTATCATAGGTGGACTGAAATTACTTGACGCACTTATGCCTTACCCAATCACCGACAAATGCAACGGCTTCGCCGACAAGGAAGCGGAGCGTGTCGATGAAGAAATCTTCTTTTATACTTCCGAAAGTGACTTGAAGCTGCCCGACAACGAACTTGTCGCAATACTCAGAGAGAGCAACCCCGAATGGTTTGACTGAAAATCCAAATGGTTTCCAGTCCCGGAATGTCATAACGACCACCAAGCCGTCCTGCAACTACGCGGGGCGGCTTTTGCTCGTCACCTCACAAAAGCCGCCTCTATGGAAAACTATAAAGTACCAGGCGTGAGTAGGGAACTTATAGTCTTAGCATGATTAGCTGTTATCTGCGGAAATAATCTGCGAAAATAATTCCGGCTATAATTTGTTGGGGTGGGAAAAAATAACTAATTTTGTGGTCACCATGCGGCAGTAATAATATACATACCAACACGAGTTAGGAATCCTGTAGCTCTCTCATGCTACGAGGAGGTATTAAAAGGTGCGTTCCGACAACGCATCTAATGCAGTATATTATTGCTTAATCCAAATGAATATTATAAATTTAGGAATTCTTGCTCAC
>ENA-OZGC01000352-OZGC01000352.1-human-gut-metagenome-genome-assembly--contig:-NODE-352-length-35855-cov-12.918575_pt1 | contig 35855 bp, 41 predicted proteins | sample MGYA00245109_ERZ653643 | MGnify/ENA primary metagenome ERZ653643 (study PRJEB26926, sample SAMN06165107) | human gut metagenome | biome: ENVO:00009003; feature: ENVO:2100002; material: ENVO:00002003... | reverse complement strand
CAGACATTCGGTATCTCCTTCATCCTCTGAGGAAAACAAATGAAATAACTGCTTGCATGCATGGATATATATACAGTATCAATTTATTAAGGAGAAAATGGCATGTCAAGATCTAATGATAGTGATTATCATTAACATGGAGAGGCGTTATACCGTTCAGAAAGCCGGCTGACGCTGTGGCAACATCACAGTCTGAGAATTCTCTGGTGCTACTATCATCAGGTGGTAAAAAGTTTCTGGAATTTTGTAAAATACTTCTTTCCTCTCGATCGTGAAGATTTGCTTAACCTGATGGATCTCACCAAAAATTCTCCTGATACGAAACAGGATCTTCTTGACCATCTTTTGTTCGGAAAAAGAATGACCGGGCGGGATGAAATGGATATCAAGCGCATTCTAAAAACAAAAGAAGCACTTAATAACATCAGGAAGTTTCTTGATAAAAAGGGAAATAAATGAAAAAGAGGGGTATCCATCCCCCCCCCTCTGATTATATCCGACAGACATTAATCATCTGAATCGTTCCGGTCAGTGAATTATGAGTACCGTAATGCCTCTGCAGGCGGTATGGATGCTGCTTTCCATGCCGGATACAGTGTGGACAATAAAGAGATGAGTATTGTTGCCAGAACGACGAAAATTACCTGCAATGGTTCTGTGGCTACGGGTAACTCGATATTTCCGGTCAGTAACCCCGTTACCGGCATCAGGTTATTTAACTGGCCTGCGAGTACTATACCTGATACTGCGCCAACCAGCGCACCGATGACACCTGTACTGACTCCCTGAACAATGAAAACCATCATTACCTGACGTGAAGTTAATCCCTGCGTCTGCAGTACCGCCACTTCGGCCTGTTTATCCATCACCATAAGTCCAAGAGAAGTGATGATATTAAATGCGGCAACAATCACGATAAGACTGAGTAAAAGCCCCATGATGTTTTTCTCCATCCGCTGGGCCTGGAATAACTCTCCTTTTCGCTCACGCCAGTCTGTCCATGTTATTCCGTCCGGCAGAGTCTGACGGCTGAGTTCTCCCACCTGCAATGGGGCTGTCAGCCACAGACGCCATCCGGAAAAACTCCCCGAAGGATAACGCATAAGGCGTGACGCATCCTGTATATTTACCAGCAACTCACTCTTGTCAATGTCGCTGCCGGCAGAAAAAATTCCTGCGACAGTAAACAGGCGCTGAGCAGGTAGGCGACCGAGTGGAGTGAACTGACTGGCTGATGGAACCATAATGCGGACTTTATCACCGCGATTCACCCTCAGCTGAGCCGCAATCTGTTCACCAAGAATGACATTATACTCACCCGGTTGTAATACGGACTGGCTCACATTGACCAGATAAGGTGACAGAGGGTCCTTTTCTGCCGGCCCGATACCCAGCATAATTCCGGCAGCCACATTGCCGGCACTTTGCAGCACAACCTCACCTGTTGTTAAGGGTGCAATTCGCTGAATACCTTCAAGCTTTATCCTGTCTGCAGGTAATATGTCGTCATTAATATAACCTTTCTCTGCAGAGAGAATGGCATGGGGCATCAGGTCCAGAATATTCTTCTGTAATTCACGTTCAAATCCGTTCATTACAGATAATACTGTTATCAGGGCCATAACGCCGAGAGTAATACCAATCGTTGAAAGCCAGGATACAAATCGGCTGAAGCGGTCTGCTGCGCTACCATATTTATAGCGAAGCCCTATAAAAACAGTTACAGGTTTGTACATATCTCTTTTTTAACAACGGTTACTAATCAGAATTGTTCATACGCCGGCCAGCAGGTAATAACCGGCAGGATAATTGTCATCAGTTAACGAATTTCTGTTCCTGTATACGGGCCCCGCTACTGGTTTATCGGAGCGAATCAGACATTCGCAGTGATTCGACAATGATATAAAATGCCACAGAGGATTTCAGGCGACTGGTATAATACAGATATTAGTCCGGAAAAGTGACTGAAAAATCATCCAGGACATGCCTAGCGAACCTGGCTGACACCGATGCCGTGATGGAGCTGGTTGTAGAAAGCTAAAACCGACCACTGGATGCTTTCAACCCATTCTTTATCTTGACTTGACTGTATCGTCCTGAAGGTTTGGCAGGACAGCCGTTATCTGCAGATATGCAGAAGCTGGCTGGCTAACTGGCTGAATCTTGCCACGTTCTTCGCTTATCCGACTGACATCCGCAAAGTGATCTATACGATGAATGCCATAGAGTCACTAAACAACGTGATCCGCCATGCGATCAAAAAGAGTAAAGAGTTTCCGACAGACGACTCGGTGAAAAAAGTAGTGTGGAAGGCATCCCAGAAATGGACAATGCAGTTGAAGGACTGGCGTATGGCGATGAGCCACTTTATTATCGAGTTCGGTGACCACCTGGACTGTTATTTCTGAGAAAAGGCATTTACACAGAATTCTGAACAGACTCTTTTTGTACGAGCTCCAATTTGCTGATCAATATTATCTCGCTGTTACTGAAGATAAAGGGACAGCATATAGCCGTCCCTTTGCTGCACAGTATCAGAATGAATAACGAATATTAGCGTTTATCGCATCATCTGTGTTGTATTTACCGAATGCAGAGCGTTCAACTTCCAGCCCCAGACGCGTATTGTCGCCAAACCGGGCATTTAACCCCACACCGTAAAGCATACGACCGTCTTTTCTGCCATTAATCTGATGTTCTCCCGCTGCATCCTTCAGGTGAACGTCAGCACTGTCCGTCAGATCGAACTCATAATGCAGGCCGGCACGGGCTGTCAGACTCCAGTCCTTACCACTGAAGGTTTTACCGGAAACAACGCCGGTTCTGCCCACCAGAGGATTGACGCTGTCACGACGCATTGAGACATCCATTCCACTGTCGTTCCAGTTAAACGTCTGGCCCTGCAGTCTTCCCCAGACCAGTTCCGCCTGAGGTTCAACAAACGTCGTATCTGTCAGATGATAACGGTATCCGACTTCTGCACCTGCATACAGTGAATGGCTGCGGAAGTTCTGTTTACCAGCTCCGGCAAAGTTCAGGTCATATTTGTTTTCATTGTGAATATATTTGGCAATCAAATCAAAGTAAGCGCCGGACCGGAACAGACCACTGGCATAGAAACCACCACCCCATGATTTTGTTTTACCGCTGTACAGGCCTGCTGACGCATCTGTGTCAGTGTAGGTGGCCATCACGCCGGTAAACAGGTCCATACTTCCCAGTTCGTGCTTACGGTCAGCCCCCATCTGCAGCAGGGTATAGTGGTCAGTGAAACCGCCATCAGCAGAGCCGGAACCGTTCAGCAGACGCACCCACGTACCGGCTTCGCCGTTAATATCCCTCAAATCGCCCATGCGTTTGTTCAGGTTGTTAACTTCAGTGATGAAGTTGTTATAGCTGATGTGCATGAATGTGGCGGCAGCCTTACCCTGGCCGTCGTTACGTGCAACCTGGTAACCATCGAGGACCCACTCTTTTTTCCCGTCCTCTTTTCTGACACTAAGGGTGGGGGTGACATCACTGAATCCCACAACCCGTGTTGATGCCCTGAACAGATTATCAGCTGTCGCTTCAGGTGCGCTGACCAGTGGAATATCAAGCGTGTCCTTGTCAGAGGGTTTTTTCAGGAAGTTAACCCAGATGCTGTTGTCATGACCTGTTGCCGACTTGTTTATCACCAGTTTGTCTGCCTTGTTAAGGTCTGTACGCATGACAAATGCTGACTGAACCGCGTCCAGATTATCTGTTGTCAGTGTCGTGAACGATGATGTTCCCCCGTTAAAACCGACTATTGTCCGGTTAAGTTTCATATTTCCTGCCGTGGAGTTTCCGTTCATCGACCACTGGGTGTCTGTCATGCTGACGGTGGCATCCGGTGCATTCAGGCTCCCGCTCCAGGTATTGCGGTACCCGTTAAACAGGCTGTACAACATCTGATTCTGAAGAGTCAGGTCAGGACTCAGTTCCCCTTCCCCTCCGAGGGTGACAGTCCCTTTATCCTGAACATTGATATTACCTGACAACATACTGTACGGCCCCACGTTCAGGCGGGCATCGTCTCCCTTCAGGTTCCATGAACCGGCATAATCGTATACAGGTAAAAGTGTGTGAGATACCTCATCAGGACGGCTGTTCAGACTCAGGGTGGCATCAGAAATATTCACCGGACCGTCAGAAACAAAACTCTGACTGGCCAGAGCATTTGCTCCCTTGTTCAGATTCAGGGCGGTACTGGTCAGCGTTGAGTTCCCCAGAACGGCACTGTCTGAGGAGATATTCACGGTACTGTTGTTCGCCTGTATTCCGCCATTGAATATCTCATTGATATTCAGCACTGACTGATTATCCAGGTTGACGGTGCCGTTGAAGACGCTTTTATCTGCATCTTTAGTTGCAACAGATGTGCCTTCTTCAAGGGTAAATGCTGTTCCCTGGCCATCTTTTTTGTCGATAAATACCCGACTGTCGCCCAGCGTGACGCTGGAGTTATCTGCCTGGATGGTTGTGTTCAGTGTGGCATTGCGGCCCAGACCAAAGTCTGTATCTTTTAACACGAGCGAACCAAAGCTGAACGTCCTGTTCTCCCAGTCATCCTGTGTAAATGAGGTGGGCTGTGTCAGAACAGAGTCATCTCCCATAGATGAAACTGTATCGGCAATATCCTGAGACGTTGAAGCATGGATAACCGGGTGGCCCTGAAGAGTCAGTCGACCGTTTTCCTGGATGAATGAACCGGACATACTCGCTGAGCCGTCCATGACCAGAGCTCCGGAAGTACCTTCCGACAGGCGGTTTTCCACATCCAGATTACCTTTAAGTTGCCCGTGGAACAGATACCCGGCAGAGTTGAAACGGTCAGCCACCAGTTTCTGCGCATCACTCTGGCTGTGTCCCACAAACTCCCATTGGGTGTTGCTGGTCTGGTTTGTAGGAAAATAACCATAGCTGTTCTGTTTCAGGATGAAGTAATCCGTTGTTCCGGTATATGGATTATTGTACTTATAAAGCGAGCCAGCATCTCCATTACGGGAATCCGACCAGTCATTCAGTTTAACTGAGTCGGGCTGCAGGGCATAATTGAGCGTGATGAGGGCTCGTTTGTCAGCGTTATTTGTCAGCACGGCACCATAATCTGCTGCCTTAATCTGGTGAAACGTCAGGTCATTCCCGTTAACATCCAGAACACCGCCCCGGTAACCCCAGGATATATTGTCCGGATTAACCTGTCGGTTGTCTGCCAGCACGACTGTCGGGCGGCCGCTGGCAATATTCACACTACTGAATGCCTGAACGTGCCCTGAACTGTCAGCCTGCTGATTGAGGACAACGGTCCCATCCCCGACTTTCAGGCCGCCCTCATTAACACCGGTTCCCTGTACAACCAGGGTTCCTTCGCCGATTTTATGCAGGTTGTCACCTTTCACACCATTAACCTGCCAGTTTACGGAGGCATCCTTGTCCACAATAATACCGGCCCCGGTCCAGGTGCTTCCGTTTGAAGTGGTGACAGTGTAGTCATCAGTAAATGTCAGTGAACCGGCACCCTGCGTGACAGAGTTTTCCAGGTCAATCTGACCATTATGTCCCAGAAATGTCAGATTTTTACCTGCATTCAGGTCAGAACCTTTTTGCCCGTGCATGGCATATTCATCGGAACCCTGTTTCAGAGAGCCAGTGCCGGTGCTGCTGTCAAATTTCCATTGCAGGGGGGCGCCGGATGAGGCATTAAAAAAGACGGGAGCGTCATTATCCTCTGAATAGATCTGTGAAAGAAAATCCTGGGGAGGGAGTGTATATATCATGGTGGTCCATCCAGCAATGAGTGAATAAACACCAATCAGCTCCCACTGCCCTTTAGACTTATTCCAGCCAAATAATGGTGAACCACTATCCCCCATGTGCCCAAAAGTGATCAGGCTATTAGAATCAAAATGCTTTCCCAGTACCACTTGAATAGAATGATCATCCCAACGATGAAATTCAGTAGGAAGCACTCCACCGGTCAGGTAATTATATCCACCAGATACCCAATGCCACTCTCCATCCTCTTCCTGAATATACTGGGTTCCGGAGCCAGTCCGATAAAAAGCTGTGAATTGTGATGGATCCATTATTTCAGCCTGCGATGCGCTCGTTACGGTAGCCGGTGCAACTTCAGTAACAAGCTTATCCAGTCTGGGGGCATGAAAATCCAGCGAGCTATGTTCATTACGATCCACAATATTGTACTGATTCTCGCCATCACCGAAGCTGACGCTCTGATATCCCCCGTTATGTTTTACGCTGGCCAGATATTGCGGACTGATTAATGTTGCAACACCTGAACCCGCGTTAACGCTACTGAAGTCAATCATGGGCGCATTATTGAGACGTTCAATTACCTCCCCATTTTGATTAAAAATAGGAATATTTGTTGCTCCGGCCTGAAATACGCCTTTATTTTCAGCAAAATCCCGGAAAGTCTGATAAGGAATATTGCCACTGACTACTGATGCAACACCAACAGAAGGAAGTAATGTTGCCAGGACAAGGGAGGAAAGAACAGAGAGTTTTCGTCCTCTACGGGTGCTTCCTTTACATACTCTTCGGGTCAGCTCCGAAACCACTTTTATTGTGTTGGTGATATGACAATACTTTAGAGAGTATATTTTATTCATAGTAAATTATTCCAAAACAGCCATCCCACGCATGCTGCATTAGATAAAACATGCAGTTTCAAACGAAAGCAATATGAATTGCGCACTAATTATTAGCATTGAATGCAATACTAAATGTGACAAAGATCACGTTTTGAAATTCAAAAAACTACCAATTATGGTTGGTGCAATGTGTTTTTTCTATAAAATTCAAAGTCACTGTTAATGAGTGGTGTTTATAAAAACATCCCATTATCAGCGATATTTAATAAATATCTCGAATAAACGAAAACAGTAATCTAATCTGAAACCAAGGTGCAGAAGCAATCACACCGGAACGGAAAAATCCGGTGGAACGAAAAGGATGCATTTATGCGATGACATATTCGCAGAGTAAATAACAAACTAATATTGGCAGACCTTCTATGATTAATGCAAAGCCAAAACATTTCACAAAAGCAGAATTCAACAACAAGGGATATCACATAACGGAAAGTGCATTAAAATCAGAACCGTGATATTATAATAAAATAAAACTTTAATTTCCGTTTTGTCGTCAGACCACGTTATGCTGATACGTCCCGTACACCGGGCCACTCATCTCATGAGTGGCCCGTTCTTTTTTTATACGCAATACAGGGGCAGATATCTGTGACACGTAAATATCTTACGCAGGAATAAGTCAGGAAACTGATGGATGCCACCGATAACATGCCTTTCCCCGAACGTAACCGCTGCCTCATCTTCATGGCATTCATCCATGGATTCAGGGCCAGTGAACTGCTTGACCTGAGACTCTCTGACATCGATGCCGCAGGCAAACAACTCAATTCCGAACCGGGACAAAAAATAACTTCCTCCGAAACAGGATGAAATAGCTCTTGAAATCCTCCTTCCTGATTGACGATTATTTATCGGGCAGTGACATCTTCTCTGAAGAAAAGTTCAACTTCAAAGATTCAGTAAAATGAAAAAGCTAACGGTGACAATTTCTGCAGTAGCAACAGCAGTCCTGATGTCTGTATCCGCACAGACAGCTGAAATATAAAATAAAGATACGGTAAATCTCACTTTAGATGGACTAAGGACTTATGATATTTACAAAATTTCAATCTCTGACCCACAAGAATATCGCTCTTACTGGGGGAGCAGTAAACTAAAAATGAAAAGTATTATTCCTGACAGGAATTTTATGGCCACTTCTGTGCAGTATGCAATACACGCAGGATATACACTTTTCCCCACTGGCTGTCGACCTCATAAACCAGAACAAAATGCGGGTGAATAACCAGTTCCCGGGTTCCTTCCACACGACCGTTGCGGCCTTTATACGGCTGCCCGGCCAGGCTGCTGGCGGAATAACCAATCCGTTCGTCCAGTTCAATGGCGGCCATCAGGTTCTGCTCCGCAATGTACTCACGAATGCGCTTCCTGTCCTGGCTGGCCAGCATGGTCCAGAATATCTCCATCATTTACCGGCGACCTTCCTGCTCATTTCATCCCGCCATGCAGCAGCAGAAGATTCGACCATGTCATGGGAAAGCATATCACCGCGTTCGAGTTGCTGACGTCCTGCCTCAACCTGGTCACGGAACCAGGTATTATGCTGCCGTTCAACGGTCTGGCGCATAAAATCCCGGATTAACTGAGAGCCATTACGGTCCATGCTTTTTGCAGCGGCCATAAAAGCATCCTTCAGTTCAGCGTCGATTCTTAAACTCATATTAACCTGTGCCATTTATCACCTCGTCATTACTACGTATATACACAGTATATAACGATTCAGATATCGTCACCAGGATATGCCGCGTCAGCGGCATGGAAGGCGGCACTCCATTGTTGCATATGATACCGGAGTAAAACCGCCGAAGCCCGGCGTCAGCCGGTACTGATTGATAGATTTCACCTTACCCATCCCCAGCCCTGCCAGACCATACCCACTTTCAGTCATGATAAAGCTTCTGTGCGCGGTCGGAGTGGTCCCGACAAGGGTTTACCCGCAGTCGGGGCGTATCTCCGCGTTAGCGGGCCGTCAGGGCCGCTTACGAGCGTGTACTGAGGACTTCCAGCCAGAAGACTGACAGCGATGACGCTGTGTAGTTACAACATTCATAATTAAAAGCGATGTTGTTCCCGCCCTTCGGGCGGGGCGGCGGCGCTTTTCAGTTATGAGGAGGGGCATTGTGGTCTCAGTTCTGCGCGGGACCGGGGTTTTTCCGGTGGTTGTATTTGAGTGTTGTAACTAAAATGGCTCCGGTTGGGGCCCGCCGCTTGCGGTGGGAGGTGCATATCTGTCTGTCCACAGGACAGGCAGTGAACAGGTTTTCTTTTTAAATGAATGTAATTAAGTAGTTTAAAGGAGATATAAACAGGTGTTTAAAAGATACATTGCACCCTGTAAGACTGGCGGCTGGCGCTTTATGACATGAACGGTTGTAACCTTATGGGGAAGTCCCTTGCAGTTTAATGTGGATAAGCAAAATTCCCCGTCTGTGAGGCGTGTTTTGTATCGAAAACAGGGGGGGGCCGGATGCACCAGAAGCTGGATGATGAGGTTGTTTTTTGTATGTGGTGCTGATTTTTTGTGCGCTGTCGGGCTTCAGACGTGCGGAAGCCTCCGGCGCGTGCCAGATTATTCTGAGGAGGTCACTTTCAGGGGGAAGCTGTGGCCAGCCGGCTGTAATTACGGTTACGTGACAGAATCATGCGCTCCTTCACACGACGCTCCACTTCGCGTTTTACCGCCTCACGATTGGCAGTGAAGCGCCCTTCTGAGATTTCACGTGTCAGCTGCCGTTTCACCAGGGTGACAATTTCCTGACGTTCCCTGCTTGCATCACGACGCGCACGGGCACGCTTTATTCCCCGGGACTTAAGCTCTGTCTGGTAACTGCGGAAACGCTCACGCACAAAACGCCAGGCTTTCGCTATCAGCTCATCCATACTCAGCGCATCCACCCCCTGCTTTTTACGCTGTCGGTTTTCCCATTCCACACGACTGCGACGCGCGGCGGCCACCGCATCCTCTGACACATCGAGGGCGGTAAACAGCGACGGTGTGAGTGTGATGTCGGTCGGAATGTTGCAGCCAATAAGTGGGTCATATTCCGTCTGGTAGGTAATCAACCCCAGCTCTGACAGAAACATCAGGGCACGGGTGGCACGGGTGATGGAGAGTTTTCCGGCAGCAGACTCCGTCGCCAGTCCGCACTCAATGGCCAGTGTGGTGATGGAGCACTGGACGCGGTTGGCCAGCGGGTCATAGTGGAAACACAGCCCCTGCAGCAGCGCATCAATAGCCCGTCGACGCAGCACCGGTGGCATGCGTCGACGCAGACCACGCGAACGGGCATGCGCCACATGAATGGCGAAATCAAAACGGGAAGTGAAGCCCACCGCCTTTTCCATCAGTTTTTCACAGAACTTCAGCGTTCCGGCACCTTCACGGGGTGTAAACACCGGATTCGGGTTCTTTACCTGGCGGTAATACGTTTGTTGAAGATCAGCCACACCATCCTGCACTTACAATGCGCAGAAGGAGTGAGCACAGAAAGAAGTCTTGAACTTTTCCGGGCATATAGCTATACTCCCCGCATAGCTGAATTGTTGGCTATGCGGTTTTATGGGGCCCCGGTAATCTTTTCGTACTCGCCAAAGTTGAAGAAGATTATCGGGGTTTTCGCTTTTCTGGCTCCTGTACATCCACATCAGAACCAGTTCCCTGCCACCTTATGGCGTGGCCAGCCACAAAATTCCTTAAACGATCAGCAATCTATCACGCACACCAGAAACAGGCAAGAATGTGATGTCGCTACATTTTAGTTAGCTGAAAGCACTCTTCTGCTTTATCAGTTCAGCAATCATCTCAGCCTGAGTAACACCTTCAGCGTCACACATCTCCTGTAATTGCGCTTTTAACGCAGCAGGAATGAACACTCTGAGTTCTTTATGTGTGGCACGTTTTCTTGCCAGAGATGCCTGCTGACGTTCTGCAAGCGTCAGAGGATTACCTTTTCGGTATGCTCGCTTTGTACCTGATGAGGAAGTCACTGCATTTTCTGTCTGCGACATCTCGCCTCCTCAATTCTCAAACAGGGATCGTTTCGCAGAGGATACTACAGTTTTTTGAAATCAGCGACTTGAAAGTTGTGATGATGATCTGTGTTGGCGCACAAATCATGTCTGATTACGACCGTTTAATGTGATTTTGATGATGAAATGACTGAAAAACAGGAAATGCCTTAACATGGATGCCGGCCCCGGGCGGGACCGGCTGTTTCTGGCATGTCGGGTGTCTGCCCCTGAAATACCTCACACTTCCGGAAAGCGGGGACTTCCGTCCCCGCCCGGCAGCTTACTTCCGTGCTTCGTAGGCCAGAGTTACCTGCACCACTGTATTTCCCCTGTGAATATTCAGCTCACATAACCGTTCTCTGAATATCAGTGAAAAACACAACACCGTGGCGCACACGGCGAGCAGCCCGATAAGGGCATATTTCGTCATAAACTTTGACCTCTCTGCAAAGAAGAGGCTACAATCAGTAGTGTTAAGGTACTTCATGCAGACCTCACGAGTTAATGGATTAACGAGTGGGGTCTTCGCATTTCTGGTACCTGCGTCTTGCCTGAACCAGAAAGGCTCAGACACCCGCCGCGATAATACCACATTCCTGTCTGGTTACGACGATCTCCATGCCCCCGGTTTTTATTGCAGAAACGCCGGGAGCGGGGAAAACTTGCTTTTTCCCGTTTCCGGGGTTGGACAACTGAGCAACGCGAAGGCGTCAGCTACGATGTTCCGGTGACTGCTGATCAGCCCCTGTTGTATTCAGCCATTCTCCGGTCATCTGCAGCAGTTTTCTGGCATCGTGGCTTCTGAGCAACGGAATACCAGCCTGCCTCAGAACCTCTTCCAGAAGAATATCCCGGCGTCTGCGTTCCGGTCGTAAATGGCTGGCATCATCCAGCTCTACTGCTGCAACAATACTGAACGAACGCCGCTCAACGATAACCACATCAACATGCCACTGAGACACCATCCTGAATAACTGCCACCACTGGCGTGATCGTGGCCGGATATTCCCGTTCAGCTGGACGATATCCGCGACCCGTACCTGCGGACACAGATACCACCGCTTCATATCCACAATTCTGAACAGTCCTTTCATAAAACTGACTTCCCTTTCTGTCAGCAGCGTCTTCTGACGTTGCCAGCATTCACCGCTGGACAGTATTCGCTCTGCATCACCGGTCCGTATACCTGCCGCATGCAATTGCATCAGCAAAGGAGAATGCTGATTTACACTTCTGAGGATAATCCGGATAAGTAACGCTGCAATAATCAGAACAATGAGAATAAAAATAATCAACTTCATTATTTATCTGCTCCTGGCAATTAATTATTGCTGAATTATTACCTTACATATTTCCATATCTCTTTTGGTATCCTGTCATATAACTTTCCGGTGATTAATTCCGCTAACCGGTGGTCTGCTGCTGAATTAAATGACTCACGTTCACTGTTTGATAAACTGTCTCTGTTTTTATGAATAATTTTTTCCAGCGTATTGACTGATGAACATCGCCGTAACTGATACAGCCATTCCTGTTTTGTTTTTGCCATTTTTATTCCCGCTGAGAACAAATGAATGATAGGATTGCCATCGCTTTATTTACGGTGCCTCCATATCCAGGGGGGAACCGGATCAGCATCTGACCAGAGCCCACGTTTTTGTTGTCTGGCTTCGTTCTGAAGGACAGGCAGCACGGGATCTATGTTGTACTGCTCATATACCCAGGCAGCCCCAGCCCGGACCATAAACTGATTAATATTCATTCCGTCTGGTGCATAAACCTGCCCGAGAATACGACCATAACGATCTCGCTGAAAATATGTGACGGTAACCGTTTTTCCTGCGACCAGTGATTTCATCATGTCTGTTGACCACCGGCCATAATCCTGTTTCTTTTCCGGTGCATCAATATTTACCAGCCTGATCCGCACCGCCTTCCGTGAGTCCATGACCTCGATGGTATCACCGTCCAGTACACGAACAACCCGTCCATGAATATCTGCAGACAATACCGGCCATGAAAAGATAAATAATACCAGTGGAATATATTTCATCATGTTATTCTCCATATCAGATAAATGGCACCTGTATTTCAGGCATCCTGAACATTGCAGCACACAATGAATAACACCTTATTTTGTGAAATAAATCACAAAATATAAAATCTCGACTTAATACGGAAAAAACTCTGTGCTACTCAGAACTGTCCGGTCATACTGCCCGACCGGATATTAAAAAAAGCAAATCTCATAAACTCCTTTCAGCCTTCTGACTTCTGGTGTAATGAAGGCTGCTTTTTTCATTACACCCTTCCCCGGCAGCGCCGGTGGCAGTGTTCAGCCCTTTTCCGGGCAAACTGCTGCCAGTCTGTCCGGGGAGCTATGCAGGCAGCCCGTCGCCATGCTTCTGCCGCTTCCATCCAGCGTCCACTGACCTCCAGAATAACGGCCCGCCCGCCGGCACGCTGGTAACGCCAGACCTGACCGTTCCGTGAACTGTTTCTGAATCCATTCATTTTTCTGCTCCTCCCTTTTAGTCGTCAGTATTATTGTGGTAAATAATTCAGTGGACTGGCTTCCTTTCGGGTACGGAAGTTATTTCCTTTTAAGCCTTATTGTTTCAGCCTCCTCACTCTTTCGGGGAGGCCTTTTTATTTCTCATCAAGCACGGCCTGAAGTTCTGCCTTTATCCGGTTCTGGCGGCGGATTTTATCCAGACGCGCTGCCGCATACGCTTCCTCCTCCTGAGAAATATGCTCCGTCACATACCCTTCCGTGTCATACCGGCAGGCACCGGCTTTCATGGCACACAGATAGCTTTCTGAACGGGTGATGGCCTTCAGCGCCCTGCGCAGTTTTTTATGCGAGAGCGGGATATTCCGCTGCGCCACGTCTTCCAGTAACACGTCCCGGATACCGCAGGCCAGAAGCCGGGGCGTGTCACCGTCAAATAATCCCGGCCACCAGGGCTTCAGGGTATTCACGGCCTCATCCAGTGAGGGCAGGTTCAGATAAATGGACAGCGCCTGTCTGGCCTGCGCTTTTTTTGCCGCCAGCTCTGCTTCCCGGGCCGCTTTCTCGGCCAGTTTCTGCTTTTTCACCTTCCATTTTGGTGGCGTGGTGACATTGATGATGGTTTTCCGGCTGCGGACAGGCGTCTCTCCTTCTGTTTTCCGCTTCAGTGTCAGTACCGGTCGTTTCTGCTCTGTCATGCTGTGTTCTGCCTCTGACGAATCATCCTTTACGGTCAAAGATACCACACCCTTTACAGTGCCAGAACGCCCAGCACAGCCAGATGGCAGGCGTAGAAAGTCGGGAAAAAATCCCCGGGCCAGAAACGGGGTAATGATTTCCCTGCACAGGACACCAGGCCAACGGTCAGCACCGTCATCACAAGGCCGGCCACCGCCGCTGTATCACTGGTGGCAAGGTTAAGCGCAGGAATCACAGTCAGCAGGCATGCAACCAGCACCAGACGTTCCGTTCTGTCTTCCGCCCGGTACAGCCGGTGACTGACTGCCAGCATCAGCAGCCCGGCAATACCGTAACTGGTGCCGGACAAAGGCCCCCACAGTGCCATCAGGAGAATGGCCGCTGCAGTACGCCACAGACTGCGCGTTTCACACCACGTCAGCACCTGTGCCGCAACTGCAAAGGCAAACAGGATATTCCCCTCATACCAGGGAAAGCCGGCCAGATAATACGCGAACTGGGCAATCACACCCCATCCCCACAGCCGGTTAATGGCCGACTGCCGGATATGCGCATGGCGGGACAGATTCAGCCCCCACACCAGGGCAAAAAGCGGAAAGGCTCCACGCCCGGCCAGAAACATCCACGTCTGGTCCAGATGCAGAATGCGGTTTGCATGGTCCAGTACCATCAGCACCAGTGCCACCGTTTTGATGATATCCCGCTGTCCGGGGGACCAGACCAGCAACGACTGCAACCAGGTATCGGTCCGGGCAGCCAGTGAATCGTTACGTGTCGTGTTCGTGTTATCCGTTGTCATCAGCGTTTATCTTCCTGTATCAGTCTCCGCCCAGGGTTTTCTCTTTCTGCAGGTCACGAACCATATCCCGCTCCATCTGCTGCAGACGCTCCTGCAGCAGGTTTTCCCGGGCAACCTCGCGGACCGCTTCCCGTTCCCGTTGTGGTTCACGCAGTACACTCTCCGGCAGCGCGGCTTCCCGTTCAGTTATGGCAGCCCGGTCACGCTCCTGCCCGGCAATTTCCCTGACAGCCAGCTCTGTTTTGCCATCCGGCAGGTCAGGTTTGTTCTCTGCCATTTTACGGACAATTTCATCTGCGCGGCGTTCCGTTTCACGGCGGATAGCCTCTTCAGCCTGCCGCTGTGCCAGTACCTCTGCCGTGACCGGTTCGCCATTTCCGGCACCCGGCTGGACGCTGTTGTCCGGGATATCCCCCCACACGCGGCCACCGGTGATGGCACCGGGATTCCACGGGCGACCTTCACCGGCGATTCTTACCACCACACCACTGTCAGGATTATCACGGGCAATCCGGACGCCATCCTGCATATTATCAGCCAGCAGGCTCTCTCCGTTACGGCTGCCCTGCAGGGCCACGAACTGCGCATCCCCGCTGCCTTTCACACGGCCTTCACCACTGAATCCCCGCAGCCCGTTTCCGTCATCCGTGGTCAGTGGGTTCAGCCAGATACCTGCTGACTTGCCGTTACGGTCAAACGCCGGCAGTGCCACATACGGCTGCGGATATTTGCGCCCCGGTGCAATAAACCGTGCAGGACTGTCTCCCCCGGCCAGCCCCGCCTGACGAAGAACGGCACGGCCTGCCGCCACGTCCCGCAGCTCCCGCGCCGTACTGAACAGCCGCTCTGCATTCATGACCTCCCGGTCCGGTTTCGGCTCAAACACATCGTGGGCAGTTCCTTTCTGTACGGCATTGTTGATGGCATCCGTCCAGCCCTGACGGTTATCGGTGTACACCTGCACATGCTGCTTCATACGCGACAGGGCCACGTAGGCTGACTCAAAGCCGACCATCAGTTTCCGGTTACCTTCCGTGCCTTCAAGCGCGATGGCAAAGGTTTCACTTGCCCCCTGCGCACCGTGGGCGGTGATGGCATAAGCCAGGTCAATATGTTGCTCTGCCCGCTCCTGACCTGGGCGAATCACCCGGGTCTGCTGTCCGTCCGACAGCGTGACACTGTCACCGGAAACCGCTGTCACCGTCCAGACGCTGTTGGCCACATAACCTCGCTCCCGGTCACTCTTCGTGAAGCGCATCCGGTCACCGGTTCCCACCCGGATGGTGTCCGGGGTGTACAGTGTGACGCCTTCAGCCACCGCCTCCCGGGGCGAAATCAGCCGCGTGTTACCTTCCGCATCCTCCAGGGTTATCAGCCCGTCATCCTTGCTGATACCGGCAATCCGGTGATACACACTATCCACCAGGGCAAGGGCATCCGGGTTATTCTCCCAGGTGGAGAGACGACGCAGTTCTCCGTCACGTACCCTGACTGACTTTGATACTGCCCAGCGAGAGCGGGAAAATACAGCTCCAGCAGATATCCGTGATCGGGTTTACAAAACGCCCCTCACAGGCAGAATCCGCAGACGCTGCAGGGACATGACCGGCGAGAAGGAATAACATCAGCAGCCACAGGCTTCGCTTCATTTTCTGCCCTCCTCTGCCGGAATAAATTCCACCTTCAGGAAGCGATCGCCGGGAACGGTGCTCACCGACCTTGTGATTTTTGAAGTCCAGCAGACGCCAGCCTTCATCAATAACGTTCAGTTTCTTGAGGTTACGCGGCGTGCGGTACATCCTGTTCTCGATGTAGATAATCAGGGAGAACATCACCGCAACCAGCAGTGACGGACGGTCTTCCAGTCCGCCCAGCTCCAGCACCACCATTTTTGCGTCATCCCGCAGGGACGGCTCATCAGAGTTAAAATACTGGCCATAAGTGCCGTTGGCAGTGTACTGGTCAAGCAGCACAATCATTTCGTCCAGACGGCTGCGGATAGTCGGTGACTCGGCATACTGCTCGCTGTCACTGGCGTTTTTCAGGAAATCCACCACGTCATCAATACGTGCCCTGTTCTCTTTGGCCAGCCATGATGCCCTGACGGCCTGCAGCAGCAGACCTTCATGCACTTCATCCAGGTTACCGTTGGGGCTGGCCATCACTGACAACTGGTCACGGACACGCTCCGCTGACTGGTCAATATCGGTGATGTTCGCAAACGGGTTAAAACGCAGGGTTTCACCGTCCAGATACACCCCGCCCATGTTCTCACACAGGGACTTGTAGCCATCCCCCATGTCGAACACCACGGCAAAGCCTCCGGAGTCCAGCACGCTGCGGATAAGTGGCTGTATCAGCCCGGTTTTACCGGCCCCGGAGGTGCCACAGACCGCCATGTTGTAGTTGGTGTTATTCATCCCCCGGAAGAAAATATCGATAAACGCCAGCTGGTTACGGTAGGTGGGTGCCAGCAGACCTGCCGGTGTCAGGGGGTTATCCGCCACTAACGGCATCAGGTTGGCAACATTAAAGCTCTCTGCGGGGGGGTTTCCTGGCTGTGGTTCGCCTTCCGGGCCGGGCGGTGAGGCAGGCATCTGCGGTACAGGCTCACCGGTCGCCGTGACGGGATTAGCACCCAAGGCTTTTACCTGCTCTGCCAGGGAGGCATTGTCCTGTCCCAGCTTTTCAATACGACGCTGGTCATCACCGCGCTGTTTGTTCAGAACATCCAGCTCACGACGGATTTCCTCATACTGCTTCTGCATCTGCGCTGCCGTCACCTGCATCTCTGTGGTGGCATGCTGACGCACCTTGTCATCAAAGGTCGTATCCACCACACCGGTCATATCCGGCACAGGCTCCTGTTCAGCCACCGCCTCACCGTTACCGGACATGTCCACATCAGACAGATACAGTGCACCACCAATCGCGGAGGCTGCACCGACAACCACAATCCCCAGCCACAGGTACTGCTTGCGTTTCACAATGGTATTGATACTGGCCATCAGTTGCCCTCCCCGTCACGGATGACATACACATCCATGCGCGCACCTGCCAGTAACTGGCCGGCAGGCTGGCTGAACATCACGGCACGGGTTCCCGGCTGCCAGAAATCACTTTCCCGGATATTCAGGGCAGACAGCGTTTTATTTTCCACGGTAAAGCGGACCATCTTCAGGTGATTCCCCGTCCATACGGCATCTGCCACTGAAGACAGCCCCGCCGGGGCCTGCAGGGTTTCCTTTGTCACCGGGACCTGATACCAGCCTGCGGGTAATTTTCCGCCACGGACAGCCTGGCTGATGGTCACAAGCAGGGATTCGTAAGGCGTGGACGTTTCCCACGCACCGGCTTCTTCTCCGGTTCCGCGCAGGTCACTGACCAGCTGAATGGTACGCCCCGCGCCTTCACGGGGAACGGCCTGGATGGAAAGATTCAGACCACGTTCTGTTTCCAGAATGAACGTAAAGGGCTTTTTGTTGACGGTGGCCACCACCACACCGCCGGAGGCGGTCTGCTCATTATTGGTCAGGGCACCATCCAGACTGTTCACGGCGATAATCCGGTCACCGGGAACGGTAAACAGATTCGGGCTGGTATTGCTGATGGCAATACTGGCCTGACCACCGTTCACCATTGGCACCACGGTGGGGGCCAGCGTACCGTTTGCGTCCATCACGCTGCAGGAAAAAAACAGGCTGCCGAATATTATTGCCGTATTATTTTTTCTCATCGTCTGTTTCCCCGAAATTATCCAGCCAGGTCACCCCGTTTTCCCGCTTCAGAATAAGGATGTAATGTTTGATATCAGTGAAAGGTTTTGAATCACCAATCCAGGTTTTAAGCACACCACGAATTTCCACACGGCCATACTGAGGCCAGACACGAACACTGGTCTGGAAAAAGGCTGAGTTCACGTTATCGTTTTTAATACGCTTCGCTTCTTCAGCCAGAATAACTTTCATCTGGTTCTGTGCGCCCGGGCGGATATATTGCAGAAGCGCCTGATGTGAGGCATCGACGGTTTCTGATGAAACATTCAGACGGAGGGCAATAAATGACAGCGCCATCTGCTGTAAATAAGAGGCGTCGGCACTGTTCTGTGACACGGCAAAGGGGGCATTAAATGCCATTGGTGTCACCGCAGTACGTTGCTCATTCTGAAGACGGTAGTTATTCACCCCCTGAATAACGTTAACAGAGAGGCTGAGAACAATAAGCACTGACATAAATATAAAGGCGATGGCCATTACACGACTGGTACTTAAACGGGCACCGTGTTCCATATAACAATCCTGGTATCAGTTCTATTTAATCCACTGCCGGAAACACGAATCGGGAACATTATGAAAAATACCGCGCAGCAGGGCTGTTGGCATATACCAGTAAATCAGGTCACGTAACCAGGAACTGCCCCGCCCTTTTTTCAGTTTTTTAATCCCGAAATAAACCAGAACCGCTGTACCAATACCGAACAGATATTTTGATGTTGTGATACCCCAGCCAACACAGATTGCTGCGGGGATCAGTTCATCCAGTGGCAGGCCAAACCAGCGGCTCTGGTTGGTCAGTGTTTCCGGGAAACGATATTTCTTAAGTTTATTCTCGTCTCCCGACATCGTTTTATTTCCTGTCAGAGGCCAACGACGGCCATACCCACAGCAATAAATACAGAGATGATGGCAAAACCGGCCAGGAACTTGACGTTTTTGGTCATCATGTACATGACAGCACCGACCAGAACTTCAGCCAGAACAACCCATTTAACAACACTGGAGTCCTTACCGAAGGTCGCCTTAACCGTGGTGTTACCGCTTGCCATCAGGTCCTGACCACTGCTGCCGGCGGCCATCGCCAGCTGCGGGAAGAACATCATCAGAACAGCAGCCGGGATCACAGCGCGAGCCAGGCGAAGCATATTCAGACGAGTGAATTTGGAAAAAAACGATTTCTTTTTGACGGGCGCAGAAGCACCCTGAACACTTAAAACGGCGTCCATATGATTCCTCTGTTTAATATTGATAGATAAAAACTAAAGTTCTTTAAATGTTGACTCGCTCTCTTCGGTCACCTCCCTGAATATTTCTTCGTTATAGAAATCAGGAAACCGTTTCAGATGATCTCTGAGACGGATCTGGACTTCTATCGTTTTACTTCTTCCACTACGATCTTTGGCCTTAATAAGTCGGTTATTTGTATCTTCATCGAGATACACCGAGACCGTTCTGCTTATACTGCCTCTCGCGTTACGCCTCCTCACTAAATTCACCTCTGTTTCCCGACTAATAAAATTATGATTGCACAGAAATCGTCGAAAAAAAACACGCCAAAATTGGCGTGCCTTATTTAACATTTATTTAACACCATAAAATTCACGAATTATACTTAATAGCGAATCTATTTCTCCTTTATAGATACATGACACTCTGAATAAATCAAAGTGTTCAAAAAACTCTTTTATTTTCCGTTTAACTGGTTTAATTCGATCCTCAGATGCTCTGTCTGTAATACCCAATTCTCTGGCAATTGTTGCGTGACCAACACCCAGCATATAAAAAGAGAAAACAACCAATGTTCCTGGAGAAAGATCATTCCATATCGTTAATTGACCAGAAGTATTTGTATTACTTACACTCTGATTTAACGCAAAAAATGGATAATCAGGAAACGGATTAATTTGCCATAAAACAACAGATTCGTCATTATAAAAAGAAATATTCTCCATCCTTATCTGATAGATTTCGCCATGAAAATTAAAACGACGACAAAATGCAGAGCCATGTCCAAGAGCCTGGCATTCCAGTTCAAGTGATGAAAGAAAAATTTCAACCTGCAGACGTATATAACTCTCTCCGGATAAAGGTTTATCTTCTCTGGAAAAGAGTTCAATAAAAGCCCCATTGGCATAAAGGATTTTCCGGTTTTTGTTACGGACACAAACCGGAACGGGAGAATTTCTGTAGATATTCTGAACGTTAAGGATGTATTTATTTACAGATTGACTGTTAAGTGGCCTTTCTCTACGATCCAGCGCACACATAGGAACCTCCACTAAGGATTCTATGGACAGTCGATGCAGGGAGTTACAGCTCCCTGCATCGGCGATTTTCAGTTTCAATTTTTAACGTGGTATTAACCACGTAATCAATATACTAATTATCTGACGTATTGTCATCTTTTTGAATCATAAAAATTCTTATATTTGAACCAACTCAAACTTCATTTTCATTTATTCATCATCATTTTTTGGGAAAAACCGGTCCATCTCAACAGACACTTTCTCTCTGATATCGTCAACCATACTGGCATATTCAAACTTCGGGTTTCCGGATACATGAGGACTGAGAGACTCAATACCTAAAATCTTTGCCACCGTTGACTGTGTTTTTACAACACATTCAAGAAGAAGTTTATTAAACTCTGTCTGGTTAAATGCAGACTCTTTACGCTCCATCTGAGCGTCATATACACGGAGCCCTAATTCAAGAAGCATTGAAGCAGTTCCTGAAAGGCTTATATCTTTATCTCTTGCTCCCTCCTGACGACGCTTTTCAACAATCATGTTAATTTTTTCATGAACCTCATTACTGATATACAGATTTACTCTGGCCATAAGACAGTACCTTTTAGATTCTGAAATAAGAGTTTTATTTCATCTACTCATAGTATGGTCTGAAAAAAGAAGAGCACCCCTAGCAGCGCCCCTAGGGGCATACTATAAAAAAACGCACGGCGCTGCTAGGGGCGGCCCTAATATATCCAAATGTTTTTCATGAAAATTGTCAGCACTGACCCTAACAAGGGTTGTCATAGGGTCACTATAGGGTCGTCAACGACCCTATTTAATAATGTAAAATAAATTAAAATACATTATTTAGAACATAAACTAATGATTTAAAAAACAAATCAGCAAAAACTTGTTTTTGCGTGGGGTGTGGTGCTTTTGGTGGTGAGAACCACCAACCTGTTGAGCCTTTTTGTGGAGTGGGTTAAATTATTTACGGATAAAGTCACCAGAGGTGGAAAAATGAAAAAATGGATGTTAGCCATCTGCCTGATGTTTATAAATGAGATCTGCCATGCCACTGATTGCTTTGATCTTGCAGGCCGGGATTACAAAATAGATCCTAATTTACTGAGAGCAATATCATGGAAAGAATCCCGTTACCGGGTTAATGCCATCGGTATTAATCCGGTAACGGGATATGGCAGCGGACTGATGCAGGTAGATTCCCAGCATTTTAACGAACTGGTCCGCTATGGAATTAAGCCGGAACATCTGACAACAGATCCCTGCATGAACATTTATACCGGTGCTTATTATCTGGCAATAGCCTTTAAAAAATGGGGCGTCTCCTGGGAGGCCGTTGGTGCATACAATGCCGGATTCAGGAAGACCGAACGCCAGAACCAGAGACGTCTTGCCTACGCATCAGATGTTTACCGGATTTATACCGGGATAAAAAGCAGTAAAGGTATCCGGATTCCGGCCACGAAAAAATCACTTCCGGAAATTAACAGCGTGCAGAACAATTAATCTTACAGACATTGTCAGATACCGGTTATGCCGCAAAAGCGGCATGGAAGGCCACACACAAAAATATCATATGAGTGACAATACTGACTGGCCGAAGCCCCGCGAAGCGGGAACCCATCTGATATATACCCGGTAACTGCGCAGCCTCCTGCCAGACCATTTTTCGCGGGCACAATATTTACAGACAACCGGAAAGCCAGTTGATGAAATTGAGGTATATCAGACGACACAGCGATGCCGAAGAATGATAATATAAGTAAAGCCCCGAAAAATTTTCGGGGCTTTACTTATATTATCACGACATCCACTTTCTGAACTGTTCGGCAATCATCCATAAAGCCTTGTTGATTCGGATATCACCACCAATACCTGTAATGGCTCTTGTCCTGGTATTTTTACCGGAGGTACTTCGCCCCGATAATCCACCTTTTATCATATTCTCCTGAACCCGCTGCCAGGTTGTCCAGAGATCATTCTGTTTATCCTCCCGACGACGGGGGGTAATTATTTGTTCAGGCGTCACTGGCGTTTTATTTTCATCTTCATACCTGACTATCAGTGCAGTTCTGCCAAATAAATGTTGCTCATCACTGTTAAGATGAATTTCTTTCATCGCTCCATATTATCAGTGACCTTATCAAAGACACCGAGTACTTCATACGCTCCCTCGATAACCTGCCCAACAATATCACCTTTATGTGGAACGCGGATTTCGCCAAAATTATTTCCGCACACCAGGCCATTTGTGCAGACAAAACGAAAAATCCCGGGGATCATCTGATAACTGGATGAACCATCATGTGAATTAAGTAGGATAATTTCAGGAACTTCCTGCCCGTTAATATGCCCTTCCCTGCGAAGACGTAACATATGTTTACTGTATTCGCGACGTCCCAAATCACGAACCCGACTCTGGCAGGCAAAGAATGGCTGGAAACCTTCATCACGTAACTTATTGATGATATTGATTGTTGGAATATACGTATAACGTTCACTCCGGGACTCATGTTTATCACCGGAAAATACCGAAGGTACGAACTGCATTAATTCATCATCCGTTAAAGGACGTTCACGGCGGATGGAATTATACCGACCAAAACGGGAAGCTAATCGCATAACAGCTACTCCTTTATGAAAGGATAAATTTAATAAAAAATTTTTCCGCTTAATATCATCCCCCCCGATCTCCATTAACAAGATTGCAACAATCAGGAGGGATATTCATCACATCCGGTCAGCAGATCGCCCGGATATCGAGGCCGGCACGCTTAATCTGACGCAGGAACTGTTTGAAGTGATCGGCTTCCGCAATGTTGATATGGCGGAACTGCGTATCCACACCCCGGCTGAGCGCGTAGCTATAGCTGAAGGCCATCTTTTCCGGGTGGCTTTTGCGATATTTTTTCAGCTCAGTCAGGTTGCTGAATTCCAGGATGTCCCACTCTTCCCCGGTGTTTTTTTTCTTCCCGGCAACAAGAAGCGTGTACGACGCGGTGTTGACGTGGATATTTCGGGTACTCATCCTGCTTTCTCCTCTCTCTGGTTTTCAGCCCCCATCATCGATTGAGTTTCGGGAGCCGCCGCAGGCCACAGCGCGACAGAGGCGGCGCGACCGGAACAGTCGCTGCAAGCCCGGGGTTTCGCGTCATGGATGGAAGTCCGCCAGGGCGGAGACAGCTCCGCTGGCTCCGTTCACGACAGCCCGCCCCGCCAGGGGGACGCCCGGGAAAGGCACAGGCAGAAGAAGAACAAGACAGACAGGAATCAGGGCAGCAGTAATCAGAGTCAGAACAGGAGGAAAAAGAGAATAATCACAGGGAAGGTGATGTGGTTTCCGACAGGTCATAAACAGAGAAGGCGGGGGAAAAGAACGGGCGCCGCAGGCGCACGTTCATCCCCGTTCCCGAAGGGAAACGGCCTTCCTGGCAGTCTGGTTGTTCATGCCCGTACAATGCCAGCAAGGAGAAAGGGGCCACCGGCGAACCAGCAGCCCCTTTATAAAGGCGCTTCAGTGCAGTCAGACCAGCATCAGACCTGAAAAGGCGGGCCTGCGCCCGCCTCCAGGTTGCTACTTACCGGATTCGTAAGCCATGAAAGCCGCCACCTCCCTGTATCCGTCTCTGTAACGAATCTCGCACAGCGATTTTCGTGTCAGATAAGTGAATATCAACAGTGTGAGACACACGATCAACACACACCAGACAAGAGAGCTGCGTGGTAGTTTCATGGCCTTCTTCTCCTTGCGCAAAGCGCGGTAAGAGGCTATCCTGATGTTGTCTAAGCATGCAGGGGCCTCGTGGGTTAATGAAAAATTAACTACGGGGCTTTTGTCCTTCTGCCACACAACACGGCAACAAACCACCTTCACGTCATGAGGCAGAAAGCCTCAAGCGCCGGGCACATCATAGCCCATATACCTGCACGCTGACCACACTCACTTTTCCTGAAAATAACCCGCTCATTCAGGCTACGGGTAATCCGTGTGATTGTTGTCGCATCACGCTGCCTCCCGGAGTTTGTTCGGCACCATCCACCGCTCCATCTCACGGACAGCGTGACCAGCCTCTCTTGCTGCAAGACTGGCTTCCGCAATAACCTGCCAGAATGGCATATCCTGCCACTGCCAGCGTTCCATTCCGGCCAGTGACGGAAAACGCTCGCCCCACTGCCAGAACAGGGTTTCCAGATCATGCTCTGCCACCCTGTCACTCCAGCGGGCATGCCAGCTTCCGACTGTTTCCGGTGAATGGAACGCCAGTTCGATTTCCGCCTGAGCGACCAGCGCCTGGTACGCACGGGCTTTCTGCTCTACCTCCCGTGCCTGCTGACGGCTGTACTTCTGCATGACCAGTGCGGATTTGTGGCGACTGCGCTCCCTGACACGGAACCGCACCGACGGGAACAGCCGCTCTGCTGCATCGCCGGGAAGGGGAAGAAGGCAGACCTCGCCCTGAGTTTCAATCAGCACATCGACTGCATACAGCCACTGAGAACGGTTGCCGCGCAGTTCTTCTGCGGTCAGGGACGGCATGAAAAATCGCAGGTCAGACAACGACATCCTGCGGCTTCCGTTCAGACAGCGGAAAAACGCCCCCGCATACGGATATTCCGCCAGCAAGTTTCCCTGATGGCGGCGTTTTTCCGTCTCCGCCACCGCCCGCCATGTGGCCTGTTGCTCTGCGCTGAGGGGAACCAGTGCCTGTGAACGTGCGCTCATGCCTGACCTCCTTCCGCCATCAGAATATGGATGATGTCGTTAACGCTGTACCCCTGCGTATCCAGTGACGCCGCCAGTGCCAGTGAATGGCTGACGGCTTCCGGTGCAAACCGCCGCTGTACCTGAATCACCGCAAACGGCTCACCACCGGCATTCACCAGAACCAGCACCCAGACCTGAGAGACATCGCCCGGTGAACATAACGCCAGGTGAAAACGTTCGTGGGCAGGCGTGAAACGGACCTGGACGGGGAAAAAGCCGCCAAACTCGCTGCCGTACTCGCCGTTCATCGTCCAGTTATCCGGCGCATCCAGCTCCCGCATCACGGCGTGAGTCAGCTCACGGCGTTCATCACTTCCGGCAGCCCGGATATCTTCATATTCCTGTGCGTTCATGGTCTGTAATACATTCAGGGTCAGTTCAGTTTTCATCACGGTATCTCCCTTGCTGCCGCCCCGTCTCCGGCGGGGCGGTGTGGTTGTTCATCAGGCGGCATCGGCCTGGTTGTCACGGTATTCCGTGGTTTCCGTCTCTGCCTGTGGACGTAGTGCACACATCCAGCCAGGCACCCAGCGGTTGTCTTTCATATGGAACTCTGCATGTTCAGCCGCATCACCTTTCTTCATCTTCTCTGCGTCCCGTGCGGCACCGGACAGTCCGGCATCATTCAGGGCTGCGATAATCTGCGGCTTTTTCAGGTGTCCGAAGAAGTTTGCTTTTGTCGGCTGCCACCAGTCGCGCATGTGAAAACCGATGGCGCTCTCCAGCGTGTCCAGCGGGCTGCGTGACGTGTGACCACACTCGCGGGTCTGGACTCCGTTAAGACTGCACGCGGTACAGAAGCTGAGCAGGGATAACAGCACCTCCTGGCTGAGTGACAGGAACGTCGTCATGTCCCGTGACCATCCCTCCAGCAGCAGGGCTGTAAGACGGGCTTTTTCTGCCATCATCGACAGGAATGCGGCCCCTTCCTTCCCTGACGGCGCATCGCTGGTCAGCGAAGAATGTTTACATTCCAGGCTGATTTGTGCTGGTTTACTGTACGCTCCGCTGCCAAACACATTCAGGCAGAGCGTCCATGCCAGCAGTGTCAGGGATTTGTCCGGTTGCTGCATCAGTGCCGCCTGGACTGCCAGCGTGCGTTCGGAAGACATTTTCGTCAGCAGTGGCAGACTGATTTCCTCCACTGACGCTTTCTCCTGCACCTGTTCCGTGCGGTCAGCGTCGTCAGCCGCGTCATCTTCACTGCGCAACTGCACACCACGCTGGACACACACATTACCGTAACGCCAGGACACCACGACACCGCTTCCGGCACGCATCTCCGGCGTCCACGCTCTGACCTTCGCCATGCAGCGCATCAGCTTCATTTCTGCTTCCAGCAGGTCGGATTCCTCACACTGGTTTTCCAGCGCGTCGTAACGCGTCATCAGTTCGTTCAGGCGTTCTTCTTCCGCCTCCGTCAGCACCGCTTCCGGCTCCGGCAGATAGTGGTATGTTCCGGCATCCTCACTGCAGAAACCGACAGGCTCCATACGTCCGGCGCACCATTCCCAGCCTTCAGCTTCCCGAAGGTGTTCAGCGACAGCCTGGAGTTTTTCCAGCAGGGCAGCATCGAGCGCAACACAGTCCACATAGCCACCCTCGTCGTCGCTGAACAAGTCAGTGCGCAGTTCATCTGGCGAGAAGGCATCAGCCCCCACGAAGCGGAATTTACTGTTCCCCGCCACCGCCACTTCACTTTCGGTCACCAGACGACGAATGGTCTGCACTTCCGGTTTACCGCCCCATCCTGACTGGCAGGCGGCTTCAAACACCTGTACCTGACGCTCGGTGTCGTTCTCCAGCGCCAGCGCCTGACAGTGTTCGGTGGTGATGCGGTCTTCTGCCAGCGCATCAAGGATGACGGGTGCAAGGTCTGCCAGTTTCAGCATTCGCTGAACGTGGCGGGGTGAATAGCCCAGCAAATCACCGATTTGTGCAGGTGTTTTGCCTTCCTGCGCCATTGCGCGGAATCCGGCAATCTGTTCGGCAGGGTGCATATCCCGACGCTGACCGTTCTCGGTCATCGATGCAGCCGTCGCCAGCTCCTGCGGAATGACCTTCACGCGTACAGGCCAGTCAGCCGGAATGATGCCACGCTCTGCCAGCATGTTGAGTGCAGCCAGTCGGCGACCACCTGCGGCGACACCGTAAGGGTCACCAGGCAGGGCATGAACAACCAGATTCTGCAGCAGGCCAACGCCCTTAATGGACTCAGCCAGTTCGCTGACGGACTCCGCAGAATACGGCACCGTGCGCACATTCAGCGGTGATTTAATCAGTGAGGCCAGCGGCACGCTCACTTCCTCCGTCTGCGCCAGCAGGGCAGACAGGACTGTTTCCTGCGTTTTTGCAGGTTTACGGCTGGATTTACGCTCCGTTTTTGTCTTAGACTCTGTAACTGACATAGTTAGTACCTCCCAAAACGGTAATAATGATTGTCTGCCGGACGCGTTCCCGTCCGGCACCTCTCTTACTTAAGAATCCCGAAATCACGGATGACATGATTCATCCAGTACCCGGCACCGTCCTCAAAATTCCAGGTGCGCCAGACCATTGCACCGTTATTACGGACAACCAGGCGAAACTGTTCTCCGTGGTCATCCTCAATAAAGACGTTCCGGTACTGTGCGGCAACGGCTTCGGCATGTTTGCGGGTAAAAGGACCGTCAGGCAGTCCCTGAAGTATTCTGAAATATTCGCTCATCCTCATCTCTCTGGTGATGCCCCGCGCAGGGCGGGGCGGTTATCACATTCAGCCCGATCAGAACGGGATATCGTCTGAAAACCCGTAATCGTCACCCTCCGGCGGTTGCGGCTGAGGCTCCGGCTGCGCGGCCTTACGTCCACGGCCTTTTGCCGGGATGCCGGGAGCGCAGGCCACGGCGCGACAGAGGCGGCGCGACCGGAACGGTCGCTGCAAGCCCGGGGTTTCGCGTCAGGGATGGAAGCCCGCCAGGGCGGAGACAGCTTCGCTGGCTCCGTTCACGACAGCCCGCCCCGCCAGGGGGACGCCCGGAAAAGCCATAAACAGGAGAGGAACGGAAAGAGGAAGAAGAAGAAGAACAGTAACAGGCACGGTAACCACAGAAAAATAACATCAGAAAAAAACATTCCGGACACATCACAAACGGGAAGGGTAACGGGCGACGCGCCAGCGTGGCCCGCTTCCCTTCCGGCAGGCGTCAGCCTGCCAGGGGTTTTCGCGCGGGCTGACAGGCGGCCTCCACCGCCTGCCCTGTATCACCTGTTTCTGCTGCCCTGAAGGATATAGTGACCACCGAGGAAAACCGCCTGCTGATTCACCACAAAATCGCAGATTTCATCAACAATCTGCGCAGTGGTGAGCGGTTTCTGCCCCATTTCACGACGCCGCGCATTAATCACGGCTTTGTAATTGCGCAGAATTTCGCGGGTTTCTGTGCTGATATTCATGACATGTTCTCCCCGTCCAGCGCCTGTAACACAACGTCCATCGCTTCGCGTTCTTCCCTGACGAATGCGTCACCGTCGCCCCCGTTCTCACTCCCGACGGCATACAGGCGCTTCATTTCACTGCCTGCCAGCGCCATCACTTTTTCCAGCATCACCGCCGGGACTGTCACCTGACGGCTGGCGCGCTTTTCTTCCATCAGTTCACGAACAACGTCGTGAACAACACTGACATCCGCACCATGCTCAAAGGCATCGTCCAGCCGCTGCATGACGGTTTCCAGCTCATCGTCTGACAGGTTCCAGTCCTGGGCTATGTGACGCACATCCCCACGGGTCAGCACCACGGCAAAAACGCATTCACTGTCCGGCACGTCTGTATCCAGCACTTCGCGGATAATTTCTTTAACAGTACAGTACATGTTCTCGTCTCCTTTACAGGGGCGGCATTGCCGCCCCGTCCGTTAATCAGTCCAGAGCCGCGTAAATCGCGTTGCATTCAGGGTGAAATTCGATGTGACGCCACAACTGCGCATCGCGCATCCGGTAAAGCTGGGGCAGTCCTGCATCCCCGCTGTCGTGGTACAGCCACAACTGGCGGTTAATCACAAGGGAAGTCAGAATTATGCCTGCGGCATCAGCACTCACGGTACGGTCAAACCAGTTTGCACCGTTCACCATGTGGAAACGGTCACCGTCCGGCATCATGTAACCACCACCGTCCGGCAGGCGGATGAAGTGCCAGAAGCCTCCCTGATATTCCGGCATCATTTTTTGCGCCAGCGCGTACACATACGCCTCGGCATACAGAAAATCGTTGCCAAACAGGTAAGGCAGAAAAGACAGACGGTCGCACTCTTCAACATTCAGAGTGACAGGTTTCGCATACTGCATGATGTTTTCCTCCGTTGTTCACATATTCCGCGACACCGGGCGGTGCCGTGCCTCCATAAAAGCCGGGCGATAAGGCGGGGATGCAGGGGCGCAAGGGAAGCCGCAGCCTGACGCACTCGGCTGACGGGAGTTGGAAGGTGAAACCGCGAAATCTGAGCGGGTGAACGACCGGAAAATCACGGCAGACGGGAAGGAGGGACCGGGTGACCGCAGCGGCGAAGTGTACCCTTGCATCAACGCCAGCCCGGCTAAGATGGAGGCACGGCACCGCCTGCACACGACGCTGAGGCCACATAACTGAAAACCCACAAGGCCATGCCCTGCATGGCCGGGTAAAGCGGAGCTGGCGGCGATTTCCTTTGTGCTCTGTCCGGGGACCGCCATCGTCATCATTTCCGGATTTTTGCCAGGGCATCCATCATGCTGCGGATTTCATCCCGTGCCTCCAGGACAACTCCCGCAGAATATTGAGGTCAAACAAGCGGCGGGGCGGTTAACCCGATATTCACAGCACATACAGACCAGGCCACTTGCCAGGATATGCTCTACACACTCACTTACAGGCATTAATGGAATCGTAGTCTCACGCAGATAATCTGATCGACAATACGAGTGGGACCGTGGTCCCAAACTGATTATCAGACCGACAATACAAGTGGGACCGTGGTCCCAGGCCGATAATCAGACCGACAATACAAGTGGGACCGTGGTCCCAAACTGATTATCAGACCGACAATACAAATGGGACCGTGGTCCCAGATATAATATTCAGACCAGTTAGTTATGTTTCCTAGCCTGTGCTAAAGGAAATTAAGTAAAGACAGATAAATGTAGACTAAAACATGCCGCATCAAAGTGCCGTTTTTTCAAGTTCCTTAAGAATGGCTTCAATTTTCTCTATACACTCAGTTGGAACACGAGATCTATCTAGGTTTAGCACCATTTTATCGCCCTTGTACAACACTGTCGCTCCAGGAGCAAACTGATGTCGTGAGCTTAAGCTAGTTCTTGAGGCAGATGACGTTTTAAGCACAGATGTTAAAAGAGTGATGACTTCTTCAGCTTCAAATATCACCCCTGCTTTTTTCTGCTCGTGAAGGTTAGATGCCTGTTGCTTAAGTAATTCTTCTTTATCTGTAAAAGCTCTTTGAAGTGCATCACCTGACCGGGCAGATAGTTCACCAGGATGAGAAAAAAGAGCAACAACTGATTTTGGCAGTTTAGCTGTGTTTATACAGCGGGTAATAATCTTACGTGAAATATTTTCCGCATCAGCCAGCGCAGAAATATTTCCAGCAAATTCATTCTGTAATCGGCTTGCATAACGCTGACCACGTTCATAAGCACTTGTTGGGCGATAATCGTTACCCAATCTGGACAATGCAGCCATCTGCTCATCATCCAGCTCGCCAACCAGAACTCGAAAATCACTTTCTGTAAGTGCAGCAGCTTTACGGCGGCGGCTCCCATCGGCAATTTCTATGATCCCAGACACTCTTCGACCAAACGCTGGTGTCTGCTGACCTGTCAGTAGAAAAGAAGGGATAAGATCATCCAGGGCGTCTTCAGTTAGCAGTTCCTGGTCACGTTCATTACCTGACCATACCCGAGAGGTCTTCTCAACACTATCTCCCCGGAGCACCTCAAGGGTAAATTTCACGTCCCGACCACATACAGGCAAAGTAATAGCATTGCCACGAGCCATAGCTCCTACGCGCGCAATTAACGAATCCACCATCGGTGCAGCTGGTGCCGATGACGAAGTATCTTCAAGCGGTTGAGTCTTAAGCGTATGTTTTGGAATTACAGGCGCACGCTTCATTATTTAATCTCCCAGCGTGGTTTAATCAAACGATCGAAAATTTCATTGCAGACAGGTTCCCAGATAGAAAGGGCATTTCTCCAGGCACCTGTTGAAGAGCGTTGATCAATAGCCTGTTCAAAAACAGTTCTCATCCGAATCTGACCTTTACCAACTTCATCCGTTTCACGTACAACATTTTTTAGAACCATGCTTCCCCAGGCGTCCCGAATTTGCTCCTCCATCCACGGGGACTGAGAACCATTACTATTACTGTATTTGGTAAGCAAAATACGTACATCAGGCTCGAACCCTTTAAGATCTACGTTCTTGAGCAGATCACGAAGCATATCGAAAAACTGCAGAGCGGAAGTGTAGTCGAACAACTCAGCAGGCGTGGGGACAATCAACACATCAGCAGCACATACGACATTAATCGTGCCGATACCCAGGTTAGGCGCGCTGTCAATGACAATGACATCATAGTCATGAGCGACGGTTTCAATGGCCAGCCGGAGCATCAGGTGTGGATCGGTGGGCAATTTACCTTCATCAAATTTGCCCATTAGCTCAGTTTCAATGCGGTGCAGAGCCAAACAGGAAGGAATAATGTCAAGCCCAGGCCAGCAAGTAGGCTTTATTGCATAAGTGACATCGTCCTTTTCCCCAAGATAGAAAGGAAGGAGAGTATCCTCTGCATGAATATGAAGATCTGGCACCCAGCCGTGATACATCGATGCTGTTCCCTGGGGGTCGTTACCTTCCACGAGCAGAACACGTAGTCCCTTCAGAGCCAGATCCTGAGCAAGATGAACAGAAACAGAGGTTTTATAAACGCCCCCTTTATGAGCAGCAACTCCAATCACCGGCGGAAATACGTCTTCAGCACGTCGCAGTCTCGTACCAAACACGTCACGCATATGATTAATTTGTTCAATTGTATAACCAACACGTTGCTCAACCCGCCCTCGTATTTCCATATCCGGGTGCGGTAGCCGGCCTGCTTTCTCGGCATCCCTGATAGCCTGAGAAGATACTCCAACTAAATCCGCTGCTTCACCTATTCTCCAGCGTCGGGTGATTTTCCTTGCTTCCGGGCTGTCATCATTAAACTGTGCAATGGCGATAGCCTTCGTCATTTCATGACCAGCGTTTATGCACTGGTTAAGTGTTTCCATAAGCCTCATTCTGAACATCCTTTAATCATTGCTTTGCATTTTTTTATTAAATCTTGCATTTAATTGCAAAGCAACAATAAAATTGCAAAGTTGTTTAAAATAAGAGCAACAAAACAAAAAATATAAGAAGAACAAACACCTTATCGATTGGCATAGGGGGTAGCACAAGACTGCGCCCTGCTACACCACTCAGCATGCAGCTCCAACCGGGCAGTTCGAGAAGTTGAGGTTATGCGAGTCAAGGGAAGCCTAAAGCCAGCTCGCCTTGTTCCATCGCACCTCATATCAGATTCTTATTCATCGGTTCACGGGGTCATTCCGTGCTTCCTTCCCACGCTCGGTCACCCTCACGCAGTTGCACTTCCTTTCGCTCGCTGTAGTCAGCTCGCGGGAGGGCTTTCACCTCCAAGATCGCGCCCATGCTGGGCGCACACATCCTACACACCCTGAAAAACGTGGAGGATGTCTAATTTATATTCCCCAGAACGTCAGATTAATAGCGTTTTTGATGTCATTTTCCCGGTGGCAGAAATCAGCTACTTCTTCTCCTATAACGGAGACCGGCACACTGGCCATATCGGTAGTCATCATGCGCCAGCTTTCCCCCCCGACATGCACCACCGGGTAAAGTTCACGGGAGACCTTATCTGATAACAGACGTGCACTGGCCTGGGGACCATAATCCGTCGTGTCAGCGCCAGTGATATAAGACAGTAATTCACCATTTGGATGGTCCGCTCCACCCAACATATTGTTTCCTTGAGGTTCTCACACCAGAAAGGACATCAGCATGCTGAGCAGAGAGGACTTTTACATGACAAAGCAAATGCGCCAGCAAGGTGCGTATATTGTTGATATTGCCACTCAGGTTGTTTGCTCTGAGCGGACTGTCATACGATACCTGAACCTCCAGCCAGAAAAACGCGCCACAAAATGGCCAAACTCAAGCTGTTCATGGGCTATATCGACATGCGTCAGGCTGAGAACGTCTGGAACGGCGAGGTCCTCCTGGTAGAAATCAAAGCGATGGGTTAAATCGGTGGTCGTTCCATGTTGCGTTACTACATCCAGCCCAAACGTAAGATGCAGCCGTCGAAGAAAACGGTTCACTTCGAAACTCAAGCCCGGTTACCAGCTACAGCATGACTGGGGAGAATTTGAGGCTGAGGTTACCGGGCAACGATGCAGGGTTAACTTCGCGGTTAATACACTGTGGTTCTCACGTCGCTTCCATGTCTTCGTGGCACCAAAGCAGGATGCTGAACATACCTATGAGTCACTAATCCGCGCCTTCCGCTACTTCAACGGCAGCGTGAGAACCGTGCTGGTCGATAACCAGAAGGCTGCGTTGCTGAAAAATAACAACGGGAAGGTGGTGTTAAACTCCGGGTTCCTGCTGCTGGACGATCACTATGGCTTCCTGCCACGGGCATGCCGTCCACGAAGGGCCAGAACCAAAGTTAAGGTGGAACGGATGGTGAAATACCTCAAGGAGAACTTCTTCGTCCGGTACCGCCGATTCGACAGTTTCGCCCATGTTAATCAGCTTCACTTCATGTTAAGTGATTTTATGACAGTTGGTTGGAAACCATCCGGATTGGGCTGCTGTCAGGTCTTCTCCCGGACCCGACCCGCGACTTTTCCCGATACTGGAACACCATCAGAAGTATTGTCAAACCTGCCTATCTGGCCAGCCCTCCCGTATTTCCAGAGCATGGTATGATGGACAGCCTGTTTGATTTTCGGATGCGCCAGAATACGCATACTGTCAGGGCTGGGAAACAATGCTCTCGATTATTTACTGAAAAAAGGTGATATCACTGACGCAGAATATCGGGCGGCTCTGGAAATCGATCCCCTGCAATCGATTTCTGTACACCTGCCGTATTCACAGACCTACCTCTGATAAAAAGGGCCAGTAACGCCCCTTTTCTTTTTCATAATGTTCTGATCAATCTTGCCGGGTTTCCTGCATAAATGCCTTTTTTCTCAATGTTTTTTACCACAACAGCCCCCGCACCAATAACAGCTCCGCTGCATATATACGGAGACAGAATAATGGCTCCACTGCCAACAGTAACCGAATCCCCTAGGATAATGCTGATCCAGTTATCCGGTGACGGATCTGGTGCTCCTGAGTGAAACAGATCGTTGGCGAACGTCACGTTATGACCAATGAAGCAGTTCTCACCCAGTGTTACGTTCTCACAAATAAACGTGTGCGACTGTATCCGGCTTCCACGACCAATGACACAGCCTTTCTGTATCTCAACGAAGGGTCCGACAAACACGTTGTCCCTGAGTTCACATTTATAAATGTTGACCGGTTTAACAATACGTACATTGGTTCCATAAATCACATCCCGGACAGTACATTCCATAAATTTCATACTCACACGTCCTTTAAATACAGATGACACTTGCCGGAATTATACCGCCCAGATTCACTCTCAATATTTCAGAATAGCTTATAAGCCGCACTTTTACCGATGCCCAGCAAAAAATCAGCTCTGGCTCCACTTCCACCAGAAATTTGATCTGCGCGCCGGGAAACACGCAGTTGGTAGTGGAACTGACGGACGCCGGCCGGGCCGTGGCACAGCCTCTGCTGCTGGCAGAAAAGGACCGCCTCCGGGCAGAACAGCGTGCGGCAGAAGTCGTCGTACTGCCGCTGGTCCCGGCAGCAGGTCTGCCCGCAGACGGCACTTCTGCCACTGATCTGGCGGTAGAGCTGAACGGCATAACGTATCAGGCCTGCCGTGGGGATTTTGTGGTGCGTCTCGACGGCAGCACCTGTCTGCAGTTATGGAATAAAGAAGGCAGAGTGGTACGCCGGGAGGGCGATCCGCTGGAAGTGGCGCAGTGGCTGCAGGCATGTCACGATGCAGGAATGGAGGTTCGCGTACAGATAAATGAAAGTGCCGCTCCGTAAGAACACGCCTGTGCACGGTTTACACATCATCCCATGGTGGCAGCCGGTTAACTTTCCTGCGCCACCAGTGGAAAGAGGCCATGCACAGTCCGGACAAAAA
>ENA-OZGC01000347-OZGC01000347.1-human-gut-metagenome-genome-assembly--contig:-NODE-347-length-36076-cov-10.819300_pt1 | contig 36076 bp, 33 predicted proteins | sample MGYA00245109_ERZ653643 | MGnify/ENA primary metagenome ERZ653643 (study PRJEB26926, sample SAMN06165107) | human gut metagenome | biome: ENVO:00009003; feature: ENVO:2100002; material: ENVO:00002003... | reverse complement strand
GCGAGCTGGGTTCAGAACGTCGTGAGACAGTTCGGTCTCTATCTATCGTGGGCGTGGGAGTTTTGAGTGGTGCCGTCACTAGTACGAGAGGACCGTGATGGACAGACCTCCGGTTTGCCAGTTGTGCCGCCAGGCGCACCGCTGGGTATCCGAGTCTGGTTAGGATAAGCGCTGAAAGCATCTAAGTGCGAAGCCATCCGCAAGATGAGAACTCCATTGAGGGTCGTTGTAGACGACGACGTAGATAGGCTGCAGGTGTAAAGACAGCGATGTCAAAGCCGAGCAGTACTAATTGCCCGAGACTTTCTTCACAGTAGTCGTGCTTTCAGTTGTTGTACAACTTAACAATAGTTTTGCTAATCAATTTGTCTATCTTATACGAGAGCAAATCGGAATTCGACATTCCACACTCAACATTCAACATTGAGTTTTTTGCTCCGCAAAAAACTTTAGGCGGTTATTGCGGCGGTGTCCCACCTCTTCCCATTCCGAACAGAGAAGTTAAGCCCGCTTGCGCCGATGGTACTGCAATGCAATGCGGGAGAGTAGGTGGCTGCCTTCTTTACTTTGGGTCTTCAAGGTCTAACGACTTTGGAGACCTTTTTTTGTATCTGGACATAATAACATGTTTCCAATTTTTTTGTCAATGAACCATTATGGACTTGTTTGCAAAATAAATATCCATTACCTTTGTTTTTATAAAACTATAAAAACGTCAAAATATGAAAAACGGAGTATTAAAAATTCTTTTAGTGGCAGTTCTATCCGTTCTTGCTACTTCTCATGCTTTTTGTCAGCAAAATCAAGAAGTAGAGAAAACCGAGAAAGCAAAATCAAGCCAAGTAGTAGAAGAGATGCCTGTGTTTCCTGGTGGTGAGAAGGCTTTAGTGGCTTATCTTAAAGAGAATCTTAAATATCCAAGTGTTCCTGCAGAAAATGGAATTCAAGGTAGGGTAATAGTATTGTTTAAAGTCGAGGCTGATGGTAGCCTCACCGACGTGCGAATAGGAGGTAGTGTTGACCCTTCTATTGACAGAGAAGCATTACGTCTTGTAAAGGCTATGCCCAAATGGATACCAGGTAAGCAGGATGGAAAGCCTGTGCCAGTGAAGTTTCAATTACCAATTACTTTCAGTTTAAATTAATTAATTGAACTTTCGCAAGTTCAGAGAATTAATAAAATAGTCTTTATTTTTATATTTTGGCGTTAAAGTAATCTGTTTCATTTTGACGAAACGATTACTTTAACGCCTTAGTTGTTTTTATAGACTACCTTGTCTGTATAATTTTCATTTGTGAACCATTATGGACTTGTACAGGTCATATATATCTAATAACTTTGCACAAAAGTTAATGATAATAAAAATTAATAAAACATAACATGAAAAGAATCGCATTTTTATTTGTGTTTATGATCATAGCTTGTAGTTCGCTTAATGCCAAGAGTTATCCTTTTGATATGGCGCATAGCTATGAGGTGCAGATTGTTCGTGTTGCCCAGCAGGGTACAAAATTCTTAAAAGCTTGGGGCGTTGCAGGTTCTCCTGATAAGGCTATTGACATGGCTATGCAGGATGCTGTGGCAGCTTGTATTTTTACTGGGGTGGAAGGAAACGAGATAGCAGGTAAGATTCCGCCACTTGTTGCTGATAGGAGCGTTTACGAAGAACACAAGCAGTTTTTTGATACCTTTTTTAAGAAGGGCGAATTCCTTCAGTATGTGAAGAATGTCAACACTGGTTATCCCACTGGTGAAAACAATGTAAAGACGGGTAAAGGACGTAAAGTCGGAATCTTTGTTGTTGTGATGTATGACAATCTTCGTAAGCTTTTGGAGGATGAAGGTATCATCAAGAAGCTCAATAGCTATTTTTAATCCCATATTATAAAGGTTATTATTAATTCAAATTAAATCATAGATAATGAAAAGAATAGTTTTGTCTTTTGTGGCTTTCCTATTTGCCGTATTAACCTTTGCTCAGGCCACAGCCAATCAACCTAAGGCCATGAAACCTATTATCATGGTTATTCCAGAGAAAGCTTGGTGTATTAACAATGGTTTTGTCAAGAGTAACGACCCAAAGACACCTGATTATGAAAAGGCTCTTCTTAATGATGATGTACTTAATGTAATCACTAAGATGGGTGGCATTATGCAGGAGCGTGGCTATCCGTTAAAGAACTTGCAGAGTGCGCTTGACGAACTTAAGAACGAGGGTGCGATGGATATGGCTCTTACATCGAAGGCAGACGGAGAGATTGTGGAGGACGAGCTCGATCAGCTTACGCGTGTGGCTCAGGCTGACATCCTTGTTAATATAGCTTTCACACGCACCGCTCATGGTCCGCGCAATATGGTGGAGTTTCGTGTTACCTCAATTGACGCAGCTACAAGCAAGCAGATAGGCGGTGAGACGGGTCGCAGCTCGGCATCTGGTGCACCGATCTCAACATTGCTAGAAGAGTCTGTATTAGGATTCATTGATAATTTTACCGGAAGCATACAGAGACATTTCGAAGATTTGATTGCCAATGGTCGTGAAGGTTCGGTTATCTTCAAGATTGCCAGCGACTGTCCTCTCAACTTCGAGTCGGATGTTACTCTGAATGGCGAAACTGGTGAGTTGAGCGAAGTGATTGACTACTGGATGAACGAGAACACCGTGAACGGCTCATTCACACAGAACGGCAAAACCCGTAACCGCATGTCTTATGAGCAGGTTCGCTTCCCGCTTTTCGGCAAGGGCAAATTCGGTGGAAAGCCTAAGGCCATCAATATGGAGGGCTTCATAAAGCCTATCACATCTTTCCTTTCTCAGTTCGGAGTGTCTGTTGCCACTGTACCAGTAGGTATCGGCAAGGCATATGTTGTGCTTGGTGGAAAATAAAAATACGTTATAACATATTATCATGAAGGTAAGGATTTTAGTGGTGGCATTGGCTGCATTGTTCTGCGGCACTGCCATAACCGTCAAGGCACAATCGGCGAAAGACATCGGAGTGATATGTCTCAATCCTGTAGTGCCAGAGAACGACGGTCTTGAAGCGAAAGCCACCGCCATGCTGAAGACTAAGCTCAATCAGATAGCCACAGCTAATGGCATGTCGGGTTCGGGCTTCGACAACCGTTTCATCATAACGGGGCACATACAGAAGTTGAGAAGCGAGCAGACTCAGACCGTTCCGCAGAAGAATGCCGTGTTGGTAAGCATAGGCATATACGTAGGTGACGGTCTTGACGGCACACTCTATTCTAATTTTTCTACCGAGGCGAAAGGTATTGGCGACTCTGAGGACCAAGCCATAGCTGCCGCCGTGAGAAAGCTGAATCCTGCTCTGCCACAATTGCAGGAGGCTGTGGCAAAGGGAAAGCAGCGCATCACGGAATATTATGACCGTATGGCTGCCAACATCATCCAGACCGCCAAGGCTTCTGCCGCAGCAGGAAAGTATGACGAGGCGATGAACATGCTCTTTGCCATACCGATGGGAAACAAGGATTTTCAGACAGCGCAGTCGCTCATAGCACAGTATGGCAGCACGTCGCTCGAGAAGAAAAATCTTGACATTGTCCGTCAGGCACGCTCGGCATGGAGTTCTAATCCAACAGAAAGCGGAGCAGCAACGGCAAGCGATATACTTAAGAGTCTTGTGATGCCATCAGCAAAGGTGCAGGCTGAAGCTAAGAGTCTACAGACGGAGATGGCGGCACGCATTAAGGCTGTAAGCGACCGTGAGTTCCAGCTTGAGAAGCAGAAAGCACAGGACGAGAAGGAGGTGCAGATTGCCACAGTACGTGCGGCTGCATCAGTGGCAAAGGCATACGTGGAGAGCCAGCCTAAAGTTGTATACCACTATTATTGGTGGTAAGAAACATATAAGAATCATAACAATAAACACTTATTATGAAAAAGAAATACTTGTTTGCCTCATTGATACTTGGAGGCGCAATGATATTCACGTCGTGCAGCAGTGACGACAATGAAATCTTCGTGGGTGACAATTTCTTTACCGACCGTCAGGCAATAATTGACGAAATCAATGCCTTGACTTATCCCCAGGGCTTTACCGAGTCTGACGATAAGCATCCCGAATATAAGAATATGGATCCAGAAGTCTACACAGACAAGAAAACGACCGAAGGTCGTGGCATAGAAGGATATTATGGCTATGTGGATTTAGGACTATCTGTGAAGTGGGCTTCTTCAAACCTTGGCTCTGTGAGCCCTGTCACTGAGCACAAAACTTTAGAGCAGACCTTGCAGGAGTTGGAGGACGAGCTTGGCATCAAGCCAATGGAAAAGCCGTCATTCACTAATAATAAGAACAACACTTATCCAACGACAATGACCTACGAGGAGTATCTCAAATCGATGGATATAAAGGAACTGTATTCGGCATACAACAGATACAACAATTATTGTATAGCCAAGAAAAGTGCTCATGATAACGCCATTGAAAGATATAACAACACCCAATATGAGAATCACAAGTATCTCTTTGCAGTGGGTGACGGTTATCCTTGGGGAGGACTGGGCATGTGGGATTATCTCGGAACCAAGGAAGCCCCGATGGATATTGCTGGCAATGCTGAGTTTGATGTCGCTACTTACATTCTTGGCGAAGGCTGGAGCATGCCGACTAAGGCACAGTGGCAAGAGCTTATCGACAAGTGTCAATGGAAGAAGTATGACAATTACTACGTTGTGACCGGACCTTCTGGCAAGAGCATTGTGCTGCCTTGTGCATGGTATCACACGTCGGAGCAGACAGGCAGAGAAGTATACAATGTCTATCTTTACGACAGCAAGGAGTTTAAGCTTGGCGGTTTCAGAGATCTATTCAATATCCGCCCCGTACATACAAAATAACAATCAACTGCATTTTTATAATAGGATACAATGAAAAGATATATATTAGCGACTCTTCTGGCTGGATTCCTCGCTGCCCCAATCTCAGCAAAGGAAAAGCCTTTCTACGATTCAAAGAGCAATATTGTCTGCATCACGGGCAATTATAATCTGCTGGCATATGGCAATAAATACCGCAAGGTGGAGGTTGAGATACCCGCTTCATGTTCGGCATACAGTGGCAAGCAGCTATGCAAGATTCTCAACGACCAGAAAATAGGTAAGCAGATACTCGACTATCTATTCTGCTATAATGGCACATCGCTTTCAGAAGAACGACTGAAGGACCTTGCACTGCAAAATGTTCTGAAGTCGGACGACGAGCGTGCAGCGATTGGCGTGATTTCAAAGGAAGAAATCTTGAAGGAGGATTATCTCCCGATATTGGAGAACAACTACATTTTCCTGGTGAGCACAGTGAGAGGCAAGAAGAAATGGAATGCCTATAAAGTTGAGATTGACAAGGATGTGCTTGAGCAGGTATTCAACTGCTGGGATGATATGAGCAAGTATAACCAGATAAGCGTGCCCGTTTCATTAGTAGCTTCCGACAAGGCAAAGATGACTTATGACGTAGACACCCAGGAATATGTGCTTAAGAACAAGACCAAGAGAAAGATGTCTCTGAAGGTGCCAGCTTTCGCCATTCGTGGACAGGTGACAGGCAGAAATCCTTTCGCTACAAATATCGGCCATGTCAATGGTCTGAAGTCGTGTGACAAGGTGGCCATCTATCGTACAAAGGAAAAGAACGGCAAGATGTATTCGTCGAAGGTGAGCACCACAAGAGCTTGCAACGTGAATGACAGCACTGCGAATCTCTACACTTTTGCAGGAGGACAGGCTTCTTATAAGAAAGGTGACGTTGCTGTCTATCAGGCAAGCTCCAACACCAGTCTGAGCATCACAGGCGGATACATGGAACACTCGTATGATGTCAGTCTAACCTTCGACATGCGTTTGAGTCTGAGCACAGCCGGCATATCTCAGTATCTTATGGTAAAGGCAGGAATGGGAACATATGAGAACAGCAAACGTCTTTATGCCACAAATACTGGTGACGTGGTAAAGAGCCCTGTTATTATGAATGTAGGTTTGGGTTATGGTGTCGGATTTGAGTTTGCCCATTGCGTTGAGTTTATGCCTTACGTGATGGCACAATGGGAGGGCAATTATTTCGCCAACAAGTATGAGTCGCCCAATGCCACATATAACGACGGCATAAAGGACTACCACTCGTCTGACTACGGAAAGTCTGTACTCTCGAATGCAGTGCGCATTCCTATAGGTGCAAAGTTTAATGTCAACATCTTCTATCCCGTCCAGTTGGTTGCAGGTGCAGAATACGCTGTCAATATCAATCTTGACAATATAGGCGACAAGGATGACTCTACATTACATGGTGATGCAGATAGATTCTTCTTCAAGCCCACTGGCTACAAGCGCGACGGTCTGAGCGTCTTTGCAGGCTTAAGATTCAACTTCTAACACCTTATTTATAATATAGAAATGTGGCATTCTCGGTACCCTCAGAGAATGCCACATTTATCATTTTCGTTTGTGAACCATTATGGACTTGTACAAGTCGTAAATATCTGATAACTTTGCCATAACTTAAACAATAATGTAAATGAAAAGTGTATATGAAGAATCAAAAACAACCAATTGATTATCAGCTCGATTACATGGAGCACCTCTTCTATAGCATCAAGCATAAGAAGACGGAGAGCTATGTAATCCACCGCATTTGGGACAAATTGGATGATACAAGAATTCGCTTTGTCGTGCAGCAAAGAGTGGAACTTCCTCATGGAAAATATGCTCTGGCAGACTTGTATCTTCCACAAATCGGAGTCTTCGTTGAAATCAACGAGCCTTTCCACACCTCTCAAAAGAAAGAAGATGACTATCGAAATGAAAACATCGTCAAACTTACCAAAAACGACCAATTCATCATCCATTGCGGCAATTCTACCAAAGATGGAGAATGGTTGAATCTTGTCGAGATTCATCAACAGATAGACCAATGCGTAGCATTCATCAAAGAGCGCATCAATCAAACCCATGACTTGAAGCCTTGGAACATGAGCAAATGGCTCACTGTGGAATATCATAAGCAAAAAGGCTTTTTTAAAGCTGATGATAATGACCAGCTACGCACCATAGACGATATTTGTGCCGTATTCGACACCAAACCTAAGTATCGTGGCTTTCAGAGAGTAGGAGCTACACCTGTACCCAACAAGGAGAACATAGAGATTTGGTATCCTAACATCAATAACCGTAGTGGTTGGATAAATGAACTATCAGCTGACCATAATACTTTTACAGAATACAACCAAGACGATGCAAAGCGCCAAACTCATGTCAATGCATGTATTAAAGACAACATGCAACGCATCACATTCTTCCGATACAAGGATGAATTGGGAATGGAATTTTATAAGTTTATTGGTGTCTTCTCACTTGACATCGACGAGACCCAAAAGCAAGGTCGATGCATTTGGCGTAGAATCAGTAAAAAATACAAACTATAAAACATAATTATTATGAAGAAACTTGTTAAACTTATGATGCTAATAGTAGCTATGCTTACTATTGGCACGTCTTTCACATTGGCAACAAATGCCAATGACAGTATCAAGATTTTGGAAAAGGCAAATGAGGGTGATGCCAATGCGCAAATGCAGTATGCAATTTTATTGCATGATGCCAAGAAGCATGCAGAAGCAAAAGAGTGGTTCGAGGCTTCTGCGGAACAAGGAGTATCTTTTTCTCAATACATCTTAGCATTATATTACCTTAACGGACTTGCAGTAAAAAAAGACTATAAAACTGGTATTAAGTGGTTAGGAAAAGCTGCGGAACGTGGAAATGCCTCTGCAAAAAAATTTTTCTGCACTACCTATGATTTCGAGTATAAGGCTGAAATCCCAGAAGTCAAAATCGTGATATTCTTACACGGAACTAACAGGCTTCTAACCTGCAAAAATAACAATTTGGTTTTTGAGGAGGGAGATTTTAACGACACGAATACGTGGACAATAGAAACCAAACGAGATCCGGCAACAGCTCATTACATGCCTATTCTTAGAAGTTTGCAAGGAAAATATATTACAGGTGAAGTTCGCTCGCAGGGTCCTGCTGGACTTGGTGATATAACCGAAGCCGCAACTATCACCATAAGTAATGAAGTTTTCAACAACAACCCATTTCCAATAGACCAACCTGTGGCAGACTCAGAAATTACAGGTGATGCTTATGAGGGTTGTGTTATAGACCATGACGGCAGAGCGTTGGGAACGGAAGGAAACTCAATGTTCTGGGGAACAAATGGTTATAAGTTAGACATTCTTTTTATATGAAAAAACATTCAAGGCTATGAAAAGATTCATACAAAACATATTGGTACTCATATTAGTGCTTATTCCATACATGGGAATGGCTCAGAGTAACTTGCAAAATTTTCTGGACAAAATGAAAAGCTCACCTAATCCAGAAAGCTATGTTCCACAAATCAAGCAAGAAATCTCGCCTTACTTGAAAGGGCCTGGTACGCGAAGAACATTGAAAGAAGCCTTTCAATATTTTACAGAGAAGAACGGAAAAGTTGCAACGTGTATCGGCTACCTTCTTTGTCAGACAAGCAAAAAGCCACAGGAATTGTATGATATAATCAAACAAATTCCAGCACATAATAAGTTCTATTATTATAATGAAAATTATAGCGATGATAGAGATGTTTATGGAGGTTGCTTAAAAAATGTCATTCTTTTTTCCGACGGAAGAGCAGCAATTCTTGATATGTCAGAAATAGATGTTGACAATTATGACAATCTTGCCTCACTCACTTCACGCATGCCAGAATTTATAGCAGATTTCTATAACGAAAGCAAGCCGGTATTCCTGTATAATCCATCAGGAAAATGTATGTTCGGATATTTAAAGGAAAAGGGTAGTAAAATAAATATGAGAATGTGTCCTGAAGAGTCTGTTTATGAACGTCCTGCTGATGATAACCGACTGCATCAGTTTAAAGACAATCTACAATATGATTTGGTTGCAGGTGTAAACTTAGATTTTACAAATGAGAGTTTCAAACCTACATATTATGGTTTTAATACTGCAGATGAAGCTATTGCTGCAAAGGGACAAATGAAAGAAGAAGCTGCTAAACAATACGTTGCAGCTTTAACCAAACTCTTAAATGCGCAAAAGGCTGCATTAATAAAGAAATATGGAGTAAAAGCGTTCAATGCTATAAAACAAGGCAAGATATATGTCGGTATGCCAGCTGGAATTCTTACTGAATACAAAGAAATTCAAGAAGACGGGACTTCTGTTCAACTCTTCGATTTCAAGGGTACATTCCGTGACAAAGCAGGATTTTACAATTTATATGAACCAAGTGGAATTTTCCAATTATTTAAAGAGCTTGGAGTAAGCCTTGACTACAACAAAATTTTTGTAAAAAATAAAAAAGTTGTTGGATGGAGATAAATGAAACAGCAATATCAATATGAAAGCAAGAAGCATTATAACAATAGCATTGATGGCAGTCCTTGGACTGTCATCATGCGACTCTAACAAGAGTGCGGTTGAAGATTTGACCAACCAGTTTATCGCTGCCGTCAAAGAGGGCGACAAAGCGACAGTATATGAGATTTATCCTGCCGCCAAGCAGTATCAAGACTTGGCATTGCCCGACAGCATCGAGAAAGGTGAACTTGACATACAGAAAAACGAGAAGGACAGCACCTATATGGTCAGCATCAAGAACACAAAAATGTCGAAGATAATTTTCAAGTCTACAGACAACAAGACTTTCAAGATTGTCAACACATTCTCCGTTCTTCAGCTCGATTCCGTGAGCAACGAGCTTGCTCTAAAAACAGGCGTGCCTATCAAGAAGATGCCCGACTTGGAACTTGGCAAGCTGATGTTAGAAAGTAGTGAATACATGAGTTACATAATGAACCAGTACACCGAATACATGTCGCTCTCACTGATTAAAGAAACGGGTAACTATGCATGGAGACGTGATGCTACGGGATACCATTGTCAAGTCAATCAGCTCATAAGGAACATAGGAACAAATTTGATAAAGGGTTCTGACTACGCCATAGAGATTACGATTTACCAAGTCTCTACAGGCAAAAAGATAGCCACGAAAACGCATCAGGGAGTAGACTTGGCATCTGGCGAGAGCTTTGTTTTCTCGGATGACATGCCAGAACTATTCACTTACGCCCGCAACAGAGACATAAATTGGAACGCCAACATCATAAGTAAAGACCAAGACACCCTAAAGGAGAGTCTACTCAAGAAGATAGAGTTCAGCGGTCGAGAATACGATGAGTATCTGAAAGCCAAGAAGAAAGGCAAAATCAATGCTGCTGAAATAACCGATGATGACGGGTCGCCACAGGATGAACCAGACCCAGATTACAAAGAACCATCTGAAGACATGACTACTGGGATTCCTAGCGATGTAGTAGTCGATACTGTACAAAGAAATAGATAAATAGGTAACTTCTCTCTGTTTCTGTGATGCTTCGTACCCAAGCTATTGGGAAGAAAATTTAATATTAAAGATCAGAATGAAAGTGCTGGTGTTTGTTAAAATACCAGCACTTTTTTTGAAAATTTCCATTCATATTACTATATTATATAAGGTATAATCTGAAATACAAAAACAATATGGCAGGTAAAATGTCTTTATGCATTATCAAATACACCTATACACGCTATGTAGGGGTGGACATCGAAAAATATACTCGGGGAATATATGAGTATGTGAAGGAAGCGTTCGGGGTGTTGCAGCCACAAATGTCGGAGCCGGGAACTATACCGGATATGTCAGACTATTTGGACGGACTACATATCAGACGAAGAACCTACAGCCGAATGCCCCTACTGCCATATCGACGCCGTCGTAGGCGATGCCTCGGGCTTCCCTATTACCAAGGAATTTCTGAGGAGAATGATGAAGAGATGGTTTTGGTGATGTAATATTTTTGCCAGCAAATGTTTGTAAATCAACAAAAATGCTGTATATTTGCTGATGAAATAATAAATAGCAGCGTTATGGTAGAGAAATACATTAATCCACATACTGACTTTGGCTTTAAGCGACTCTTCGGTTCTGAGTTTAACAAGGAATTGCTCATCAGCTTTCTGAACGCTATGTTTCATGGCGAGCAGAACGTTCAAGATGTCACATATCTAAATTCTGAGCAACTTGGCGACCGTGCTGATGCCCGACGTGCCATCTTCGATGTATATTGCGAGAACGACAAGGGCGAGAAGTTTATAGTAGAGATGCAGAATGTATATCAGGAGTTTTTCAAGGACCGTACTATATATTATTCTACGTTCCCCATTCGTGAACAGGCGCAGCGTGGAGGAGAATGGGATTTCCATCTTAACCCCGTATATACCATAGGTCTGCTGAACTTCAACTTTGCAGAAGGACTTGATAACGCCAAACGATGGCACCATGAGGTAAAGTTGATGGAGGTGGATACGCATGAGATATTCTACGACAAACTGACGTATATCTATGTTGAGATTCCGAAGTTCGACAAGCAGGAATTGGAACTTGTGACTATGTATGACAAGTGGATGTATGTGCTGAAGAATCTCTCCGGACTTATGCAACGCCCAGCAGCTCTTCAGGAGCGTGTCTTTACAAGGCTTTTTGAGCAAGCAGAAATTTCCAAGTTTAATAAGCAGGAGCTAAAAATGTACGAGGATAGCGTCAATGCCTACCGCGACATAGTGAATGCCATAAGGACGGCTGAGAAGACGAAGTTTGCTGAAGGACATGCTGAAGGACATGCTGAAGGAATGGCTGAGGGCATGGCTAAAGGCATAGCTAAAGGCAAAGTGGAGGGCGAAAAAGAAGCAAAGGAAAAGATGGCTGCCAATCTCCTTTCTCTTGGAGTGCCTTTAGAAACTATAGTGCAAGCATCGGGCTTGTCGGAAGAAGATATTCAGAATCTTAAACTGTAATTTCGTTCGTGAACTATCTAATAGTACGATATGATTTTCATAATAGCGGGGACTTCGGTCTCCGCTATTGTTTTTCCCAAAAAACATATTTTCAAGGGAATCTACAAGCAAACGGCATATTCTCATTGATGTGAACTATTATGAACTTGTCGTATTCACATAAATTGTATATTTTTGCACAACTATTATAATACGGCAATAACAAAACATGAAATCTATGATAATAAATAAGTTGTTGAATAAGTGCTTATACATTGCTGCTGTCAGTTTCTTTCTGTTGGCTTGCTCTTCGGGAGCAGAAAACGGTGTGGACGATGAGCCTACACCTCCGCAGCCCGAAAAACCAACAGTGCGTATACCCATTGGCATCAGCACCTCTATAACTCGTGTTACCGAAACGGCATTTGAGAGTGGCGACCAGATAGGACTTTATGTTGTAAATCGTAATGATGATGGTTCGCAAAATGACTTAAAGCCTTCGGGTAATTATGTTGACAATATGCGTTATACGTATTCTTACAATACTTGGACTCCCGACGAGACAGTGTATTGGAAGGATGACAAGACGTGTGCTGATTTTTATTTGTATTATCCTTATCAGGCAGTACACGCAAACGAGAACCCTATGGTGTTTAAAGTAGAAGCTGATCAAAGCAAAGTCAACTCTTATAAGAATTCCGATGTCATCATTGGTTCTACGTTAAATGTGGCACCAAGTCAGACGACTGTCTACATTGCCTCAAAGCATGTGATGAGTAGGGTGGTGATAGCCTTGAAGCCAGGCGAAGGATTTACCGATGCTTCGCTTGCAGCTTCGGATGTTAAGGTGACGCTTAACATACCAGCCGTAAGTGCCAACATAGACCTTGCAACGGGCAAGGTGAAACCTATTATGAATTCTGATAGTGAGTCATTGACTATGACTCCGATGACACCATACAAGGACGGCAATGTCTATCGTGCCATTGTGGTGCCGCAGCAAGTAGCGCAGACCAATCTGATAAATGTGAATGTGGACGGACGTGACTTCGTGTTCTCCAAGGCTTTCGATTTTGTAAGTGGCAAAAGCTATACGTTCAATGTAACACTTGCTAAGAAAAGCAGCGGCTTGAACGCCACCATAACCGGATGGGACTCAGACGGCGTAGACTATGGTGGAACGGCTACTGAGGAATAATCTGTTTTTTATTGATTACTGTTGCATGATAAGGAAACACATAAACTTTCTTATATATATTGCCATAACTATATGTGTGGTGTTGTGTGCTGGTTGCGCTGAAGGACTGTTCGGCGAAGACGGCACACAGCACTGCACTCGGCGTATTGAGCTTTCAGGCGAGATAGACCAGGTGGCAGTGACACGTGTCAACGACGGCGGCTTTTGCAACGGCGACGGAATGGGCATCTACATTGTTGACTATAAGGCTGGTACACCCGGCACGCTGCAGCAGAGTGGCAACCGTGCCAACAATGTATGCTACACTTACGATGAAGCCAACCGTAAATGGAATTCTGACTATGATGTTTACTGGAAAGACTTTCATACCCATATAGACGTATATGGCTACTATCCATACGCCAAACCCGTAAGTATCGACAACTATACTTTTAATGTGCAGCGCGACCAGAGCACTGCCACTGCCGACGGCAAGATGGGCGGCTATGAGGCGAGCGACTTCCTTTGGGGCAAGTTGAGCGACGTAGCACCCACCAGTACTGCCCTGCGTCTGCTGCTAAGACACCGTATGTCGAGTGCCTGCGTGAAACTGCTCAAGGGCGAGGGCTTCACCGACAGCGAATGGGAAAGCATGGATAAGACAGTGCTTGCCACCAATCTGGCACGTAAGGCAAGCATAAACATGACGGACGGAACCGTGAAAGTGGCAGGTGACGTGGAGTCATCGGCTACTATTCCCTCGCAAGTGAACGATGAATGGCGTGCCATCGTAGTGCCTCAGACCGTCCCAACAGGCACAACGCTCTTCAGCATCACCATAGGTGGCGCACCTTACAAGTTTGCTAAGAACGAGGCGCTTACCTATGTATCGGGCAAGATGATGAAGTTCAACATCAGAGTGGACAAGACCGAGGGTCATGGCAAGTATCGTCTCACACTTGTAAGTGAGAGTATTGCCCCTTGGGAGAACGACCTCCAGAGCCATGATGCCACGGCTACGGAGTATGTCGTTATCAATTCCACTGCCGGACATCTTAAGGACTCGATAGCCGCTTCGCATAAGGATATTGCCATGGTGAAACGCATGAAGGTGACCGGCATCATTAATCATCATGATTTCATAATGATGCGCGACAGCATGCCAAAGCTTTCGGCTCTTAACCTCAAGGATGTAAGAATCAAAGTCCCGACCAGCGGTAATATTAATGGGGATTGGAAAGATGATGAAATTCCTGCTGTTTGTTTTAAAGGAAAGAAAACGCTGACAAGCATTGTGTTTCCTGACGTTCTTAAGCGTATCGGACGTGACGCTTTTGCCGGCTCTGGTCTGAAGGGTTCTCTCAATATTCCCGAAGGTGTTGTAGAGATAGGTCGAAGAGCTTTTATAGGCAATGACTTTACTGGTGTGCTGACATTACCTTCCACGTTGAAGAAAATAGGCGGTGATGCTTTTATAGAGTGTTGTTTTATATGCCCATTGAATTTGCCTGATGGAATCGAAGAACTTGGAGATTATTGTTTTGGTAATTGCCGGTATCTGTATGGCAAGCTGATATTGCCAAGTCATTTGAAGAAGATGGGTTCAGGCGCATTCTGTAGTTGTACTGGCTTTAAAGGCGACTTGGTGATTCCTAAATCCTTGACCGTAATTCCTAACAGAGCTTTCCAATCATGTAAGTTAGGAGGCGGATTACTGTTGCATGATGGTATCACTACTATAGAAAATGGTGCATTTTCTGGTAACGGATTCATTGGCGAACTTGAATTGCCAAAGAGTCTTACAGAACTTGGCGACTCAAACTTCGATGGTAATAATTTCTCAGGAAGCTTAAAGATACCCAAGGGTTTGACAAGCATTTCGACCTCAGCTTTTGCATATTGCACTTTTACGGGGGAGGTGGAGATTCCTGATGGTGTTACGTATATTCATAAATTAGCATTTAGGGGAAGTAAAAATCTGCAAAAGGTTATTTTGCCAAGCAATCTTGAGTTTATAGATGAGAATGCCTTCAGTTATTGCATATCGCTTCGTGTAATAGAATGTAAGAGCCCTGTTCCTCCAGTCGTGAATAGCACAGCTTTCAATGGAGTCCCATTAGAAGATCTCACTGTTATAGTGCCAAAGTCTGCTTTAAATGACTATAAGTCGTCAGATTTCTGGTCGGGTTTATTATTAAAAATTGTAGAATGATAAGAAAACACATAAACTGTCTTATATACATTGCCATAACTATATGTGTGGTGTTGTGTGCTGGTTGTGCTGACGGACTGTTCGGAGCTGATGGCATGCAGCACAATACCCGTCGTATTGAGCTTTCGGGCGAGATAGACCAGGTGGCTGTGACACGTGTCAACGACGGCAGCTTTTGCGACGGTGATGGAATGGGCATCTACATTGTTGATTATAAGGCTGGCACACATGGTACGCTGCAGCAGAGCGGCAACCGTGCCGACAATGTATGCTACACTTACGATGAAGACAACCGTAAATGGAATTCAGACTATGATGTTTACTGGAAGGACTTCCATACCCATATTGACGTATATGGCTACTATCCATACGCCCACCCCGAAAGCATCGACAACTATACTTTTAATGTGCAGCGCGACCAGAGCACTGCCACTTCCGACGGCAAGATGGGCGGTTATGAGGCGAGCGACTTCCTTTGGGGCAAGTTGAGCGATGTAGCACCCACCAGTGCTGCCTTGCGTCTGCTGCTGAGACACCGTATGTCGAGTGCCTGCGTGAAACTGCTCAAGGGCGAGGGCTTCACCGACAGCGAATGGGAAAGCATGGATAAGACAGTGTTTGCCACCAACCTGGCACGTAAGGCAAGCGTAAATATGACCGACGGAACCGTGAAAGTGGCAGGTGATGTGGAGTCGTCGGCTACCATTCCCTCGCAAGTGAACGATGAATGGCGTGCTATCGTTGTGCCTCAGACTGTTCCGGCTGGCACTACACTCTTCAGCATCACCATAGATGGCGCGCCTTACAAATTTGCGAAGAACGAGGCGCTTACCTATGTGTCGGGCAAGATGATGAAGTTTAACATCAGAGTGGATAAGACCGAGGGTAGTGGCAAGTACCGCCTCACGCTTGTAAGCGAGAGCATAGCTCCTTGGGAGAACGATCCCCAGAGCCATGATGCTACGGCTACGGAGTATGTCGTTATCAACTCCACTGCTGGATATCTTAAGGACTCGATAGCCGCTTCGCATAAAGATTTTACCAGGGTGAAACGAATGAAGTTGACCGGTACCATCAACGCGTACGATTTCGTATTTATGCGCGACAGTATGCCAAAGCTTACGGCTCTTAACCTAAAGAATGTAAGAATCAAAGGCTTAAACGTAAAAACAGACTTCATCGGATATATGGTAGGAGGTATTATGTATCATGATGGTGAAGCTAAAGATGATGTATTGCCTCCTTATTGTTTAGGTGATAAGAAAACGCTGACAAGTGTTGTGCTTCCAGACGTTCTTAAGCGTATCGAAAGAAACGCTTTTACCAGATCAGGGCTGACGGGCTCTCTCAATATTCCCGAAGGTGTGGTAGAGATTGGCGATAATGCTTTTCTTGACAACGATTTTACCGGTGTTCTGGCATTGCCTTCCACATTGAAGAAGATAGATAGTGGTGCTTTTGCTAATGCTGCTTTTATCTGTCCATTAAATTTGCCAGATGGAATCGAAGAAATTGGAGATGATTGTTTTAATAATTGTCGGAATCTGTATGGCAATCTGATATTGCCAAGTCATCTGAAGAAATTAGGTTCTAACGCATTCCGTGGTTGTACTGGCTTGAAAGGAGACCTTGTGATTCCTAAATCCTTGACCCGCATTTCCTGGCAGGCTTTCGAATCATGTGGGTTGGGAGGCAGACTACAGTTGCATGATGGCATCACTTCTATAGGTTATAGAGCATTTTCTAATAACGGATTCATAGGCGAACTTGAATTGCCGAAGAGTCTTACAGGACTTTATGGTGGAAACTTCGAAGGAAATAATTTCTCAGGAAGTTTGAGGATTCCCAAGGGATTGACAAGCATTTCAGATGAAGCTTTTTCATATTGCACTTTCGAAGGAGAGATGGAGATTCCTGATGGTATTATGTGTATTCATAAAAGAACATTTTATAATAGCAAAAATCTTCAAAAGATTATCTTACCGAGCGAGCTGGAGTTAATTGAAGAGGCCGCCTTCCAAGGTTGCAAATCGCTTCGTGTAATAGAATGTAAGAGCCCAGTTCCTCCACTTGTGATTAGCACAGCTTTCGATGGAGTTCCATTAGAAGACCTCACTGTTATAGTGCCAGGGGCTGCTTTAAATGACTATAAGTCGTCAGAATCCTGGTCGGGCTTTAAACACATTATTGCAAAATGAAGCAGTAATGCAGGCTGCAGCAGTGAGTGTGAGTAATATAATAAAAATAAACAAGACAAAGTATGAAGAATAATATAATAAGGTGGGCTTGCATGAGTGTCGGCATTGTAGGGGCAGCGTTTCTTGCGGCTTGCTCAGATGATGCCAATCCGCAATACAAGGATGCCAAGTTGACGCCGATGACTTTTGTGGTGAAGCATCCGTCGCAGACTCGTGCCACGGAAACCGACTTCGAGATAGGCGACCGCATAGGACTGTATGTGGCAGACACAGAAAAGCCGATGGAGTTGGGAGGCAATCTTGCCAACAACGATGTGCTGACCTACGACGGCGACAAGTGGATATCACTCCGTCCCCTCTATTGGGACGACGGCACATTCAATGTCTATGCTATCTATCCACGCATGGATAAGGTGCTCAGCCTCGACAGTCAGCCTTTCAGTGTGGCTCTCGACCAGAACACCCCGAAGACAGCCACATCGCTTGGCGGCTATGAGGCAAGCGACTTGCTCTTTGCTTCGCAGAAGAGTGTCACAGCGTCGGATTCGCCCGTTGCTCTTTTGTTTCGTCACATCATGAGCAAGCTACGCATACGCCTGATAAAGGGGGAGGACTTCGAAGGCGAACTGCCCACCAAAGCCAAGGTGTATATACACAGCACCATAACCTCTGCCACCGTCGACCTACGACAAGGCATTGTCACGTACAATCCGAGGGTGGCACGCCAGAGCATCATAGCCCATCAGGACGACGAGACCAGCTATTCTGCCATCGTCGTGCCGCAGAACATCACAACACGTATGCCATTCCTTGAAGTGGAGGTAAACGGTGTGAGCTATTTCTATGAGAGCCGATTCAATTATAAACCTGGTGTGGAAAATCTTGTCAACCTTATCATTTCAAAAGACCCCGAGCAGGTGAAGATAGAAATCGGTGGTGAGATAAAGGACTGGCAATAACACTTTCTGAATGAAGAAAATAACGTATGTATTATCAGCCCTTGTGCTGATTCTTTCCTTGTGGACAGTGGCTTTGTGGGTGCTGCCCATTGGAAAATATAATAATGTGACGACCGAGACACGCTACGGCACGAGCGAGGGCATGCAGCTTGTGGAGCAGACCATGACCAACGGCGAACGACAGTATTTGGTGGAGGACGCGCGTGGCAATGAGATGTTCCGCATCCCGCTGCGAGGATGTATGCTCGACACACAGTTTCGTGGTGGTCGTCTACGCTTCCGCGAATTGTCGACGGGTCGTGAAGGATATGTCGACATGCAGGGCATCGTGGTCTTTACTGCTACTTCAGCTGACCCCTTGCAGCCTACAATGACAGCACCTGAGGGGCAGACGTCTGCCATCGACGGTACAGCGGCGGACGTGCACGGTCAGCAACCTGCTGCTAAAGTCAGCCGTAAGGAGGTGAGACTGCCGGCTGTAGACGTGCGCACGATGGCGCACAACAGTCCGTTCTATGCTGAGGCTTCCAAGATAATAAGCGGAAAGCTGGAGGAGACCGACGCCACACGCCGCCGTCAGATACTCAATTACTGCGAGCATCTGCGCACTGCATACACCACGAAGGACATCGATTTCCTACGTCAGGTGTTCAGCAACGACGCGCTCATCATCGTGGGCAACGTAGTACGTCAGTCGAAGGAGGAAGCCAAGGTGGGCGCTGACAGCCGTGTGAGCTACGCCCTCCATACCAAGGCCGACTATCTCTCGCGACTCTCCAAGGTGTTCGGCATGAACAAGAAGGTGGATGTGCGCTTCTCCGACTTCCGCATAATGCGCCATCCTACGAAAGATGGCATCTACGGAGTGTCGCTGCGCCAACGCTACAAGAGCGACCGCTATGCCGACGACGGCTGGCTGTTTCTGCTGTGGGACTTCCGCAACGCCTCTATGCCACTCATCCATGTGCGCACGTGGCAGCCGTCGGCAACTGTAAGTGGTAGTGATGGAGTAATTGAAATTTCCGACTTTTATTTAGAATAATAATATGGAAAGTATAAAGAAGGCATTTGTAAAGTTATGCTTTACGCTACGTAAAGTTACGCTTTGCGTGGTGTATACTATGATATTGTCGTGTCTGTCGTTGAACGATGCTAAGGCTGCGGTGGCGACAGTCGCATTGGCTGCGCCCGACAGCACCTTTACGGTGGAGAAGTTCCGTCAGTTGCCTACCGACGTGAGCGCCTTCATTGATGCCGTACGCGACCTTAACGGCGAGGCGTGCGCACTGCTTAAGGTAGTGGCACCTGCCGACTTTGCCTTCTCTTCGCCCCTGGGCATTGTCGAACGTCGTGACAAGGTAGGCGAGATTTGGCTTTTCCTACCCAAGGGTACCAAGAGCATAACGCTGAAACATCCTCAATGGGGAGTGCTGCGCGACTATAAGTTCGGCACGAAGCTTGAGAGCCGCATGACCTACGAGATGCGCCTTCGTCTGCCGCAGGCTGCTGTGGTGGAGAAGCATGACACCATAGTATACACTCAGACCATCGTCGACACCGTAACCGTGGCGCCGCCCCGACGTGTGGTTCAGCTCCATGCCTTCACGTTGCTTACAGCCTCACTCCATACCGACGGACCCTCGTGGGGCGTAATGGCAGCCTTGATGCGCCGCCATGGTGCTTATGTGCATGTGAGCAGCAATCTGCATTCGTCGCCCTCGACGATAGGTTCGTGCAATAGCGACGGCTATCGACCCTCTACCGGCAACACTCCTTATTATACCGGACGCAAGCAGACCTCAGAGTATGCCCTCACCGTGGGTGCCATACATCGTCTGAGCAGCCTGTTTAACATATTCGAAGGCGTGGGCTACGGCAGTCAGACCACCGCATGGCAGCTTGCCGACAGCGAGGGCGGCGGTTGGCTACGCAACGAAGAGTTCAGCCATAAAGGCTTTGCGGCAGAGATTGGTGTTGTGGCTTCGGTAGGACGATTCAGTTTCAGTGCGTCGGCACTGACCATTGCAGGCAAGCAATGGCAGGGATGTATAGGTGTAGGAATATGCCTTGGAAAGACGGGAATGATAACAAAGCGCAAGTAAAAAACGTACCGATTATGAATAATCGTATTCTCTATATATTATTGTTGATGGCTGTCGTGACGGTCAGCTCTTGCAGCAGCGACAGTCCGTACAACTTTGAGCCTCGCCTCCAGACGCTTCCGGCTACGGACATCAGTCGTACGGAAGCCACGCTGTCGGGCAAGTGCGTCAAGGACAAGGGAGTGGACATGCCAAGTCTTTGGTTCAGTTATGGCAATGACGAGAGCATGTCTGAGAGGCAGGAAGTATTGGCTGATGCCGACGGCAATGTCAGTATGCGTCTCTCTACGCTCACAGCCGGCACCACCTATTATTATATGCTTCATGGCACCAATGGCTCAGCCTCGCTCTCAGGCGAGATGGTCAGCTTCGCCACTCAGCCCAACGAACGCCCCACGGTGAGCAAGGCAGAAGTGCTGAGTAGCGCTCCTGTCAGTCTTATCGTAGGCTACAGCATCACGGACAATGGCGGCGACCCCGTCATATCCTGCGGTTGCCGTGTGTCGGGCGAAGGCATCGAGGGTGGCGAGAAGACTATCATGCAGAGCGATGAGGCTGACGACAAGGGAATGTACAGTCTGCTTATTGACGGTCTGCAGCCCAACATAACGTATACCATCAAGCCATTTGCCGCCAACAGCATAGGCGAGTCGGAAGGCGAAGCCCTCCAGTTCACCACCTCATCAGCCGTCGTGCTTGGTAAGGCAGGCATCCTTTCCACCCTCCTCGGCGACCAGATATTCAATCTTACAAGTCTTTCTGTGGTAGGCCCGCTCAATGGCGACGATCTGCGCACGCTGCGCATCATGGCAGGACGCGATGAGGAAAACCATCCTACAGCCGGACGTCTTGCCGACCTCGACATCTCGGGAGCAAGCATCGTTGCGGGTGGTGGCGAGTATGGCGAATCACGATTTACAGAGGACGGAGTGATAGGCGTAGGTCTGTTTCGCGCTTGCACCGGTCTGAAGACCATCAAGCTGCCAATGGGAGCTGTCAAGATAGAGAAGGAAGCCTTCGAAGGCTGCACCTCTCTGCGCAGCATCACCGTCCCAGCATCGGTAAGCGCCGTAAGCCCATCGGCAGGATGCACGTCGCTGGAGACCATCGACGTGTCGGCAGCCAACACCCATTTCATGAGCAAGGACGGCGTACTCCTGAGCAATGACAGCAAGCGCATACTCTGGTTCCCGATGGGCAAGAAGGGCGAATACACATTGCCCTCCACCATAGAGAGCGTTGGCGACTATGCCTTCCGCGAAAGCAGCGTGGAGAAATTCGTATTCGCCGACGGACTGACCAAGTTGGGTATGTGCGCCTTCTATAACAGCAAGGTGAAGGAAGTGGTGCTGCCCTCCACCCTTAAGCAGCTGCCTTCCGGTCTGTTTCAGAAATGTAGCCACCTTACCACGGTGCGCCTTGGCAAGAAAGTGGACATTATAAACGAATACGTCTTCGACGGTTGTCCGCTCACTGACCTTTACGTCGGTGCTGCGTTGCCACCAGTTTGCTATGACAACACATTTGCCAATGTTGCTACCGACTTTCTGAAGACGTGCCGTGTGCATGTGCCGAAAGGCAGGGAGGCGTATTATCGGGCAAAGCCATACTGGGACCAGTTTGAGAATATAATTGATGACATTTAAATGAAAAGACTATGAACACACCGGAAATAGAAGAGCTGAAACGACTTGTTGAGGAGCGTTACGGCAAGCACCTTACCACGACCACCGACTTTGAGGAGTTCTCGGTGATACTGCGCCTTCGACATGAGATATTCGTGTCGCCTTCGACGTTGAAGCGACTGTACGGCTACGTCAGCGACAGCCATAAGCCACGTATGCTGACCCTCGACTCTCTGTCGGCATATATAGGACATAAGGACTATGCCTCGTTTCTGCTTTGGCTGAAGAATAGCACCCGCTACAATTCGTCGTTTTTTGATGCTTGCCAACTTGTGAGCAGCGATTTGGAGCGAGGCGATAATGTGGAGATAGGGTGGGCACCCAATCGTCTGCTTCGTCTTGAATACTTAGGCGATAGTGCATATCGTGTAGTGGAAGCGCATAACAGCAAGTTGCAGTCGGATGATATGTTTGTAACAGGATGCTTCATTAAGGAACAGCCGCTGTACCTGCCGTATATAGAGCGTAATGGCGAACGTACACCACCCTTTGTGGCAGGACGCAATGGCGGACTTTCGATAGTAAGAAAGATAATTTAGACAGATTATGAATGACAGTGAAAACCGCCCTACTTCGGGATATGTGGTGGACATAGATAGCGAATCGGATTTTAACGTAGCACGAGCCGACAACGGATTCACCAATATCAGCGAGTGCTATGTGTCAAAGTCGGGCCATGCACGTATGTTCACCGCCGTGAGATACGGCAAGCGCTATGTGCTGAAATGCCTGAAGACGGATTTTCGTTATACGCCGGTGTATCGTCAGGCGCTGATGAAGGAGTTTGAGATAGGATTGCAACTCGACCATCCCAACATCTGCCGCACCATAAGCATGGAACCGGTGGGCGACCTTGGCGAGTGTATCGTAATGGAATATGTCGACGGCGAGACGCTTGAGACGGCTGTAAAAGGCGGCAAGATGACTGAAGATGTTGTATATAAGATAGCTGCTCAGCTGCTTGATGCTATGGAGTATATGCACGCCAAGCAGATAGTACACCGCGACATCAAGCCGTCGAACATAATGCTCACCCACCGCGGGGGCGACGCAAAGCTGATAGACTTCGGACTATCGGACAGCGAGACGTTCTGCGTGCTTAAGATCCCGGCAGGCACACGAGGCTATATCGCCCCCGAGCAGTTGCAGCCAAATGCTATAAGCAGTCCCAGCGCCGACATCTATTCGTTTGGAAAGGTGTTGGAGTATATGGCTGAGGCTGTACGTAGCAAGCATCTGATGAGGGTGGGGCGTAAGTGCGCTGCTGCCGATTGTGTGCATCGTCCTGCTGACATTGCGCAGGTAAGGCTTCTGATGGCAGACAAGGGCAGGTCGTTGGCGGTGGTGAACGCCCTCCTCGTAGCATTGGCATTGGTGCTGCTTTTCATCATCGGTGTGCTGCTGAACGCACGCCAAACCACATCGTCAGATGCTGTAAACACCGATTCTGTTTCTGCAGGAGCAGCCAATAAGGTGATGGATAGCAGTCTTTGGTGAGGCTCGCATCAATTGGTGCGAGCTTTTATTACGATTGGTGTGCAGACTCATAACATTTGGAATGAGCTCTCGTAACGATAGAAAACAAGAAAGACAAATCCTAATTTCTGATTCCAAATAATAATCTGCCGATAACTGCGTTATACATTTATATGCAGTGGACAGACCAGATACGCCGTGTGAAGATAGTTCTTGTGTTGGCAGCCGTAGTGATAGCGGTTGTCTCGCTCGTTGTGTCGCACATCCTCATACGCGACCTTGCCGGTGAGGAACGTGCCAAGATGGAGGTGTGGGCTGAGGCTATGCGCACACTCAACAATGCCGACGAGAATACCGACATCAATCTTGTGCTGCGTGTGATAAACAGCAATAACACCATTCCCGTAGTTGTGCTCGACCCGCACGGACAGGTACAGGCTTACCGCAACATTGAAATTGAACATTGCAAAAGTTCAGCCGATTCCACCGCTTTTCTTAATGATTTGGGCAAGCAATTGCTTGCCGCCAACCGCAATATCCGCATAACACTCGACGACGACCGAAGCACCGACTATATTGACGTCTGTTACGACGATTCGCTCATGCTGCGCCGCCTGGCGTCATACCCCTATATACAATTAGGTGTAGTTATGCTGTTTGTCGTAATAGCCATATTCGCATTGCTCACGTCGAAACGTGCCGAACAGAACAAGGTGTGGGTGGGACTCTCCAAGGAGACCGCCCATCAACTCGGTACGCCCATATCCAGTCTGATGGCATGGGTGGAGATTCTGCGCGAGACTTATCCCGACGACGAACTGATACCCGAGATGGAGAACGACGTGCAGCGACTGCAACTCATAGCCGACCGCTTCTCGAAGATAGGCTCGCTGCCCGAACCCGTCGATACCGACCTGAAGGAGGTGATGCAGCACGTAGTGGACTATATGGACCGCCGCACGTCGAAGCGCGTACAGATGATACGCCGCTTCCCAGAGGGAGAGGTGAGGGTGCGGATAAACGCATCGCTATTTGAATGGGTGATAGAGAATCTGTGCAAGAATGCTGTCGACGCTATGGGAGGCGAGGGCACTATAACCATAACCGTGGCGCAAGAAGCAAACAAGACCGTTGTGGAAGTGAGCGACACCGGCAAGGGAATACGCAAGAAGGACCTGCGCAACGTGTTCCGCCCCGGCTTCACCACCAAGAAACGCGGTTGGGGACTCGGCCTCTCGCTCGCCAAGCGCATTGTGGAGGAATATCACAAAGGACGTATCTGGGTGAAGCATTCTGAGGTAGGAATAGGCACAACATTCCGCGTAGAACTGAAAAAACCTTTAAGAAAGTCAAAAACATTATTGTAAAATTGTCGTATGTCGGAAAATATTCGTAACTTTGCGCACCAAATGTGTAGTTCTGAACTGCTTAGAATAGATTTGAAGGACTTGAAAGAGGGTCAGAGTGCCCTTGAATATAGTCTGGGCGACGCTTGGTTTGAGTCACTTGACGAAGACGAAATCAAGCGTGGCAATATTCGTGTGTGTATAAATGTACGCCGCACGGAGAACTATTTTGAGCTTGATTTTCACACCGAGGGCACCGTCGTTATTCCGTGCGACCTGTGTCTGGACGATATGGAACAGCCAATTGAGACGGACGACCGCCTCGTGGTGAAGTTTGGAGAAGAATATTCCGAGGACGATGACCTCATCACAGTCGACGAGCGTGAAGGCATACTCGACGTGGCGTGGTTCATCTACGAATTTATAGCGCTCAACATACCCGCTAAGCACGTGCATACACCTGGAAAATGTAACGCGGCGATGATTAAGGTTCTCGAAGAACACTCAGCTACCCGAAGTAGTGGCGAGGATGAAGAGACAGCGGTAGATCCGCGATGGAATGGATTAGAAAAATTAAAAACAATAATTAAAGATTAAAGAAAAATGGCACATCCTAAAAGAAGACAGTCGAAGACTCGTACACTTAAGAGAAGAACTCATGATAAGGCAGTAGCTCCTACATTGGCAGTATGCCCTAACTGTGGCGCTTACTACGTATACCACACAGTATGCCCTACTTGCGGATACTATCGTGGCAAGGTGGCTATCGTTAAGGAAGTAGCTGAATAATTTCTCACCGTAAAATGGGAAAGATACACGCAGTAATCACCGGCATTGGCGGATACGTGCCCGACTATGTCCTCAACAACGAGGAGCTGTCGCGCATGGTAGACACCAGTGACGAGTGGATTATGACACGTGTCGGCATCAAGGAACGCCACATCCTCACTGAGGAAGGTCTTGGTACAAGCTACATGGCGCGTAAGGCAGCCAAGCAGCTCCTGAAGAAGACCGGCGTCGATCCCGACACAATTGATGCGCTGATTGTAACCACAACAACTCCCGACTACAAGTTCCCCTCGACAGCGTCTATCGTCCTTGGCAAACTCGGACTGAAGAATGCTTTCGCCTTCGACTTTGAGGCCGCATGCTGCGGATTCCTTTATTCGCTCGACGTAGCCGCTACAATGATTGAAAGCGGACGCTACAAGAAGATAATCGTTATCGGTGCCGACAAGATGTCGTCGCTCGTCGACTATCAGGACCGCGCTACTTGCGTACTCTTCGGCGACGGTGCCGGAGCAGTGCTCGTTGAGGCTACTGAGGAGGAAGGTGTTGGCGTGCAGAACTCGTATCTGCGTACCGATGGCAAGGGACTCCCATTCCTTCACATGAAGGCTGGTGGCTCTGTTTGCCCGCCGTCACACTTCACCGTTGCACACCGTTTGCACTATCTCTATCAGGAGGGTCGCACAGTGTTCCGCTATGCCGTTACCGACATGAGCAACGACGTGGCTGAAGTGATGAAGCGCAACGAACTCACTGCCGACGACGTGAAGTGGGTTGTACCGCACGAAGCAAACCTTCGCATCATCGAGGCCGTTACCAAGCGTATCGGTCTGCCTATGGATAAGGTGGTAGTCAACATCGAGCGCTATGGCAACACCAGCGCTGCCACAATACCATTGGCATTGTGGGATAACGAGAAGAACATGAAGAAGGGCGACAACGTCATCTTCACTGCTTTCGGTGCAGGTTTCGTTCACGGAGCCTCGTTCTGCAAGTGGGCTTACGACGGCTCGGAAGTAGCCGGTGCTAAGTAATCAAGAAACATATTATCTCATATATAAAAGCACATCCGACAGTTTAAAGAACTATCGTCGAATGTGCTTTTTTTGTGTCTATTCTGTTAAAAATCATATAATTGCAAATATGCGTCTGCGGATATTCCCGAAAAAACACTAACTTTGTATTTATAGTAAAAAATTATCCCCTATAGAAAAGAATATGCACAAAGCAGGATTTGTAAATATAGTGGGCAATCCTAATGTTGGCAAGTCGACGCTGATGAATCAGCTTGTTGGCGAACGCATCAGTATTGCCACATTCAAGGCGCAGACCACGCGCCACCGCATCATGGGCATTGTCAACGAGGACGACGCCCAGATAGTTTTCTCTGATACTCCTGGTGTTCTGAAGCCCAACTACAAGTTGCAGGAGTCGATGCTCGCCTTTTCGGAGTCGGCATTGCAGGATGCCGATGTGTTGCTCTATGTGACTGATGTTGTGGAGAATCCAGAGAAGAACATGGACTTTCTTGATAAGGTGAAGAAGATGACCATTCCGGTGCTTCTGCTCATCAACAAGATTGACCAGAGCGACCAGAAGACACTCGGCGACACCGTTGAGAAGTGGCACACGCTGCTGCCCAATGCCGAGATTCTTCCCATATCTGCCAAGAACAAGTTTGGCGTCGACATGCTCATGCGCCGCATCAAGGAGCTTCTGCCCGACTCACCTCCTTTCTTCGACAAGGACCAGCTGACCGACAAACCAGCCCGTTTCTTCGTGTCGGAGATAATCCGCGAGAAGATTCTGCTCTACTACGACAAGGAGATTCCTTACTCGGTAGAGGTTAAGGTGGAGTCGTTTAAGGAGACCGACCGCAACATCGACATCCACGCCGTGATATACGTGGAGCGCGACTCGCAGAAGGGCATCATCATCGGACATCAGGGCGTGGCTCTGAAGAAGATGTCGACCGAGGCACGCAAGTCGCTCGAGAAGTTCTTCGGCAAGAGCGTCTATCTGCACACCTTTGTAAAGGTGGACAAGGACTGGCGCAGCTCAAAGCGCGAACTCGACAACTTCGGATATAACCCGGAATAAGAGTTTTGAATTTTGAATTTTGAATTTTGAATTGTGCGCTTCGCGCATTTTGAATTTATGAATTTTGAATTGAGATTTATGAGTTACGAATTCATAATTCAAAATTGAACAACTCAAAATCGGCATAGCCGACAATTCAAAACTCAAAATTCAAAATTCAAAACTCAACATTGCGGCTACGCCGCTTCCCCCTGAATAGCAAAGAGGGGATACTCTCGTCAGAATGGCGAGGGCCGGAGTGGGTCAGCTTCGGAAAATCATTAACAAGGATGCAGAGACCACATCCTACAAGCCTCCGTGAGATGCGGAGGAAAGAATTGACTAAAAATTATGGCAAATTTAGTAGCAATAGTGGGACGCCCAAATGTGGGTAAGTCGACACTGTTCAACCGCCTGACCAAGACACGTCAGGCTATCGTTAGCGACACAGCCGGCACTACACGCGACCGCCAGTATGGCAAGTGCGAGTGGAACGGCCGCGAGTTTTCTGTTGTAGACACCGGTGGATGGGTGGTGAAGAGCGACGACATCTTTGAGGATGCCATTCGCAAGCAGGTTATCGTTGCCACAGAAGAGGCCGACCTCGTGCTCTTCCTCGTTGACGTGCAGACCGGACTGACCGACTGGGATCAGGACGTGGCAACAATCCTTCGCCGCACAAAGCTCCCCGTTATCCTTGTGGCTAACAAGACCGACAACAACGACCAGATTTACGCCGCTGCTGAGTTCTATGCTCTTGGACTTGGCGAGCCACAGTGCATCTCGTCAGCAACTGGTAGCGGCACCGGTGACTTGCTCGACCTCGTGCTGTCGAAGCTGAAGCCCGATACCAAGGAAGAGGTAGAGGACGGTATTCCTCGCTTTGCCGTTGTAGGTCGTCCTAACGCAGGCAAGAGCTCGATCATCAACGCCTTCATCGGCGAGGACCGCAACATCGTGACCGAGATTGCCGGTACTACACGTGACTCGATATACACCCGTTTCGACAAGTTCGGTTTCGACTTCTATCTTGTCGATACTGCCGGTATACGTCGTAAGAACAAGGTGTCGGAAGACCTGGAGTTCTATTCGGTAATGCGTTCGATACGTGCCATCGAGAATTCGGACGTGTGCATACTTATGCTCGACGCTACACGCGGCATCGAGGCTCAGGATATGAACATCTTCCAGCTCATTCAGCGCAACAACAAGTCGCTTGTGGTTGTGGTGAACAAGTGGGACCTTGTAGAGAACAAGGACCAGGCTGTCATCAAGACATTCGAGAACGCCATACGCAACCGCATGGCTCCGTTTGTCGACTTCCCCATCATCTTCGCTTCGGCTCTGACCAAGCAGCGCATCTACAAGGTGCTCGAAACAGCCAAGCAGGTATATCTGAACCGTAAGGCACATGTGGGTACATCAAAGCTCAATGAGGTGATGCTTCCTCTGATTGAGGCTTATCCGCCACCATCAATCAAGGGCAAGTACATCAAGATCAAGTACTGCACACAGTTGCCCAACACGCAGATTCCGTCGTTCGTGTTCTACGCCAACCTGCCACAGTACATCAAGGAGCCGTATCGCCGTTTCTTGGAGAACAAGATTCGCGACAACTGGTCGATGCACGGATGTCCAATCAACGTATTCATACGTCAGAAATAATAGACAGATATCATTAGGAGGGTATGGCAGGAATGTCATATCCTCTTTTTTTATCATAAATCATAAAGAACATGCGAAACATTTTATATGTAGTCCTGGCGCTGGTGGTTCTTGCCGTCGCATCATGTGGCAAGACCGAGGTGCAGAATCCTAACGAACTGGCGGTGCGTGCCGCCAAGGTGTATTACGACTATCTTATAGCCGGCAATTATGAGGCTTATGTCGACGGATTCTATCGTCCCGACAGCATCCCCGGCAGCTATCGCGAACAGCTGATAGTCAACGCCAAACAGTATGTGGGGCAGATAAAGGACGATCACAGCGGACTCGCGGCTGTGCATGCCGTGAGCGCCAAGACCGACACTGCCCGCCATGTGGGCCGCGCCTTTCTTATGCTCTGCTTCGGCGACAGCACCAAGGAGGAGATTGTAGTGCCAATGGTGTTGCATGGCGGCAATTGGTATATGAAATGAAAATGAGTCTTGGTTATGACGTTATTGGTTGACGATTGTCTGTTTTTTCTTTTGCGCTTTCGCTCATTTACATTAACTTTGCATAACTGTACAGCTAAAGTTATTTCATGAACAACATATCTGAACTTTTGGACCAAATAAGCAGTCCCGACGATTTGCGACGTCTCAGTGTGGCCCAGTTGCCCGAACTTTGCGCCGAATTGCGTCGTGACATTGTTGACGAGTTGTCGGTCAATCCCGGACACCTTGCTTCGTCGCTCGGCGTTGTCGAGCTGACGGTGGCTTTGCACTATGTGTTCAGCACACCGTACGACCGCATTGTGTGGGATGTCGGCCACCAGGCTTATGGTCATAAGATACTAACCGGTCGTAAAGACACGTTCTGCACCAACCGCAAACTTCACGGCATACGCCCATTCCCGACTCCGATGGAGAGCGAGTACGACACATTCACGTGTGGACACGCATCCAATTCCATTTCGGCAGCGCTCGGTATGGCTGTCGCTGCCCGTAAGACGGGTCACGACGACCGCCATGTGGTGGCAGTAATAGGCGATGGTGCTATGTCGGGTGGACTCGCTTTCGAGGGACTCAACAACGTGTCGTCGTCGCCCAACGACCTGCTTATCGTGCTCAACGACAACGATATGAGCATCGACCGTGCTGTTGGTGGTATGGAGAAGTATCTTCTTAATCTCGACACCAACGCTACGTACAACCGCTTGCGCGACAAGGCGTCGAAGTGGTTGCACTCCATGGGCTACCTCAACGACGACCGTCGCAAGGGCATCATACGCCTTAACAACGCCCTGAAGTCGGCGCTCTCGCATCAGCAGAATATCTTTGAGGGTATGAACATACGCTACTTCGGACCTTTCGACGGCAATGATGTGTGCGAGACCGTGCGCATACTCGAACAGCTGAAGAATATGCGTGGACCGAAACTGCTCCACCTTCACACCGTAAAGGGCAAGGGCTATGAACCCGCCGAGCGCGAGGCTACCGTATGGCATGCTCCCGGCAAGTTCGACCCCGAGACCGGTGAGCGCATCCCCGACACTGCCGATCCATATCCGTTGAAATATCAGGAGGTGTTCGGACGTACACTGCTGGAATTGGCTGAGATCAATCCCAACATCGTTGGCGTCACGCCAGCCATGCCTACGGGTTGTTCGATGGACATAATGATGCACGCTATGCCCGACCGTGTGTTTGACGTAGGCATAGCCGAGGGCCATGCCGCCACGTTTGCAGCGGGTATGGCAAAGGACGGATTGATGCCGTTCTGCAACATATACAGTGCCTTCGCACAGCGTGCATACGACAACATCATACACGATGCCGCAATACTTAATCTTCCAGTAGTGTTCTGTTTCGACCGCGCCGGACTTGTAGGCGAGGACGGACCGACGCATCATGGCGTGTTCGACATAGCTGCCCTGCGTCCGGTGCCCAACCTCACTCTCTGCTCGCCGATGGACGAATGCGAACTCAGACGAATGATGTACACAGCCCAACTGCCTGGTATGGGCACGGTGGTGATACGCTATCCGCGTGGCAAGGGAGTGAAGCGCGACGACTGGCATTGCGAGCTGGAAGCCATTCCGGTAGGCAAGGCACGCCTTGTGAGCGATGGCAGCGACGTAGCAGTGCTGAGCTACGGTCCGTTGGGCAACGATGTACAGACCGTCATAAGCCAGTTGCGCGAAGAAGGCAATTCAATCAGCGTGGCACACTACGACATGCGTTTCTGCAAACCGCTTGATACAGAAGCGCTTGAAAGCGTTTCGCAGCGCTTCAGCCGTATCGTTACCGTTGAGGACGGACAGCTTGCAGGTGGATTCGGTTCGGCTGTGCTCGAATGGTTGAGCGACAATGGCAAGACCACGACAGTGCGCCGTGTTGGACTGCCCGACCGATTTATCGAACACGGCACAGTAAGCGAATTGCGACATATCGCCGGCACCGACATTGAGTCGATAAAGCGAGCAATCATCAACAACTAAATATATCATCACCCCAACAATTCATTATGAAGATAATTATAGCCGGCGCATACGCCATCGGTACGCATCTTGCGCGTCTGCTCTCGCGCGACCACGACGACATTGTTGTCATGGACAGCGATGAGGAGCGACTCTCGCATATAGGCTCAGATGTCGACATCCTCACAATGGAGGCATCGTCTACAAGTGTCAAGGCACTGACAACGGCAGGAGCCGAAAATGCCGATTTGTTTATCGCCGTAACGCCCGACGAAAGCCAGAACATGGCGTCGTGCGTGCTTGCCAAGGCTCTTGGCACAAAAAAGACAGTGGCAAAGATTGACAACTCAGAATATATCGAACCCGAGCTGAAGGAGTTCTTTGCCGGATTGGGCGTAAGTTCAATCATCTATCCTGAGATGCTCGCAGCAACAGACATAAACAACGGACTCAAGATGTCGTGGGTGCGCCAGCGTTGGGACGTTCACGGTGGAGCGCTTGTCATGCTTGGCGTCAAGTTGCGCGAGTCGTGCACTATTCTCGACCGCCCCATGCGCGACATTTGCGGACCGGAAGACCCGTATCACATTGTAGCCATCAAGCGTCAGGGCGAAACCATCATTCCTGGAGGTAACGACTGTCTGCAGATGTACGACATGGCTTACTTCATGACCACCCGCCAATTCATTCCATACATACGCAAGATAGTAGGCAAGGAGCATTATGTCGATGTGAAGAACGTGATGATAATGGGCGGTGGAGCTACGGCTGTACGCACCGTGAAGACCATGCCGAGCTATATGGACGTGAAGATTATCGAGGCTGACGAGCAGCGTTGCGAGCGTCTTAACTCTATACTTGAAAACGACAAGGCGCTTGTCATCAACGGCGACGGACGTGACCTCTCGCTTCTAATTGAAGAGGGCATAAAGAACACTCAGGCTTTTGTGGCGCTGACCGGCAATGCCGAGACCAATATCCTCGCTTGTCTTACAGCCAAGCGAATGGGTGTGCGCAAGACGGTGGCAATGGTAGAGAACATCGACTACGTAAGCATGGCAGAGAGTCTGGACATCGGTACCATCATCAACAAGAAGTCGATAGCAGCCAGCCATATCTATCAGATGATGCTCGATGCCAACGTTCACAACGTGCGTTTCCTCATGACTGCCAATGCCGACGTCGCAGAGTTCATCCCGTCGGAAGGTTCTAAGGTTACACAAAAGCCCGTTAAGGACCTCGGACTGCCCAAGGGAATGACCATAGGCGGACTGGTGCGCGACGGTCAGGGACTGCTCGTGTCGGGTAACACATTGATTCATCCGGGCGATTCAGTTATGGTGTTCTGCCATAGCGTCAACATGAAGAAGATTGAAAAGTTCTTCCTATGATAAATCTAAAGCTTATATATAAGATTATAGGGTCGTTGCTCTTCATCGAGGCTATGATGCTGTTGTTGTGTCTTGGCGTTTCGGTGTATTATCACGAAGACGACCTTATGGCTTTTGCATTGTCTGTAGCAATATCGGCTGGTACCGGACTGGTGCTGCGCTTGATAGCCCGCAACTGCGACAACACCCTCTCTCGACGCGATGCCTATCTTGTGGTGACGCTCACGTGGACTGTATTCTCGCTGTTCGGAACGCTGCCGTTTCTCTTAGGCGGCTATCTGCACTCGTTCACCGATGCCTTCTTCGAGACGATGTCGGGATTCACCACTACCGGTGCCACGATAATAGACGATGTCGATGTCTTGCCGCACGGCATTTTGTTTTGGCGTTCGTTCACGCAGTGGCTTGGCGGACTTGGTATTGTATTCTTCACAATAGCCCTTCTGCCTTCGCTTGTGGGCGGAAGTGTGAAGGTGTTTGCCGCTGAGGCCACCGGACCTATCAAGACCAAGCTCCACCCACGCCTCAGTACCAACGCCAAGTGGATATGGGTGGTATACATCTGTATCACCGTGTTGTGCATGTTGGCTATGTGGTGTGCCGGTATGGACTTGTTCAGCAGTGTCAACTACAGCTTCACCACGGCTGCTACGGGTGGATTTGCCACCCATAACGACTACAGTTATCTCACTCCTGTAGTGCAATACATTGTCATCTTCTTCTGTTTTGTATCGGGCATCAACTTCACGATGCTCTATATTTCCGTGTCGCAACGCAAGCCCAGCACGCTTCTGAAGAGTGCTGAGTGCCGATTCTATCTGTTTGTGGTGCTTGCTTTCGCTGGCTTTATAGCGTTTGAGTTGATGTGGAAGAACGGTTATGAGTTTGAACCGGCAGTTCGAAGTGCCTTGTTCCAGGTGGTGTCGTTCATCACCACAACGGGTTTGCTTTCCGACGACCCTGCCGTATGGCCCCACGTTACATGGGTGGTATTGGCAATTTGTATGTTCTTTGGAGCGTGCTCAGGTTCTACGAGTGGTGGATTTAAGTGCATACGCTTGGTCATGCTGTTGAAGATCATTAAGAACGAGTTCCGCCAGATGCTGCATCCTAACGCCGTGTTGCCTATGCGTGTCGACGGCACCAACGTTCCTTCGTCGAAGCGTGTTACGCTGCTCGCCTTCTTGTCCACCTATCTCATATTGTGTCTGTTCTGCTCGTTCTCGATGATAGCGATGGGTATAGACAATACCAATGCCATTACCATCACGCTAAGTGCGCTGGGCAACGTCGGCCCGACGCTCGGAACGGAGATTGGTCCTACTATGTCGTGGAGCGAACTGCCTATTGCTGCCAAGTGGATATGCTCGGTGCTGATGCTCATCGGACGTCTTGAAATATTCAGTGTGCTCGTAATATTCACACCGCAATTCTGGAAGGAGAATTAGAATTAGGAATTTTGAGTTTTGAGTTTTGAATTGTTCTCGGCTTACGCCTGCGATTTTGAATTTCTGAATTTTGAATTTCTGAATTTTGAATTTGGCGTTTTAAGTTTTGAATTATAACATTTACTAAATACAACTATTATGGAACCAATGAAGTTTAACGCGCTGCTCAAGTCGACGATTTGGGGTGGCGAGAAGATTATCCCTTTCAAGCATCTTAATGTGCAGCAGGAGAATGTAGGCGAGAGCTGGGAGATTTCTGGCGTGCCAGGCAATGAGACTGTAGTAGCCAATGGCGAGTTCGCTGGCAAGAAGCTCAACGAGGTTGTTGCCGAACAGAAGGAGAAACTTGTAGGTAAGGAGAACTACGAGCGCTTCGGCAATGAGTTCCCGTTGCTCATTAAGTTTATCGATGCACGTCAGGACCTCTCTATTCAGGTTCATCCTACCGACGAGATTGCCAAGCGTCAGGGCAAGGAGCGTGGCAAGACCGAGATGTGGTATTTGCTCGATTCTGACAAGGACGCTACATTGCTGTGCGGTCTGAAGCAGATGATTACACCTACACAGTATGCCGAGATGGTTGCCAACGACACCATTTGCGATGCTATTGCTCGCTATGATGTTAAGGAGGGCGACTGCTTCTTCCTCCCTGCCGGACGTATTCACGCCATTGGTACCGGCTGTTTCCTCGCCGAGATACAGCAGACCAGCGACGTGACATATCGCATCTACGACTTCAAGCGTAAGGATAAGGATGGCAACTACCGTGAGTTGCACACCAAGCAGGCTGCCGAGTGCATCAACTATAATGTTGAGGACAACTATCGCACCGAGTATACTCCGCAGAAGAACCAGGGTGTGAGCCTCGTTCAGTGTCCTTACTTCTGCACAGCTGTCTACGATCTCGATGAGCCGATGACTCTCGACTACTCTGAGCTCGACAGCTTTGTTATACTCATCGGCCTTAAGGGTGAGGCTACTATCACCGACAACGAAGGCAACACTGTCACTCTGAGCGCCGGCGAGAGCATGCTCGTACCTGCTACAACCGAGACTCTGAAGATTGAGGGAACGCTGAAGTTCCTTGAGACTTACGTGTAAGACAGCACAAGTACATCCCCGCAAAGCCCCATCCCCGCAAAGCCCTACCCCCGGCCCCTCCCCCGCAGGGAGGGGAGCGGTATGCAC
>ENA-OZGC01000336-OZGC01000336.1-human-gut-metagenome-genome-assembly--contig:-NODE-336-length-36979-cov-8.637336_pt1 | contig 36979 bp, 25 predicted proteins | sample MGYA00245109_ERZ653643 | MGnify/ENA primary metagenome ERZ653643 (study PRJEB26926, sample SAMN06165107) | human gut metagenome | biome: ENVO:00009003; feature: ENVO:2100002; material: ENVO:00002003... | reverse complement strand
TACGAGATGCAGCGTAGTCTCGTGGGCTCGGAGATGTGTATAAGAGACAGATACGCAATACATTTACTTTCTTCTTTTGATGATCTTAAATGTCTTATTTTTAGTAATGTGTATAACAAGGAATAGTGATGAAATTTAAAAAATGTCTTCTGCCTGTGGCAATGTTAGCGTCATTCACTCTGGCAGGATGCCAGTCAAATGCTGATGATCATGCCGCCGATGTTTATCAAACCGATCAACTGAATACCAAACAAGAAACTAAAACCGTTAATATTATTTCCATTCTTCCCGCAAAAGTTGCCGTAGACAACTCCCAAAATAAACGAAACGCACAAGCCTTCGGCGCGCTTATTGGTGCAGTCGCTGGCGGTGTAATCGGCCACAACGTGGGGTCTGGCAGCAATTCCGGAACGACGGCAGGTGCAGTTGGCGGCGGAGCTGTTGGCGCGGCAGCGGGTTCTATGGTGAATGATAAAACCTTAGTGGAAGGTGTTTCTCTAACGTATAAGGAAGGCACCAAAGTGTATACCTCCTCCCAGGTGGGTAAAGAGTGCCAGTTTACGACAGGTTTAGCCGTTGTTATTACCACGACGTATAACGAAACGCGTATTCAGCCAAATACCAAATGTCCTGAAAAGAGCTAATAATCAGGAGGAGTCATGAAGAAAGTTTTTCTTTGCGCCATCTTAGCTTCCTTAAGCTATCCGGCTATCGCCTCATCATTGCAGGATCAACTCTCTGCTGTCGCAGAAGCGGAACAGCAAGGTAAAAATGAAGAGCAAAGGCAGCATGACGAATGGGTCGCGGAGCGCAACAGGGAAATCCAGCAAGAGAAGCAACGTCGCGCAAACGCCCAGGCCGCCGCTAACAAAAGAGCGGCAACGGCAGCGGCAAATAAGAAAGCTCGTCAGGATAAACTGGACGCCGAAGCCTCTGCGGACAAAAAACGCGATCAAAGTTATCAAGATGAGCTACGCAGCTTAGAGATTCAGAAACAAAAACTGGCGCTGGCGAAAGAAGAAGCCCGCGTTAAGCGAGAAAACGAATTTATCGATCAGGAACTGAAGCACAAAGCTGCGCAAACCGATGTGGTGCAATCTGAAGCTGACGCAAACAGGAATATGACTGAGGGCGGTCGCGATCTGATGAAAAGCGTGGGCAAAGCAGAAGAGAACAAATCGGACAGCTGGTTTAACTAAGCGATGTCAGTAACTTCAAGCCTATGATTCGTGAGTATAAAAAACCCTCTGTAGTAACAGAGGGTTTTGTTCATTCATAGTGCAGGGTCAAATCATTCCCACTCAATCATATATACATATATAAAATCATTATAAAACAATGGATTGAAAATAAATCACATTACAATGCCATGAAAAATACCATGACATGAATATGCGCATGGGAGCAAGGCTGAATCGTAACGCACCGTGGCCCACCTTATGGTCGGCAAATAATCTCATGATTCCGCCAACAGCGCGGCGCGCATAAAGGTACGCAGTCCAGACTAGGCAGGGAGTAGAAGTTCGTTACCAGCGACAGGGATGGTAGACCTGGAGGAGCGGTCGTTCCGGTCCGGACGTCCGATTGCGAGCCAGAAGCGACTACTCACGTTTTGGGTGAACGACCGAGTCCAGCCCGAAGCTGAAATCGAGGGTTTAGAAGCAGACGGCTATCGTTTGAATTACTCCGCCTGCTTAAGCAGATTGGCTTGAATGAAATGTATGCCCTCCCATTAGGGGACCTCGAAGAGTATGCGCCAATCGTCATCGGGGTTAAAAGCATTAGGAGTTTCCTCCTCTGGGCACCATGAGCCAAAAAAGTCTTCCACATGCCCTTCTGACATTATGTGAAGAATGTTTGTTGGTGCTGGATGCTTTCTAGCTAAATACCCAATCCGATACCAATCCTCCTTGTCATGGAAGTGAATTCCATCGATCTCAATGTCGTATACATGTTGAGTAAAGTCTTGTTCAAGTTCGAATGAGTTAGTTACATGCTTTCCGATGGATGCTTCAAGTAGCTCAGACTGAAGCTGTGCCACCTCAAGAAAAAGTCGGCAGAATCTGTACACATCAAAGTCTGGTTTTTCGAAGTTGTCACCACTCGATGGTGCGCGGTAAGAAATAAGCTCTCTGAAGGCTTTTAGATGAATCGTTGAACTCTTTACCTGACTCGCAAGCTCTTTATTGAAATGTGCTAATGCATCGCAAGCGATATTGATCGTTTTTGTGTGGGTCGTTTGGAGAATTTCTCCGTTGTTCCATTTAACTTGCGGGCTTGTCAAAAGAATAGCGCGCAATGCATGCATGACCGTGTAATAACTCAGATATGAGACCACAGGGCGCAGGTTATTTTCCTCAGCGTACTTCAAACTCTGTGCCATAACGGAAGAGGCCAAAACCATCTTTGCTGCAAAAAATATTCTTACCGTCCATTCCGAGTTTAGTTCTGAACTCCATTTCTTCGTTATGGTTGAAAACTGCTGCAATAGCTCGCTTGAACGTACCTGAACATCTGACTCTTCAGCGAAGCCAGGTATCTCCTGAAACTCGTACCACCAGTTGCGATTGGCATACCTATTTTGGCTGCCAATCATCTTTCTTACTGCAATATGTGTCATAGAAGTCTACTCAAGGGGCATAACATTTAATATAACGACTCGTCGGTCAGTCATATCATTATGTAGTGGCCAACTACAACTGGCCACCGCTATAGAGTTTTTCCTGTATCGTTTTTCCGATTAGTTTAGTGGTAATCCACCATTATATTCATGCGGTCTGAGCGAGCTGAAATCCCCAGCTATTTAGTCTGTGATCCCATGAGCTGCTACGCCAAAGTATATATCCTAGACACAAGGTGACCGCTTGTAACTGTTAGACACCTTTTGGGATCGGCTCCAATCGGCCATCATCAGCCGTTCGAACAAGGACCTTTAGCGCTGGCAACTCACGCTTAATAGTTATTTAAGCTGACAGGTATGAACATTGACAAAGGTCCAACAATTGAGCCGTCTCGCAACATGCTTATTCCGCTGTAAATCTCCCTAATGGGCTCGACCTCCGGTAGGCCATCCAACAGACGAGCATCACCCCGAGCAACCTTTACCAGATGCTCGAAGACCGAAAGCTCAACACCCACGAACGTCCCCGAGTGCACACCTAACCTGAAGGGATCACGGCTGCGGTGTGTGGCCAGCCCATTTTCTAAGTCAATTAACGGCTCGTTGGTATCATTTGCGTAATAGCCCCCAACGAAGTATCGCTGTTGGTCATCAAATGCGAACTTCCAGAGGGTTACTGGAATTCTGCTTTGCGACTCCAAACGCCTTGATCTTCTAATGGCGAGAGCCAAAAGAGGTTGGTCGATTTTCATCAGCGCATTACCGTAATGGCTGCAGATTATTTGTCCGGAGAGGCTGCGTGCAGTTTCTCCTGATAAAGGCTCCCGGCCCTCTGTGATTGGGTCTTCTGCAAACAACTTGGTCTGAACCTTGGGTGTGGATTCGGTTGCAAAGCGAGTGGCCACGATATGGCCTTTTACCCAAACAGCCTCGCCCTTGCTGTCCAACACCCGAACCCGCGTGAACTGCTTCCGCCAATCTTCAAACTGTTTCGTGTTGAACCCCACCGAAGTATAGCGTCCCTTGGCCTCTGCAAGTACGACGGAGCCTGCCCCGTCACTGCACAGGTAGTCAGGCATATCGCCTGGTGCGGTACGCTCTAAAGTAAATCCATGCAAATTCTCGCTTGTGTCATCGATCAAACGATCCAAATGTGCGAAGTATTTAATCCCCAAATGCTCATGCAGGAACCAGCGACAGAACGCCTGCCCCATCTCGCTGGATTTGGCTCGCTTGGCATTGGTTGAAGCGCCCACCCCCTCACCTTGAAATCGAAGCTCATCGTCAGGCACTAGGAATCTCATGTGCTCAAACTGGGCAGGATCCGGATTCGGGGGCTGAGTGCCGTAGGTGTCCAAGTAAAAGTGGTGATAGAGAGCGGCAAGGTCCAGATCAATAATCGTTTTCGGACTCTCTTCGCTCTCCCCTTGAAGTTTAGGAGGGATCGGCTTGTACTTGTTGAGTGCCAATTGCAGCTTTTTCTTCATGAAATTCTTTTGACTCCTTTTATGATTTGGCCGCATTTGATAGGAAGATGGGGGCCAACTGCCCACCCAACCCTCGCGTTTTCAAAAAAAACGACTGTCTCGCCAAGATGATCTCTGAATTTTGACTATATCGAAATTTTTTATAACAGTAAGCGTCGGCATGGTTCGAGTAATCAGATGCCAACGACGGAATATGAAAATTATTATCAACGGCTCAGAAGTGTCTAAATTATCCGTGGCGATTCAGTTATTATTAAACAGGGAGTTAATATAAACCGCAATCGAAAAGCCATGAAAAGTGCCATGCACAGTAAAAACATTTAAGAATATCGGATTAACCTCTATCAGGGCAAAGGCTGCCAATTGCTGCCTCTCCAAGATGACCAACTCACCTACATAAGCTGACGAGCAATCCCAACCAGCAGCTCCACAGCATAAGAAAATCGGCCTTGAAAAGCTCTTCCATTGCCACATCGTGCCAACAGTCTTCATCAATCGCCCTCGCCCGTAGATGCTCTCATGCCTAAAATAGCCTGCTCAGGCCACTACATGTCCGCCCGTTTCTGCCCGCCACCATATGTCACGATTGATAGAAACCGGCCAAAAGCCTTCATCACTTAGCAACCGATGTTTGAACCGATTCAACGATGCAACCGGCTATTACCTCTGTTTAAATGCTTTCAATAGCTTCTCGGGCATGAAATACAGGTCACCACGCGCTCTTGTGCAGGCAACGTACAACTTGTTGCGCGTTTGCGGATTTGCTTGGTGTAGCCTTTCTGCCAAATAGTCTTTCCAGATACCCGGTCCCATCACAACGCAAACATCATTAAAGTGATCCATGCCCTTGCTCGCTCCCCAGTTCTCTGAGTAGCAGCCGTACTTGTAGTGTTCGCTCAAAAACAGCTTCACAATGGTGGGATCAGCGTGCAACAAGCTCGCTTGCTCTTGGTCATCAACCGTAATGATCCGGCTGACCCTTTGCTCATGAGCACCCATAGGGATTTGTAACTTTGCACTAATGAAGTCGCAGACCATTTTTGTGCATCGCCAGCTACAGCTCAAGGTTTCCTTGTCTACCGTGATGCCGACATCACGAAAGCGTTTCTCGTAACGGACAACATCGTCGTGGAGGTTGTTGTTTATCGTACCGTCTCTACTGGTATCAAAGGTATGTTGGTGGAAGTCACCGACGAACGTTACACCAATATTCGCTTGTGAAACCTCCAGCAGCAGGTTGAAGTCGTGGCCCGCAAAATCCTGTACCTCGTCAACGTAGAGGTGGTCGTAAAAGCGCTCCAGGCGAGCACGCACATCCGGTATAACCCCTACGACCTGTAGCAGTTTGGCGAGGCGGCAGTGATAGAGCCTCCCGCTGCCATCGCGATACCGATTGAAATCGTCTAAGCGGAAATGTCTATTGGGCGGACGCCTGAAATTTATGCCTCTGGTCCCTAGCTTCAATTGCATCAAAGGCCTATAACAGAATCCATGCAGGAATGAGAAGTACGTAGTGAGTGTAATGTTGGGTGGGATCATCCCGAACTTCTGGATGATCCTGTTGCGCAGGTGCCGGTGATTGTTCTCCGTGTAAGTGACGATCAATGCCCGCTGCTCAAAGCTGAGCCTTTCAATGATCAGACTGGTTTTTCCAGATCCTGCGACGGAAAAAATTACGCTCTTATCCACCCAATCGCATCCTGTATATATTTCGGGACGATCAGCTCAGCGGACTTCTTAGTTAGCAACTCGAAAGCAGCATCCGCTTTATTTTTTAACATGTACTCTTGAACGGTCAGTTTTTTTCGACCTGCAGCGAAAAGGTCGTCGCATAGATGCTGATTGTCTCTGTAGAGACCTATTTCAAAGGTGCTTCGATCAGGATTTGTATCGGCAAAGATCTGGGCCGATTCGTACAGGTAACCTTCGTAGTTCGTTACACAGTTCTGTTGGTAATCGCTGTCGTTATCCCGAATTGCGGCGATCCTGATACTCAGGAGCTTTCCGAGCTCCAGGTAGCGTTTGAAGCTCGTACCACCGATCGAGATGATGTGCACATTATCAACCTGAGGAGGATGGCCTGCCAACTGCTTGTAGAAGTGCTCCATGAGGATAAATTCTGCATCCCCCTCGACCAATATGACTCTCTTGGAGAGAGCGAGCTCAAGCACATTGTTATCGGGCGCTTTCATAAAGAAGTTTGCGGTGGGCTCCGACAGGTATTTCAAGCGTCCCGCCCCCCCTGCTCCAAGCAGTAACGCGTGGCGTAGATCGAGCCGAGCACAGATATGGCTACTGTGCGTCGTAATGAACAGCTGAGTGCCCGTCGTATCAGCCAGTCTTTCAACCAAGCGTTTCATATTCGTGTGGCTTAGATGGTTTTCGGGCTCCTCCAGTAGGAGCGCGTTCAAGCTCCCTTTTTCCTCATATTTCTTCAGGGCGAAATTAGTCTTGATAAAGCACTGTTCACCTTTGCCACGATTCTCAATAGGGATGCCGTCTTTAGTGATCACCAAGTCGGTTTCAAGGTTGGCGCGAGAACTTGTTCTCAAGGAAAACTGATAATCACCGAGCGCATTGTTCAATTCCTTCAGACTCTCTCGACTGAAAGCTTCTTTGCCTTGCCGATAGCGATTTTCGAGGCGGTAGCGATCCGGCGCATTGACATGGAATCCGAACAGTGTTCGGGTGTATTCACGAGCGGCGTATTCACTGTCGATACGAGAACTATCGATCATCAGGTGTTTGACCGGACGCCGGTAGCTGACGTGAGGTGCCCCGGCGAACGTTGAGAACTTGACACTGTAATATTCAAATGGGAAGCTGTCCTTGTTTGCTTTGAGCAGATCGACAATTGTCTGGCCGAACTCTTCGATCAAGGGGACAATCGCCATGCGCAGGCCATCTGTCTGTATTCCAAGAACGTTTTGTGTACCGTAAAAACCTTGATCGTCCCCCTCTTCCAGAAAAACGTCCACGATGACTTCTGGAAGCAAATCCAGTCTTGCTGGCCCTGCCAAGAAATTCTGCACCGCCCCCTGATTCAGCAGGGCTTCATAGCCTATGTTTTCAACTCGACTGCGGCTTGCGCTAAGTGCCAGATCTAATGCCAATAGCACGCTGCTTTTACCCGTTTCGTTGTCGCCGATCAGTATGTTCTTGCTAGGGTCGAACTCAAGGGTCAGGTCGGCAATTCTTTTGAAATTTTTGATCACGATTTTTTTTATTGCCGGCATGTTAACTCCTTAACCTCTATGGCATCAGCTAAAGCACGTACCTTGCCCTAAAAACAGAAGCAAGTTTAACCACTTAAAGGGCAGTCCGTAAAAAGCTGTTACTTCGCAGCCTTAATTCAACAGTAAATATTGAATATTCCAACCCCTTTAAGAACAACTTTTCCCACTTTCGACATTCAAACCAGCTATGCTCCAACAGAGATGCTTCTATCTCAGCCCAACCGAGCAGCCTCTGCCGCTATGTGACCAGCCAGTGCAGATACGAATGCCCTGAGACTGGTCATGGACGATAGCTCAGTGAAATCACCAGTATTTACCGCGCCGCGCTCCGCTGCGATGACAGCGGCGGTCGTGTAAAGCTGCTCTTGAACCAGCCTCTGACACAACAGGTCGTACCGCTTGAGATATGATGCTCCCTTGAATTCATCAAACACAGGAAAATGTGGCGACGAGTCGCGAACGGGCTTGCGAGACTCCGGTGCATCTTCAACCATCATCATCCACCCTACAAATGGACGCGGTTGCTTCCCAAAAGCTTCTTCGCGGAAGGCTGTCCATAAATCATGGGCCGTCCCGATTGCTTCTTCAGTTCGGTTATTAAAGTTATTGCCGAACGAGGGTCCTACCTGGCTTTTCAGCTCAATTGCTGCAATCAATTCTCCTTTGTAGATAACTAATAGATCCCACAGCTTAGTTGGGCGGAAATATCCGGGAAGGGTCAACATCGCCCGGTTCTGGTAAATCTCAGCATGGGCTAGTCCATTAGCCTTTATGAGGTCTAGCACCAAGGCCAAGAACCCGTCCATATTCTTTCCAGCAGTGACACCCGCACGTTCGCCTTGGTCGGCCTTACCCGACTCAATTTGCTTTTGTCTTGCTGCTTCACGGTTGCCCCAAAATGCCTTTACGGCTTCGCGGGCTTTCTTTTCATAATCAACGAGATCGAGCGCCATTTATTCTCCATTTCCCCCAAGGGATGATTGTTCTTCCTGATTCAGACCATAAAGCTTAAACACCGCCCGATTACAGGCCTGAATGTCCCGTTTGATAGCCGCCTCAGCCAACTCGTGGCGTAGCATTTTAGGCACGTCAGCCCAAGACGGAATACGAATTCTGCGAAGGTACTGCGCCTGAAAACGCATGAATCCCCCCCGCATTTTCGTTGAATATGTCGCCACAAATAAGCGGCTGACGGCAGACAGTAGTACTGCCTGAAGGGCACGCAAGTCCCAATCATCTGAGGTGACGTAATAGAGGTTGTGATGAGGATATAGTTCGCCACCTTCATAAACGATATGAGCCTGCCCCTTGATATCAGGGATCAAAAGCTTTGGCCTCGCGGCCAATTTCGGAGTAATGCGATCAATCGTGCGATACCACTTGAGCGGGTTTTTCTGCGCACAATGACGTCCAGCAATCACACTACGTCTTGCTTCAAGATAGCTTCGCAAGAGTGGATATTCACCAAGTTCGACCAACCCGCCTTGCTCAGTAAAGGGGTTGATGACCCCCAGACCACGCCACTCAACTTCACCGCTCACGATGTCTTTGGTTGTTACCAGCGGCACTTTCCGGTCTTGCTCAACATTGAGTGCTTCAAAATCTCCGATAAACGCTTTGTCCGCACCTGTCGCAACACCAATCCCGACCTTGCACCCTACCTCTTCAAGCAGGGGAAAGTCTCTTTCCAAACGGCGAATAAGCGCCATTTGATCGAATGATTCCAGCAACCACGGCTCCGAACCATTGGTCACTTGAGCAAGCTCACGCGTCGGTCCGACTTCCTTAGGAAGAGAGTGGGCTGTGAGCAGACCAGACAATTCAGTCAGTGTTACTCGGTCAATAGCTGGCCGGTGAGCGATGCGAGTTGGCCCCGGCATTTCACGGCTGATGATAGTAATTGCTGGGTAGGCAATCACATCGGAGTGAAAGGCCTGAGTATCCACCATATCGACATAAACTTTTAGGTGGAACCTCTCAGCAACAAGGCTGCGAAGCGGTCCCCCATAGCGATTCTTCATCCAGCGATCCGCGCAAATAAAACCTAGGCTGCCACCATCCGACAAAACCGACAGAGATCGCTCGATGAATGGAATGTAAATATCTGCACGATCAAACATTGTCTTGTAACGACAGCGGTATTCAGCAAGTAATGGTGCGGGGATTAACTCCTGACGGACGTATGGTGGGTTACCAATGACGAAATCGAATTCCCCCTCCAAAGGAGTAAGCAGGAAATCGCCTTGCGACAGCCAACAACAAGCCAAGGCATTAGCATCATTCGAAGAGATGCCTTGATGCTTCAGCAGTTCGACAACTGCTGCCTGGGTGCTATAAAAGGTCTCGTGGTGCAATTCCACAGCCCGGATTGCATCGGCCAATTCACCTAAAGCTGAACCGTTTGGCCTCGCCACCCGCCATGCAGCCAATAACCGCTCGATGATAGGTAATAGGAAGTCCCCAGCACCAAATGATGGCTCTAAAATTCTCTTCTTATAAAGCGGTTGATCCTCTGTGTAACCAGCCAAGTCGAGAATGAAATCCACCACCTCAGAGCGCGTGAAAATGGCCCCCCTGGCTTCGAGCCCCCCCTCTGTCGCCAATAACTCTATCGCTGATGTGACGGGACATACAGGTACTGTTATAGCTCCAGGAGCGACCTTGCTGCGCACGCTATCAGCGGCGTCTTGTTGTTGAGTCATCCAAAGTCCTCATTGGGGCGGCGTTATAACGCCGACATACTTGTAAAGGGTGGTTCGGGGCGAGCCATGGATCTGGCTAGATTGGCCACCAGAATATCTGGATAGCAAAGCAGAACTTCGTTCTCGCATACCCTACGGCCATCTAACATTGGCTCTTAGCTAATGACCGCCCACGTGCACGAGTTGATATCACTCGGACCTACGTCTGTTTTAGCTAGTTCACACTGCATTTGGTTTGCTTGATACAAATCCCAAAACTAATCGACGGTAGAAATGCGGATGATATCAAATGCAGGGATTCACTAATATCTCCGAAAAAATTGACTGATATACTAACACGAATTGATGCGTCCAGAAACACAGGTACAAAGCCCTGTATACCTTTATAAAACAATAGCTTCTTAGGTGGGCATAGTAATTCCACAAGCCTATGACCTGTGTTATTTATTACTGAACAGCCCCAAACAGGAACGAGTGCTTTTATGACACTTGAGGGGCAACTGGTTCATGACATATGGCGTAGCCACCGATGGATTACTTCCGTCGTTCCTTCTGTTGATCTTGCAACTTTTGAAGGTTACTCCAAAAGTCCTCATCAGTACCAAATATGACAGCAAGAACGCGAGCCTCATCATCCGTAAGACGACGCAAACCGCAGATAATATCGTCAATATACTGCTTGCAGATACCCATAGCTTCCGCCAGTTCATCATGAGACATGTTCAGCGGTTTTAAAAATTCCTCTACCAGCATCTCTCCCACTGTCACAGGCCCGTCAGTATCTGCTTTTGTGTAGTATGTAAGAATCTCTGAACGCCCCTGCTCATACGTCAGTTCACCTGAAATAATACGTGCCTTAATGGACTCGTACAGTGGCGTACCACTGGGGTCCATTCCTTCAAGTCTCAGGGAAGCCTCTGCTTTGCGGAAGCCCTCAATACGTAACCGTGTATAGGGAGTCCTGGACATGTTTTTCCTTTGAATTGCAGGAGTAAAGTTCGCACAGTGAAAGCGTCAGCTAACGCTACCTCGTTAACTGACGCACGTGATTCAAGATTTATTATTACCCGATAAGCTATCATCGGCAAAATCATCATGTTCGCGGTTATCCCGATGAGTAGCTGTCTGCTTACGTATCTGAGTCGCCAACTCCCCTCCAATAGTTTGTTGGACACGAGAAGAATTGCTACTTCGCTTCATTTTCTGGTACTCAGCAGCTCCGTTGGCCATGATGCTTCCCATATGGCTTGCCATGCGGCCAGCTCGTGAGAATGAAGCAAACCCCTGACTTCCTCCGCTGGAGCTAACTGAACTGCTCCATGCTGACGAACCACCGGAACTGCCTGAGGGTTGGCCTCCAGAAGTATCTACAGAACCGGTATCTTCCCCGACGCCAAATCCTCCACCGGAACCGCCTCCACCACCTGAACCAGATTCCTCGGCCATGGCAGCTTGCGCAGACTCGAACGCTGCCTTTAATGCAGAGGCTCCGCCGCTGACTTGAGCTGATGCCCCCATTGCCATTGCTCCAGCACCGCTGATGGCAGTAGCGGCAGCGCCAGTAATCATACCCGCCCCAAATCCACCAATCCCTTGTAAAGAAGCCCCTCCTACAACACCTGATAACAACAGTGGTAGCTTATTCGTTAATACTAACAGGATAATTGACGCCAGAAGCAAAACGATAAGACTATTAAGATCAGGAACATCATCTTTAATAAGAGAAAAATATTGATCTATAAATGATTGTCCAATCCCAATAATTAATGTCATCGTGAATAATTGAATGCCAATCGATAAAACAGTTCGTAAGTAATTAATTGCTATATCAGAGGTCCATTTCGAACCACCAAATCCAAGCAATATAACTCCTGCATAACATAACACCCATGCAGAAACCAACATGATTAGCATATTTATCGCTATAAGGGACATCACTACCAAAACGATTATCGCTACTGTTATCATAATGGTGGATATCATTGGCGACCAAATTGATGCGGCTGAACTGACCTTTGTTAATATCGCAAACGCCATATCAACTATGCTTGAGGGCGAAATACCAGTACTTATTCCTAAAGCGTTTGCTGCAAGTTGCCTCATTGAATTAATTATGGATTGAGATATGGATGGGCCGTTGATTAAAAGATAATAAAAAAAACCAATGACGGCAAAAAAGCGAACTATTTCAGCAAGTACGCCTGTCAACCCTTCTCCTTGCATTGCCATCATACCAAATGTCCAAACCATACTTATTAATACCAGCCCCCAGAAGAGCCAATTTGCATAGTCAGCAATTACTGTTGTCCATGTACTGGCTACTTGTTGAAACTTATCTAATAAAGAATCAAGTAGCCCGCTACTATCTAATTGACCAGCATAGGCATTTATAGAAAAGAAAATTATGATACCTAGAAAGGTGAGCTTACTTACTATTTTCATGATTACCATTCTCGTTTAGGGCTTGGTTTATTATTACTCCGTAGAGCACATTTATCGTATTTATTTTCATCAAATTTATTATCTGGCGTCGATAAACAATCTTTATCATTTTTATCGCAAGAACATATGGCCAATAAACTGATCAGAATAAATACAATCAAAAGATTATCTTTCATTCTGCGTTTCCTCACCAAATTCGCTTCGGGCTTGGTGTATTCTCTCCAGCTAACGCTTTTTCATCAGCGGCTATCTGTTGTGATTCTTTATCTGCCTGAGCCTGTGCCAGTGTTGCTGCAGCGTTTTGCTGGGCTACCAGGAGCGAGCGGATTTGCAGCAGCTGGTTCGTTTGAGCACTTGCAAGCTGGTTAGCGGCCTGAATAGCTTCCATTTGCCCTTGTGCGCCGGTTGCCTGAGTTTGCAAATCTGCCAGGTTATCAGCATCGCTTTGCAGTGTTTCTTGCTGTTCATCAAGAGCCTTAAAAACGGCGTCATTGGCCTTTTTACGCGCCTCAGAGCTGTTCTGTTCTGCTTTACGCAGTGCGCTGATTTCATCTGCAGTACATTCAACATTACTGTTAAAGCACGGTGATGAGCGGTAGTAATTCACGTCCTGATAACGTTTCAGATATGAATCAAGACTCCCGGCCTGATTTTTGTAGTAATTAAGAGTGTCCTGCGCCTGCAACAATTTGTTGATGGTTGAATTGGCCTGATCCCAGATATAGGCCGCAGGTGCGACGGTATTTTTGAGCATGTTTTCATACTGCTGCAGCTGCGTCTGGTACTGCTGGATCTGTTTAGTCACAGCCTGAACGTTGTTAACTGCGCTGATTGTGGTCTGAACCACATTAGTGCCATCAATAACGGGAATTCCGGCCTTAACCGGTAATGCCATGACGGACGCCAAGAAAGGAACTATTAAAGCTTTTTTAGCGGCTAAAATTCCTCTTTGTAATGAAACCACTCGGAACATTAAATTCATTTGCTCACCTCTTTTTCATCAGTTCAGTAATATTTAACACACTGTCTTTTAACAGACGCAGGTATATAGGAAACCACACATTTATTTATCCAAGATTTTATCCATAATGTTCCTTAGTTCTTGCCGAGTTGATTCTATTTTCGCAAGCAAGGTTCTTATCAGGGTGGGTGAAAAATCAACTGTTCGAGGATCATTTGCGAGCCATAATTTAAGTAATCCGCCAAGTCTTCCAAGATCAGCGTTTACTCGGCTAAGTTCATTAACCTGTTTTATATCTACGATAGAATCAACCTGATAACCCATTGCAACTCTACGAACAAAACAGGCAACACTTAATCCAGATGCTTCTGCATTTTCTTGGATGAGAATTTTTTCTTCGGGTAAACAATAAACTTTTATTGGCGTACTATTTTTTCTAGTCTGAGTAACTTTCATATAGCTCTCCATACAGGCGGTAGCCTGGCAGCCTCGCAGAGCAGGACGCCCTTGAGCCGCGATGCGGCGAATAGGGAGTGGTAAAGTTGGAACACCGTAGCGGTGGGCCTACTTTACATGTCCTGCCCTCCTGTTGCCGTAGTATATCTGTGCACATCAATGTGTATTTCAGTGTACAGGATGTGTTTTCTTAGCGTATTAATATAGGATTACTCGGGTAAAGATCTGCAGCAAATGTGTTTCTTGCAAGGAAACTATATTTCTCCCTTTTGAAAATGACCTTTAGTAGTTATAAATGGGCGTCCACCAACTGTATTTATGTTTCGATATATTGTAAGAAATATTTTATTTTCTCATGCACTTTTTTACTTACATTGTCAAAGCATGTGCATTGCAGATTTTAGCGGCTAAAATCTTCCTCCCTATGCCTAAAGCTAGGGGCGTACCTCATATGTCATAAAACCTACCTCAAGTGTCAATATACCAAACGAGTAAGTAATCTCTTCTTCTGGCGTACAACCATCGGCCTTTGGCCGATTCTAGATTTGAAAGCGCCTGCTCAGGCAGGTGATTTCAAAGACTGTAGATCCTGAACGATCCTGTAAATACTGCTGAATAGTAAAAAATCGGGCCGCTATAACACGCTATCGGGCCGTTGTGACACAATATCGGGCCGTTGTGACACGTTTTATCCTAGAACCGTTCAAATCAATTCCAATTTCCAGCAATTGCACGGAATCTTCTTTCAATCTCCGACGATAGTTACGTAAAGTCATATTACTCGTTCCTTCACCGCACACTGCTAATATCAACGTATCCATATACCACCCTCCTAAAGGATTATTCCTATGGGTTAAGACATGACGAGCGACTGCCTGGCTAATACCATGTTGTAGCCGAGCTATGGGGCCAGGATGATAATAAAATGGCAAATCTTTTTTGAGTAACATCGCTAATGCAACACCCAGACGGACACGCCATAAACGGCGTTCTCCCCCAGTCAAAGGATCTGGACGCGTCATAGGTGATGGCACTACATGATCGATCAGTCCCCCTATTATACAGTCGCCGCTTTTCTCCAGCTCTGGCGTTATAATTTCAACTGTTGCGACGCGCAGATCTAAAAGCAATTTCTGTATACGACCATAACTGTATTGTGCATCGGATAGCGTTCGGCGTACTTTCGCTGGATCTACTAATAATTCGATTCCACCATCAGAAATTTCACGACGTTGCTCGGCAACATATAATATTGTCTCTACGATATCGGCATGACGCTGTCCGAGCCGTCCGGTAACACGACAACGACCAAAACTAGTCTCCATCCATTGTCCCTTCACCTCCTTAGGACGCTGGCTTGGCTGGTACAGAATTACTCGGGCTTGCCAAGCTGTACTTGTGGGTGCCACTTTATTACCAGTTGTCATTGTCAGCGCCACTCCAGGTAGATGTTCTTTCTTTAGTAAGCTTTTTATTATTCTTCGAGCTGAGCGCCGTTATTTTTAATACTCCCCCCTCATGTCTCTGTAACCAACGATCTGGCGCACGTTCTCCATAATTTACTTTATTTATTCCAAATCTAACAAATTGACCTCGAACATCATCAGAAATACCATACGTCTTCGCTTCCAAGGCGGTCATGCCCGCCAGATAAGATTGCCACCGTATATTATCAACCAGGACGCTACTACCCCTGCTTGCCTGCTGTATATCACCAACCCCCATCGTGGCAGCGCCTTTGTTTGAATGGTGTAGAAATATAATCGAACATCCAGTATCAGCAGCAATACCTTCTAGCTTTCCAATGACTTTGGACATTGCTGCGCTATTATTCTCATCCTCCTGGTGGAAACGGCGAAGAGTATCCAAAATTATTAAACGTCTACCTTTTGAAACTTCATTGATCAAGTTGCTCCAATCCGGCAAGAAAATATTTGGACACTTCCCTACCAAAGGTTCGACCAGTAGCTTATCAGCTACAATCTGCTGCTGACGTGCTGTTAGATATTTTCCCAAAGCATATAAACGATGGTGAACGATGGTTTCAGAGTCCTCCACAGGTAAATATGCCACCAACCCAGTCGGATATTCACCAAAGTTTAAAAGATCTACACCACAAGTAATCTGCACAGCCAATTGTAATGCCAGCATTGACTTTCCAGCGCCTCCCGGAGAAACAATCGCTCCGATAGTACCAATAGCCAAATTAGGCAAGACGTAATCAATTGGTTGTGGCTTAGCTTCAAATGCTTCCATTATGTTCAATGACATTGCTGTTACCTACCTAAAACAACACCGGGTCTGGCCGCTTTAAACATTGCTGATTTACGATCCGCAATCCACTGTTCCACTTCGGATAACTGCCATGCAACATTTCGACTAGTAAGTGCTATACGGCGAGGAAACTCGCCTCGCTGTTCAAGGTTATAAATAGTGCGGGCTGACAATGGGATCATTTCCAGAAGTGTTTTTCTGTTAATGAGCGTGCTATGTGCCTTTGTTTGCATCTGCCTTCCTCCTGTTTCCAATCAGGCCTATACAATGCCAAGCATTACCACTTGCTAAAACCTATTCATTGGCTAAAATGGTTGACATGAAAATTACTATCTGGGAAGGCTGTGACCTCACAGTTGCAGCTGCAATTAAATTATTTGTAGAGCGTAGTTATCCGTACTCCATATTTTCACGGAGGTATCCAATACTGCGTCTCATACAGGAAGTTATTGATCCAGCAGTAGCTGCTTATGTAAATTCCCTGCCACCAAGTCATAAAGACTACATTTCTGGAGTAAATCTAGGATTTAGTGATGTACTTAAAAAAGTGGGCTTAAACGTCGTAGTACAGGCACAAAGACTTCTTTTGCGTAATTTCGTTCTGACTTTAGATCAACAAACTTCTCTTGATAAATGCTTTACCGCTACGATTGAGTCTCTTATTGAATTAGTCAGTGAGTGCGCATCCAAGCGGCCGAAGAAATCCTCTCCTGCAAAAGGAGTAACTATAAATTCACAGCGTAAGCTCGGTTATTGCGAGTTCTGCGGTAATCTAACCGAATTTTCCAAGTTGATCAGTGAGATATCAGAATTTGTTGCTAACGATAATGAGTTCCCCGTTCATGAAAAACAGGTCCTTAGTCATCGATATTGTTCTGACCATAGGCCCAAACTCACCAATGGTCTATGGAATCCCAAATACAGACAAGGAAAGCGGTCTCTCGAACAGTTCAATAAAGAATTAATAAGGCTTAGACGGCAATGCGCTAAACAGCATAAAGCTAACGCAAACACAGGGGATATATTGATTGATACCTATTTTCATGAGTGGATGCAGGGTCAAACTTTAACCCCAGCAGATCTAGATAAACTTAGGAATATTGCCAGACGAATGGTTGACTCCAAATTCACTGATACTAAGAAAAAAATAATCATATTAAAACACCAAGGTTTTAACCAGTTTGAAACCGCACAGATTTTAGAAAAAAATCACTACACAACTATGACAAAGCAGGCTGTGTCCAAGGCCTTAGCGTCTGTGAGGAAAGAATTTTATATTTAAAATAGTATATCCACGAGCTATTATGGTGGCGGTTTAAGTCTTAATATCATCCACTTTATTGAATTATAACCAGCCACTTACGAGGGTTTTTCGCGATTACCCTGCTTCAAATTGATGATTTTGAAAATACAGTATTATAGTTTATTGTTTGTAGCGCAGCTGTAAGCGTTATGCAAAACGGATCACAGTGATACTACCTTACCAGTAAATCACTGAAGCCGATCTGTAATGACATAGAACGAATTGGTTTTATGGTTATGCAATGGCTCATCCCCTTACTTGTCCCTGACCATAAAAAGCATTCGCTTTCCTGAAAGCAAGTCTAAGCCAAGGGGCGTTTACAGTTGTCTTCTCTTGGCTCATTAGGTACTGGCTTAATTATTAGAATCATGTCGGTGGCATTTAAGTCCAAATATGCCCAAACTTTTAGCAGCTAAAATTCGTCTTCTCATGTAGGGTCAAGAAGCTTATGACTTAACCTATTGATTATGTGAATTACCTTGTGAGTATTACTCGTAGGATGGAATCTTCCAAAACTCTGACAATTCACTCTGAATGCATTGTAACAAAGAACAGTTTAAACCATGGTCTGTTCAGCGTTAAATTTCTCAAGATAGACTTCCATTTCGCGAGTCCACCTAGGGGTAGGTACCGAGGTGATCATTAGCCAAGGAAACCACCATACAAGCATGAAGAGTAACATAAGCGGTGCGATCATTTCGGCCGAAGAATGAGAAACTATATACATAATGAATAATATTAGTAGAACTGTGTTTACAATCTGACCTACCAGAAAAAGACGCCAGCGAAAACAATGCCATTTCCTGTTGAACACAATCCGTCCATCCCGTTCTTCGAGCCAGTTACGCCACGGCTTGAGATAACCAGCCCGCAACCCATAACGATCACACATTATTACAGCCAAATCCTGCAGCCGATAATTATACAAGCCTGTGAGCCGATAAAGGCTGCGCTGACGAAGCTCACGCTTTGCCAGACGGACCGCATTTTTATTCAAATATGGCTGTGTCAGCATTTGCTCTAGCCGGCGCTTCCTAAGATTGAGTAGTCCACGAAATACACTTCCAGATTCAGCATTAATTACTCTGTGACGAACTACACCGAGTGCAATATAGATACACAGCAATAGCCAGCCGGTCTTAGGGTATTGATTCATCCATTGTATAATTACAGACAACTCAGGCACTTTTATTTTTCCTTTTTATGCAATCCAGATAAAACCAGTAAAGATTCAGTAAATTTTAGCGGCTAAAATTGCTCTCCTGGCGTAGTTAAAAGAAGTATATCCACTTAAATTACTGATTATTAACTACTTACTAGTCCATTCATCAATCATATTCGCCCAATCTTGTAGCATCTCGGCCCTCTGCTCACGATATTCAGCCTTGTTATAAACAGCTCGTACCCCCTTTTGTTCATGGGCAAGGCACTTCTCAATCCAGTCAGTATTGTACCCGGCCTCATGTAGCAAGGTGCTGGCAGTACGCCGTAAGTCATGGGGACCAAACTTAGGTAACAAGTCCCCTTCTTTCTGAGCCAGACGATACGTCAGTGTCAAAACCCGGTTTAAAGTAGCGCTACTCATTGGCGCATCGGAATCGTACCGCGAAGGAAGGATAAAATCAGAGCTACCGGCAAAGGTTTTGAGAGCAATCATAATATCCATTGCCTGTCTGGAAAGAAAAACCAAATGTGGATTACGTCGTTTCATCCTCTCCTTTGGTATCGTCCATAATGCCTCACTAAAATTGATCTCGTTCCAGGTTGCGTTAGTAAGCTCACTTTTACGTACCATCGTTAACAGCAAAAGTTTAACCGCTGCTCTGATTGATGGCGTCGTTCCTACCCGTTCCATGTACCGATACATCAGACCAATTTCAACTGGCGTCAATGCCCTGTCACGAGGCTCAAATTTCGCTATGCTTGCAGGCCGTACCAGATCAGCGGGATTCTCAACCTTCTGACCGCGCTCAATAGCCCAGCGATAGACTTGCAATACAATCTCTCTGGCGTGCACAGCTGTCGCCGGTGCCCCTCTCTCGACAATGTTATCGGTTAATGCGCGTAAGTCTTCATGTGTAATCTCGGTCAATTTCTGCTGCGCAAATTTTGACTTCAACTCCCTTTGATATACCGAACGCCGCATATCACGCGTCGATTCAGCCATTTGATAACCGCGTAACCATTTCTCAGCCCATGCACCAAAAGTCTCCGCATCTTTGATACGAGCTTTATCTCTAGCTTTTTCCCTCGCTGGCGATCTTCCACTGGCAACCATTTTTTTAGCTTCATTGAGCCGTTCACGCGCTTCTGCAAGCGTGATCCCTCCAACACCATAGCGGCCAAAAGTAACGGTCTCCTGTCTTCCGTTTATTGAATAGTTATAACGAAATGAAATAGTTCCAGCCGGAGTGACCGCAACATACAGACCATCACGGTCATTAACTTTATAGAGTTTCTCCTTCGGCTTAAGGTGACGCAGCCTGGTGTCAGTCAACATGTTTTATTGTTTTCCTTTATCAAAAATACCATGTTGTAAAAAATTCAGAAAACTTGTTTAACTCTCTGTTTTTAATTGAGTTATAAAAAATAAATACCATAACTCAACCGAAATTTATCACATGGTACTTTTTCAAACCTGAATTCGAAACCAGAGAGTACCATCAAAAATTCCATTGAAAAAACCGTGCTTCCCGTTGCTAACAGCTGCCAGAAAGTGCCAGATACAAAAACAAAAAAGCCCGCAGTTACGCGGGCTTAGAGGTACTTTACTGCTTTTACGTGCAGGCTGTTGCCAGACGTTAAATCATTCCCACTCAATAGTCGCTGGTGGCTTGCCGCTGATGTCATACACCACGCGGGAAATACCGTTCACTTCATTGATAATGCGGTTGGAAACGCGACCGAGGAAGTCATACGGCAGGTGCGCCCAGTGTGCGGTCATAAAGTCGATGGTTTCGACAGCACGCAGAGAAACAACCCAGTCATACTTACGACCATCGCCCATTACACCAACGGAACGTACCGGCAGGAAGACGGTGAACGCCTGGCTGACTTTGTCGTACAGGTCCGCTTTACGCAGTTCTTCAATGAAGATGGCGTCAGCGCGGCGCAGCAGGTCACAGTACTCTTTCTTCACTTCACCCAGAACACGAACGCCAAGGCCTGGTCCCGGGAACGGATGACGGTACAGCATGTCGTACGGCAGGCCCAGCTCCAGACCAATCTTACGCACTTCGTCTTTGAACAGCTCTTTCAGCGGTTCAACCAGGCCCATCTTCATCTCTTTCGGCAGGCCGCCCACGTTGTGGTGAGATTTGATGACGTGTGCTTTACCGGTTGCAGACGCCGCAGATTCGATAACGTCAGGGTAGATAGTACCCTGCGCCAGCCACTTCACGTCTTCCAGTTTCAGCGCTTCTTCATCGAATACTTCAACGAAAACGCGCCCGATGATTTTACGTTTTGCTTCCGGATCGTTTTCGCCAGCCAGCGCTGACAGGAAGCGATCTTCTGCCGGAACGTGAACAATATTGAGACCAAAGTGATCGCCAAACATATCCAGAACCTGCTCTGCTTCGTTGAGACGCAGCAGGCCGTTGTCGACGAATACGCAAGTCAGCTTTTTACCGATAGCGCGGTGCAGCAGCATTGCGGTTACGGAGGAATCCACGCCACCAGAGAGGCCGAGGATCACTTTATCGTCGCCTACCTGCTCGCGGATGCGAGCTACGGCGTCGTCGATAATTTTCGCTGGCGTCCACAGGGCTTCACACTGGCAGATATCACGCACAAAACGCTCCAGCATGCGCATACCCTGGCGGGTGTGAGTCACTTCCGGATGGAACTGTACACCATAGAAGCGTTTTTCTTCGTTAGCCATAATGGCAAACGGGCAGCTTTCGGTGCTGGCTACGGTGACGAAGTCGGACGGGATAGCGGTAACTTTATCGCCGTGGCTCATCCAGACATCGAGCAGCGGTTTACCGTCTGCAGTCAGCGCATCTTCGATACCGCGAACCAGTGCGCTGTCGTTTACGACTTCAACCTGCGCGTAGCCAAATTCACGTTCGTTAGAGGCTTCAACGTGACCGCCCAACTGCATTGCCATGGTCTGCATGCCATAGCAAACGCCGAATACCGGTACGCCTGCTTCAAAGACATACTGCGGCGCACGCGGGCTGTTTTCTTCGGTGGTGCTTTCCGGGCCGCCGGAAAGAATAATGCCGCTTGGGTTGAAGTCACGAATTTGTGCTTCTGTCACATCCCACGCCCACAGTTCGCAGTAAACACCCAGTTCACGCACGCGGCGCGCAACCAGTTGAGTGTACTGAGAACCGAAGTCCAGAATGAGGATGCGATGCTTATGAATGTTTTCCGTCATTGACGCTTATTCCGAGGCAAGTGAAACAGATAATATAAATCGCCCGACATGAAGTCGGGCGAAGAGAATCAGGAGCCCAGACGGTAGTTCGGGGACTCTTTAGTAATGGTCACGTCGTGAACGTGGCTTTCCTGAATGCCCGCACCGCTGATACGTACAAACTCCGCTTTAGTACGCAGTTCGTCGATAGTACCACAGCCGGTCAGGCCCATACAGGAGCGCAGGCCGCCCATCTGCTGGTGAATGATCTCTTTCAGGCGACCTTTATAGGCCACGCGACCTTCGATACCTTCCGGCACCAGTTTGTCGGCAGCGTTGTCGCTCTGGAAGTAACGGTCAGAAGAACCTTTGGACATCGCACCCAGAGAGCCCATCCCACGGTAAGATTTGTAAGAACGGCCCTGGTAGAGTTCGATTTCACCCGGAGATTCTTCAGTACCCGCCAGCATGGAACCCACCATTACCGCGCTTGCACCTGCGGCGATAGCTTTGGCGATATCGCCTGAGAAACGGATACCACCGTCAGCGATAACCGGAATACCGGTGCCTTCCAGGGCTTCTACGGCGTCAGCAACGGCGGTGATCTGCGGAACACCTACGCCAGTCACGATACGAGTCGTACAGATAGAGCCAGGGCCAATGCCGACTTTAACCGCGCTGCAACCAGCTTCTGCCAGAGCGCGTGCCCCCGCAGCTGTTGCCACGTTGCCGCCGATGATTTGCAGATCCGGATATTTAGCACGAGTTTCACGGATACGCTGCAGAACGCCTTCAGAGTGACCGTGAGAGGAGTCGATCAGCAGAACGTCAACGCCTGCGGCAACCAGCGCGTCAACACGCTCTTCGTTACCCGCACCCGCGCCAACCGCTGCACCAACACGCAGACGGCCTTGCTCGTCTTTACAGGCGTTCGGTTTACGTTCTGCTTTCTGGAAATCTTTCACGGTGATCATGCCGATCAGGTGGAATTCGTCATCAACCACCAGCGCTTTTTCAACGCGTTTTTCGTGCATTTTTGCCAGCACAACTTCACGGGCTTCACCTTCACGCACGGTGACCAGACGTTCTTTCGGCGTCATGTAAACGCTAACCGGCTGGCTCAGGTCGGTAACAAAACGTACGTCACGACCGGTGATAATACCCACCAGTTCGTTTTCTTCGGTAACGACCGGGTAGCCCGCAAAGCCGTTACGCTCGGTCAGTTCTTTCACTTCGCGCAGCGTCGTGGTTGGCAGAACAGTCTGCGGGTCAGTCACCACGCCAGATTCGTGTTTTTTCACACGGCGAACTTCTTCCGCCTGGCGTTCAATGGACATATTTTTGTGGATAAAGCCGATACCGCCTTCCTGAGCCAGAGCAATAGCCAGGCGCGCTTCCGTTACGGTATCCATTGCTGCGGAAAGCATAGGGATATTCAGACGAATAGTTTTCGTCAGCTGGGTGCTGAGGTCAGCAGTATTCGGCAGAACGGTAGAATGAGCAGGAACGAGGAGAACGTCGTCAAACGTCAGAGCTTCTTTAGCGATACGTAGCATGGGCAATATCTCGACCAGAGTGGTTAATAAATATTGCCGCGGCATTATACAGAGCGTAACCGATTGCATCTACCCCTTTTTGCAAAAAATGCTTGCTATCCCCGGAGGGCGGGTTACTATCGACTGAATAACCTGCTGATTTAGAATTTGATCTCGCTCACATGTTACCTTCTCAATCCCCTGCAATTTTTACCGTTAGTCGCCTGAATCAAACGGTTCGTCTGCTGCTTGAGCATGAGATGGGACAGGTTTGGATCAGCGGCGAAATTTCTAATTTCACACAACCGGCTTCCGGTCACTGGTACTTTACGCTTAAAGACGATACCGCGCAGGTGCGCTGTGCGATGTTCCGTAACAGCAATCGACGGGTGACCTTTCGCCCACAGCATGGGCAACAGGTTTTAGTTCGCGCCAATATTACGCTCTACGAGCCGCGCGGTGACTACCAGATTATCGTCGAAAGTATGCAGCCTGCCGGTGAAGGGTTGCTGCAACAAAAATACGAACAGCTTAAAACGAAATTGCAGGCTGAAGGTCTGTTCGATCAGCAATACAAAAAACCACTTCCCTCCCCTGCGCATTGCGTTGGTGTGATCACCTCAAAAACCGGTGCTGCGCTACATGATATTTTGCATGTGTTGAAACGTCGCGATCCTTCTCTGCCGGTGATCATCTTCCCCACCGCCGTTCAGGGCGATGACGCGCCGGGGCAAATTGTTCGCGCCATTGAAATGGCGAATCAGCGCAACGAGTGTGACGTATTGATCGTTGGGCGCGGTGGCGGTTCGCTGGAAGATTTATGGAGTTTTAACGACGAACGTGTAGCGCGGGCGATTTTTGCCAGCCGCATTCCGGTAGTGAGTGCCGTCGGGCATGAAACCGATGTGACGATTGCCGATTTTGTCGCTGATTTGCGTGCGCCAACGCCCTCGGCTGCCGCTGAAGTAGTGAGCCGAAATCAGCAAGAGTTACTGCGCCAGGTGCAATCGGCCCGTCAACGGCTGGAGATGGCGATGGATTATTATCTCGCCAACCGCACGCGTCGTTTTACGCAGATCCATCATCGCTTACAGCAGCAGCATCCACAGCTCCGGCTGGCACGCCAGCAAACCATGCTTGAGCGCCTGCAAAAGCGGATGAGCTTTGCGCTGGAAAATCAGCTTAAGCGTGCCGGGCAACAGCAGCAGCGATTAACACAGAGGCTAAACCAGCAAAATCCGCAGCCGCGTATTCACCGCGCACAGACGCGAATTCAACAACTGGAATATCGCCTGGCAGAAACGTTGCGCGCGCAACTGAGCGCAACGCGAGAACGGTTTGGTAATGCAGTAACGCACCTGGAAGCAGTTAGCCCGCTTTCGACGCTGGCGCGTGGTTATAGCGTCACCAGCGCCGCAGATGGCGCAGTGTTAAAGCAGGTGAAGCAGGTGAAAGCGGGCGATACGTTGACCACTCGACTTGGTGATGGTGTGGTGATTAGTGAAGTTAGCGCCGTAACAAAAACGCGTAAACCGCGTAAGAAAGCTGCTAATCCATAAGATGCGCCAGCATCGCATCCGGCACTGGCTCCCAGGCCACGCCAGATGCGCCATGCTGGTTACTGGAAGCAGGTCACCAGACCCGGTTTATTCATTAGCGTGATACTACAATCCTGTGCTCCAGTGCCTTCGTCCATCCCACACTGTTGAGAGGACAAATAAGGAAAACTTGGTGAAGACGGCCATCCCAGTGAATTAAAAACAGTGTGCAACAACTCTAATTCATTGTATGTCGGTGCATTTTCTATGCTGCCACACTGCCTTGCAATATCCCATTTACTGGCATCAATGATATGTGCAGAAGCCCAGTTTTCGTAGTTAATAATCGGTGAGGATACGGGATTAGCCCCGGACGGCAATTCTGTCGTTAACAACGGTCGATGTAGCGATTTACCATTCACCACTACAGTGTCTGCCATATGTCCCCAAAAGTGCGCCGAGGAAACATTCGGGCTGGTTGGTACCGTAAAAATAGCGTCCAGCGTGTCTGTCGCGGAAGCGTAATTAGCCAGAGTAACCGTCAGTGGCGTTTTATAACCAGGGGTATTATCCTGGCGGAGCGTAAAACTTGCCGTCCCATCCGCGCCTGTCATGCCACTAATGGTATTACCGCTTTCACTCAGCGTAACAGCCGAACCAGATAACGGCTGAACGATGAGATCGTCCATCGCCACCACATCACCATACAACGTCGCCCCAGCGTTACGCGGCGATGCATCGCCACGTTTCAAAGTAAATTCCACATTCGGTACCGTATTCCCGGCGCTGTCTTTCACCGTCACGGTAACGGGCATGGCTTCGCCTTTTTTCACTTTCGCCGCCTGGCTGTCAGCATCAAACGCTGTTGAGGTCAGTGTGACGCTGGAAACCGTCGCGCGCGCAGACACCAGACACGCCTGATAAGCGGCATTACCATTCAATGTCGTTGTGCCATCTTTCATATTGAGCGACTGATTTTTACCATCTGTAGTCTTATCCTGCGCCCACCAGTAATAATAAACTGACCAGCCAGTTTCCGTCGTAAGGGTGTTATTGGGATAACGTTGATACAGTGACTTCATATCGCTGAGCAACGGTTGCCGGGCTTCCTCACAAGGGCTGAGGCTGGCATTTGCTTTAGTGGTTGACGAAAAATAGGGCCAGTCCTCATTATTGTTATTGGTTTTATTTACCCCGGAGGTCGATGGCAGCTCCTTCCACAATTTCGGTCGTTCAAAGACGGTTCCATTTGCCGCTGTCACCGTTTCTGGCATATGACCCCAGTAGTCGGCATCCTGGGCGTCAGGGCTGGTGACCACGGTAAATATCAGGTCCAAGTTTGACGTGATCTGCGGATCTTGTGCAAGCGAGACCGTAAACGGCGTTGCCAGGCCGGTGGTGGCGTTTTGCGTAACATTGAACGTCACTGTGCCATCACTGCCGGTAAAACCAAGCCATTTTGCCGTATCCTGAGCAAAGGAAATACGGGTTGCTGTCGGTGTGACAACATCTACAATAAGATCATCTGCCAACGATGAGGGCCTAATTCCTGAACGACTTTTCGCCTGCGCCCGCTGAAGCGTCACGCCCTCACCACTCACCAGGTTGCCATTTTGGTCTTTTACTGTCACGACTAACGGGATTGTCTCGCCCTTTTTCGCCGATGCCGAAGGTGTGCCGCCGTTACTTGCGGTTCTCGTCTCATCAAATGCTATTGAAGTCAGGGTAACGCTTGACGGCTTAGAGTGAGGCTGTGCCAGGCAGAGCATTAGAGCAACCGGAGAGAGTGCGGATGATACTCGTCCCGTACTTAGGTTAAAGACCTGATAATACCAGGAGCTACCATTGGAGTTAAGCAATTCATAAATCCACCAGTTTCCTGACGCTATCGGCAACCCCAGATCTTTCGTTAACGCCCCGTTTGGGTGATCGTCATATAACCCCTGCAATTCGCTGAGGCGCGGTTGATATTCCAGCGAACAATCTGCCGTCGCTTTTTGAGTACTATATATATATGACCATGTCTCATTATTACCGTTTACCGAGCTCCCCGTAGTCGCTTCCGCTGCCAGTAATGGGCGCTTGAAGGTCACGCCTGCCGAACTGGTAAACGTTTCCGGCATATGGCCCCAGTATTTCGCTTTTGGCGAATCCGGGCTGGTTATCACCGTGAAAATGACATCCAGCGTGACGCTTTTCGAGGTATCGCGCATGAGTTCTGCGCTGAGCGGCGTTGACAGCCCATAACTGCTATTCTGGCTGACCTCAAACGTAGCTTTACCATCGCTCCCTGTCTTCAGAAGAGCCTGCGTCCCATCCCCATACAAGATTGACGTTACCCCAGTAGGTTCCACAGGTATGATGGTAAGATCATCTGCAGAGGCATCGTACGCAGCTTTAGCGCGGTTCAGCGCAGTTCCTCGTTTAAGGTTAAAGCTGGCACCTGGCAGTGGATTGCCTGCGCTATCTCGCACCGTAACAGTCATCGGGATAACCTCTCCCTTCTTCGCTGTTGCGCTGGGCCTGCCATCATTGCTGGCCGTTTTCGTTGCATCCTCCGCCGTTGAGGTCATTTCAATAGAAGCCGCCTCTGGATGAGGGTTTACCAGGCACAGCATTAATGCCGAGGTGGTTGAAGACGCTCTTCCACTTGATCCATTTAACAGATAAATATATTGATCGTACCAGTTACCCGCATATGCCACCATGTCGTAAGCCCACCAGTAGCTATTTACCGGAATACCCAGATCGGTCTTTATCGCACGACTTGGGTGTTCGTCGTACAATGCCTGTAGTTCGCTTAACAGTGGTTGATAATGTACATCGCACCCGCTTTTATCGATATCCCCCTTTGTTGCCGATCTCAACACGGCCCACTCTTCATTGTCTTCTATAAACGACTGGCCCGACGATCTTTCAGCAGAGAGTAAGGGGCGTTTGAAGGCAGTACCAGAACGCGTAGTGAACGTTTCCGCCATATGCCCCCAGTAACTTGCCAGGGGGGTATCCGGGCTGGTTATCACGGTAAACATCACGGGTAATTTGTTGGATTCCAGGCTCGACTGATAGGCCTGAGCGTACACATTGGTTACCAGGCCTATAGAATCATCCTGCTTTACCGTAAACGTGGCTGTCCCGTCTGCACCTGTCACCGCATAAAGGGAGATTGATGGAGTATCCACTCTTGCCGACGTTCCCGCAGCGTTGATTACAGTGATAGTTCTGTTCGACAACTGTACATTCTGGCGATTTGTCGATCCTTCACGTTTGAGAATAAACGGAACATTTGGTACGACATTTCCCTGCGCATCTTTTGTCACCACGCGAATCACCGCGTCGTCACCTTTTTTCCGTTTTAGTGCGCTGAGGGTTTCGTCAACTTTGACAAATTGTGTCGCATCGTTCGCTTCAACAATAATGTGGCTGGTCACCGCCACTGGGGTAGCCCGACAACTTAGCAGTCCTAGACTGCTTGACATGACCTCCGTTCCATCACCCGTTTTTAACGAAACCGCTTTAAAATTAAATGTTTGAGTGTAATAGGCAACAACCGTACTGGAGATATAGGCGCGTGATACAGGCCATCCCGTAACGTCATGTATTGGCACGTAACCTTCATCGGCATACAGTGACTCCAGCTCACTTTCAATCGGGACATATCCTGCACCGCAACCATTTACAGATGTGTTGTTCGACTGGTCCGGCGAGAACAGTGACCAGCTCTCTCCATCTTCCTGAAAAGAGCTTCGACTGGTTGTAACGGAAAGCTCATCTTGCAATAACGGTCTTTTATAAATAAGCCCGCCTGCACCGGTCATCGTTTCGGCCATATGCCCCCAGAATTTTGCTTTAGGGGTATCGGGGCTGGTTATCACCGTAAAGACCACCGGAAGCATTGATTTTACGTTATTATCTGTATCCAGCATGGCGGTCAGTTCGGTTTTTAAACCCGTGGTATTGTCCTGTTTCAGTGCAAGTGTTGTCGTACCATCTGCGCCGGTAACACCATAAATCAGTGCTGTTGTTGAGGAAAAATTACTCTGCGTGTTACCCCAGGCATCCGTCACGATGAGCGCGCCTGCTGTCACCGTTGTAGACGCATTTGCCCGATTGACGCTAAGGTTACGTTTAAGCGTAAACGCGGTATTTCCCACCAGGTTACCCTGCGAATCTTTAGTGGTCACGCGAACCACGACTTCTTCCCCTTTTTTCGCTTTGACAACATTATTCGTACTGTCAAATTTTGTAGGGTCCGCAGCCTCAAGAACGATTTGGCTAGCCTTGACGATCGGCGTCGTCTGGCAGGTAAGCAGTTCTTTTGTGGCCGATGGAATTATCGAACTGGTGCCTGAACTGAGATTGACGGCCTTGAAGTCACGCTGTTCCAGACTACTGCTGCCTGTCGTGCTGGAAAGGTAACTTGAGGCGACGGGCCAGCCCTGAACCGTTTTCATCGCATTGCCGCGGTTAGCTTCATACAATGACTCCAGCCCGGCCTGAGAGGGAACATATTCACTACCGCAACCATTAGAGGATGTGCTTGTCGCCTGAGTTTGGGTAAATTGCGCCCAGTCCTCATTCTCTTCTGCAATCGCTGTTCGACCCGACGTACTGGATAACTCTTTCAACAATAATGGGCGTTTAAAGACCGTTCCATCCGCAGCCGTCACCGTTTCCGGCATATGCCCCCACATTTTCGCTTTATTGCTGTCTGGGCTGGTGACAACGGTAAAAATGGTATCGAGGGTCGCTTTTTTCGTTTTGTCTGAATAGAGCGCGGCGGTCAGCGACGTTTTCGTGCCATGGGTATCCGGGCGGGTAATAGTGAGAATTTTAGTGCCATCGCTGCCGGTCATCGCGCTGTATGCTGCGGCGGTATCATTGAGCGAAGCTTCATCCGCCAGGCCACTATTGATCACAACCGGCGCAACCAGCGCATCACCGCTACCGGCAATGTGTTTTTCATTTGAGCGGGTATAACCATCGCCACGCTTCAGGGTAAAAGGCATATCACCCAATGGATTGCCCTGAGCATCTTTTACCGTCACCTTCACCTGTAGCGTTTCGCCTTTTTTCAGCTTCGCCGCATTTGCTGCCGCGTTCCACTGCGCCGGGTCCACCACTTCCAGCGTAATGCTGCTGGCAGGATTGTTAGCCGTCGTCAGGCAACTGACATAAACCGCCGTGCTACCACCAACGGTCCGCGCGCCATCGTTGAGGGCTATGGTGTAGTAATGCGGCACCTGATCCGCGGGCGAACTGCTCCAGTAGGGCTGACGCTGCGTTGGCCAACCGTGTACCGTTTGAACGGCGTTACCACTGTTAGCATCATAGAGCGCGTTAAGCTGGGAACGGCGTGGGAGCATATTGGCACCACAGCCACCTTTACTGGTGCTGGAAGTGTTGGCCTGGCTAACGCGCGACCATACTTCGTTATTTTCCGTTAATGTGCCGTCCGGGCTGGACACTTCCGCAGCCAGTCGGGGTCGGGCAAAGGTTAATGCATCGACGGTAATCGTCTCATCCATATGCCCCCACATCTGCGCGCCAACCGCATCCGGACTGGTGAGCGTAGTGAAAATCACATTGTAATTAACAGTATTGGGAATATAGGAGTTTACAGGCGCAATATTCAGCGGCGTCGCTAAGCCCACACCTTGCGGTTGCTTAATTTCCACAGTAGCAAAACCCTGCGCATCCGTAGTACCTGCATAGACTAAAGACGGTTGCGATGTTCCGTAGAGCGTGCCATTCATCTCGATTGCGCCGCGGGTTGGATCATCGAAACCCGTGGTCTGCCCCTGACGATTTTTCCCCATATCTTTCGTGATGGTGAACGCGGTATACGGCACGGGCGCATTATTCAAGGCATTAAAGGTGCGTACCGTCATGGTAATCGTTTCACCCACTTTCGCCTGCGCTCTGCTGCTTGTGGAAACATCATGATCGGTGGTCGCAGCAATCTGGGCGACCATCTCATTGCCCGAACAAGAAAGGTAGTTTTGCTTAAAGCCGGAATAGGTATCGATGTTGCCCGTGGCCAGGTTCACCGACGCATGCGACGTCTCTTCCACCGCACTAAGATACGCTTTTTGCAACGTTGGCCAGCCATATTCGGTGCCGATGACATTGGCTGGATGTGCGGCAAACAAACTGTGCAATGAGCTTTGGCTCGGAATATGACCTAAACCACACTCAGCCTGCATACTGCTATTCTGATCAAACAGCGCCCAGTCTTCGTTATTTTCCCGCACTGCTCCCAGTTCGTTGTCGGTTTCATCCGCCAGCCGTGGGCGTTTAAAGATATTATTCGCTTCAATAATGCCTAACATATGTCCCCACATCCGCGCTTTGTCGGAATCAGGGCTGGTGATCACCGTAAAAATAACGTCTTTCTCATCCGAGGCGGTAAAATCACTGCGCATTTTCGCGGTGATGTGTGTTTTCACCCCCACGCCGCCTGGCTGGGTCAGCGTCAGAGAGGCCTCTCCGTTAGCATCAGTGATCCCTTCATAGGTATGGGCGTCAACTTTGCGAACGTTACTGCCACCATCAATTTGTACCGGGTGCGTCTCCCACGCAGCGTCAGTTTGATTCTTACGGTTAACACCGTCATCCAGATGCAGCGAAAAGTAGTAGTAAGCCAGCGGCTGATCGTTGTTCTTGCTATCGGTAATCGTCAGGCGTAAAGAAGCCTCTTCCCCCACCTTTACTTTCATCGCTTTTATCGTCGAATCATAACTGCCCGGCGTCAGTACCAGCTTCGGTTCAACATCGGGCGCTTCTTTATCGACACAGCTCACAATAAACGTCGTATCGTCCGGTTTTTGCGCTTCGCTGCGGTTCGAAACATCCGCCGCATGGTGCTGGCCACTCATCCCCGCCAGTGATGACCAGTAGAAATTACCCTGCATCGGCCAACCAGCCACATCCTGCACTGACGTTGGCACCACCGTCGCCAGCGCACCGAACTGACGCATTCCGGGCAAAATGTCGCAATGTTTATCCGCGCCGCTCCAGGTAAAGGTGGACCAGGTTTCATTGTGATCGTTAACCGTACCGTTTTCATTATCGACTTCCGCCGCCAGTTTTGGTCGACTAAAAGTGTAATCACGGGCCTTCAGCGTATCGGGCATATGACCCCACATTGTAGCCTGCGGGACATCCGGGCTGGTGAGGACGGTAAAGATCACTGCCGTTTCACTGGCCTGAGCAATACCCGCGAGGCTCGCGACCAACGGCGTTTTTACACCAAGGCCGTTGGCCTGGGTGACCGTAACCGTGGCAACACCATTCGCATCGGTAGTACCACGATATTCCGTCGCGGTGGTGGTTAATTCGGTCGTGCCCAGTTTTACCGGCGCAGTATTGTTCACTACACCCTGGCGGTTTTCAGCATCTTTGCGTTTGATAACAAAAGGAATATTCCCCACAACATTACCGACGCAATCTTTGGTGGTGACCGTTAACGTGATACTGCCGCCAACCGTCGTTTTCGCCGCACCGGAGGATTCGTCATAGCCCGCGGCGCTGACGGAAATAAGGTCACCCTGCGCGGGCGCAATCTTCAGCGTCACTTTCTGATCGGCGAGCGTCAGAACACTTTCATAGGGATAGCCCGTCGAGGTGAGTAAATATAACAGCGGCATGGTCTGTTGGGGATCAGGCTGCGCCCAGGCGACCAGCGAACGCCCGGCAAGTCCCTGAGCGCAAAACGAGCGATCTGCGACTGGCTGTGGGTCCAGTAAGGTGTCCGGCGTCGCGGCATCCGCCCAAACTAAAGATACTGTCGGTGGCGTTTGGTTTTCCCAACGTGGGGTGGAAATGATATCGCCTTCTCTGTCTTGCGGATTGGTGACGAGCAATTTAGAGACGCTAATATCCGCGCTGAATTCACTCGGTTTAGCGGTAAACGCTACCTCATGCGTCTTTGCAGGATCCAGAAAGACACTGCCCTGGTAGACGGGTATGCTGGCACTGTCGGCGGTGGGCACGGTACCGTTAAATTCGCCGACCGTATCTGAAGAGTCTTGCCATGCAGATTCTGCCCATGACCACCCAGGCAGCATTGCGCTTATCAGCAATGCGCATAACACAAGGATTTTATTCAGGGTCAGGGACATGACAGAAACTCCACCGGTTGTTAAACGGACGCTTGTCGCATCAACATATTTTGCTTAATCCGGGATTAAGCAAAATATGCGGAAACAGCATTCCCTTGCGGGAATGCTGCTGAGTACGCGTTATTTGTGTTTGTAAATAATGTGAAGTTTGTACCCCTGTACCCCGTCGCCGTTGGTCGGGATGGTAAGAGCTTCTTTACCATCGCGCGCAGGGCCGTTAAGGTTGGTTCTGGCGTCTTCGTTGGTCGCAGGGATGACCAGATTGTTATTATCGAAGCTTGAGTTAACGATACCACCCGAGGTGCCGAGCTGTTGGCTGCTGCCAGAAAGTACCCAACGGAAGTCATAATTGGCGGTAACGTCAGCATCGGTACCCGCATCAAACTTGCCGTTTTTGTTCTCATCCGAGTACAGTTTGGCCACGTAGGTTTTGCCAAGTTCGATTGGCGTGCTGCCGTTGATAAGGTTGATACTGGTACCATCAACAAAGATGGCGACTTTCAGGTTCTGGTTAACCACCGGCCCTGGCGCAACGTTATCGCTGTCGCTTCCGCCGCCGTCGGCAGTAGAAACGTCATAAAGATGCAGCGCAGTCCCGACGTTTGGCGTACCGGTCTGCGTGGTTGGCGTAATTTCAATACCGATATAACGACCACGGTCGTCATCGGTAAGAGTGTAACTGGTCACCTTCGTTGCCAGCTCTTTTGGATCGTTACCCTGAGCGTCCTTGTAGCTCATCCAGCGGATAGTATCGATAGTTTTCGCGTTATCGCCCAATACCCCAAGATCCACGTCGCCTTCGGTATCACCAATTTCCCAACTTACGGTTAATTTATCACCCGAGTAAAGACGCTTGTCCGTTTCACTGCCTGTCGGGCGAGCGCCTTTTAGATCAGAAGTCAACGTTACATGGTCGGCATCTGTCGTAGCGCTTCCCCCTTCCGAATAGAGCCACGGAATGGTTCCCTGGAAAATATTGGTTTCGCCGCTGTCGACCCAGGCGCTTTCTTCCGCCAGCGCCACAGGTGCCACACAATAACCTGCCAGTGCCAGCGCCAATGCGATCCGGGTCAGACCGCGTCTATTATCCTGCTTCATTGATGCTCTCCTTAATGAACCTTCAGCGACTGGCCGACTGGCCTTACGCCAATCTTATTTTTTGGTATACAGCACGCGTAAACCGTATCCCTGCAAGCCATCTCCCGCTTGTGCGCCATAGGTTTGCGCTGCTTCGCGGTTAGTGGCCGGAATCACAATGTCCTCATTGGAAGTGTTCGCCTGTGCACCCACTTCACCATTGATGCTCTTGCCGGTAAATTCCCACTTGTAGTCGTACTGCGCCATCTCTTCGTCAGTCAGTTTTTCGACCTGCTGGAAGACACCGTCTTTATTGCTGTCACGCCACAAAACAAATCGATAAGTGTTGTTGAGCGGCAGCGGTTCTTTATCTTTACCTATCAGGTTGCTGGGTTTAGCTGCCCCCACACGATAGATAAATGCATTTAGCCCACCAATTTCTGCCCCGAGGAAAGTGACATCCACATAGTTACTGTCGTCGTAGGGCGCAGCTTTTGCTTTCCAGCGATAGGTGCCGGGTAAGGTACTGGAGAGGGTGACAGTGCCCTTTTCTTTATCTTGTTTAGCGATAAAAACGCAGGGGTTGTCGGTCGAGCAAGGCTTGTTGGTTAACGTCACTCGTTTGTCCTGCGCGTCGTAAAGCTGCGGCGTGAGGTTATCTTCCGGCAGCGCATCGCCATTGCGGTCGGTGTTATCGCCAAAGCTGTCGGTTACATCGAGATCCATCACCACACCATCAACGCCATCTGCCTGAGCGCTGGCTTCGTGGCTGTGGTTGTTCTCTTCCGGCACGTTCGCGATGTTATTAACAATCAACTCTATTTTACGGTCCTGCTGAACGGTGATTTCCACCACGCCAGAGTTCTGTCGGTTGCCCTTTTCATCTTCCAGTGCCAGACGTACTCGCCAGGTATTGAGTTTTTCTTGTTCGGCTTTGTCAGAGCTGTACTGCCAGGCGGGCAGCACCAGGTTCCAGTGGTTATTGTTACCCTCTGTCAGGGTATTCTCTTTGATAACCGGCATAACCAACGTGCGGGCAGCATTGTTTTTCGCCTGCCATGACGCAGCGACAATTTTGTAGTGGTGGTTGATAAGCGCGTTAATGGTCCACTTACATTTTTCCAGCCCGACGGCCGCTTCGGGAGTGTCCTTAATGACGCACTCAGGGTGCTCGTTGGTGGCATCCGCTTTTAACCACAGGGTGACATCAAGCGGATCTTTTTCTTTGTATTCCAGAACAATAAAGTTATTACGCTCAACAAAATCATGACGACTGCCCATCAACGAGTGAGCCGCTTTCACTTTATCGCTATCCAATTGATCTTTTAGCGGAACGCCGAACTGATAATTAAGAGTGGCATTAATGCTGACATCGCTGTTATCTCCGGTCCCCGCTTTATAGTCCGCCCCAACGGTTAGTAATGGCACCGGTTGATAATTCAGTCCAAGTGTTACCGCGTAGGGATCTTTCTCCAAATTATCCGTACCAAAAAGGGCGACTTCATCGCCGTAATATTGCTCGAAGACAACTTTGCCCCCCAGTTGCGGATAAGAAGGTAACCAGGCTTCGGCACGAATATCCCAGCCGCGCGCAGGGCGTTCTTCATAAAAGTCGAAATCTTCAGAGTCTTTCCAGTCAGAAAGCGGATGATAATAGTTGCCAGAGAATTTTAAATAATCAGTCCACGCTTCGCCGCCTAAACCTAAACGGCGATGTCCTCGGGTAAAATCATAATCATAAAATATATTTCCGCCCAATAACCATTCATTAAAATTATGTCTTACCCCAAGACCAATATTCCCGATTGTACGATCTTCTTTTCGCTGCGCAGAAAATTGACTGAAATAAACAGTGGTTTGATTATCGTACCAGGGAACAAAATAATCGATGGAACTGCCATCCAGATCGCCGTCCTGGCCAATGGAGAGGTTCGAACGGACCTTACCGTAGGGAGAGAGTGTGTCTTCAATATAAGATTGTGCGGTTGAGGTGATTTGACTTTGCAGATAGCTTCTGGCCTGAGATTCCAGCGCCTCAGGGGTCAAGTTTTCAAACCCTTGCGTGGCGGAGTTGATGACGTAATCGGCTCCGCGCTCTTTCAGCGATTTACCCTTGTTGGTTTGTTCATCCTGCTGTGCTGCCTGGCTACCTAAATCAGGTAACGATTCGTTTTGCTTAACATTTATCTCTGGTGCCGCGAAAGCAGCACCAGAGATAAATGTTAGAATAATACAGCGTTTCCATCGCAGCATGCACTTTCCCTGTGACAATGATACAGTCAAAAATAAGCTTTAATATTGTATCCCTGATTATTCAGAAAGGCATGTCATAAAGAATAAATATATTCTTAATTATTTAAATTAGTGATTTCACTCAATTACATTAGTTATTCCACTAATAACAGATTGTTTTACCATTCACATATTAAATATAAATGATAAAACAATATATTCACATGATATTAAGCAATAACAAATTCAACGCGTTTTTTAGATATTAAACCGTGCCCATGTTGGCAGAAATAGTCCACAGCACCACAAGCTTTTAACACTTGTAACGGCTGATGACACTCAGGGCAAAGTGCCTGGACGGTAAAGTCTTTGTCGCAAGTTGCACAGTGGGCAGTCTCGCCATTGCGTTCGAGAGGGGTTTTGCAGGTTGGACAGTTGAGTGCCATAAATACTCCTCGCGTGTTATTCGGTTTCCCTTTCCGTGTGGAAAGGGAAACCAGATAAGTGATTACTTACTTTTCTTGATATGCTTCATCAGGCGCTTACGCTTGCGCATCTGGGTTGGCGTCAGGGTATTACGCTTGTTCGCATACGGGTTTTCCCCTTCTTTGAACTGAATACGAATCGGCG
>ENA-OZGC01000318-OZGC01000318.1-human-gut-metagenome-genome-assembly--contig:-NODE-318-length-37984-cov-8.509636_pt1 | contig 37984 bp, 29 predicted proteins | sample MGYA00245109_ERZ653643 | MGnify/ENA primary metagenome ERZ653643 (study PRJEB26926, sample SAMN06165107) | human gut metagenome | biome: ENVO:00009003; feature: ENVO:2100002; material: ENVO:00002003... | reverse complement strand
ACCAGCTGAGCAACGACGTGAACGCAATGCGTTCCGACGTTCAGGCTGCTAAAGATGACGCAGCTCGTGCTAACCAGCGTCTGGACAACATGGCTACTAAATACCGCAAGTAATAGTACCTGTGAAGTGAAAAATGGCGCACATTGTGCGCCATTTTTTTTGCCTGCCATTTACCGCTACTGCGTCGCGCGTAACATATTCCCTTGCTCTGGTTCACCATTCTGTGCTGACTCTACTGAAGGCGCATTGCTGGCTGCGGGAGTTGCTCCACTGCTCACCGCAACCGGATACCCTGCCCGACGATACAACGCTTTATCGACTAATTTCTGATCTACACCCTTATTGTCTTTAAATTGCGTAAAGCCTGCTGGCAGTGTGTATGGCATTGTCTGAACGTTCTGCTGTTCTTCTGCTGATAGTGGTCGATGTACTTCAACATAACGCATCCCGTTCGGTTCCACGGAATATTTCACCGGTTCGTTGATCACTTTCACCGGCGTTCCCGTCCGCACGCTGGAGAATAAGGCTTTAATATCCGGCGCATTCATGCGAATACAGCCCGAACTGACGCGCAAACCGACGCTGTCCGGCGCACTGGTGCCATGAATGAGGTATTCGCCATTACCATGCGCGAGGCGCAGTGCGTAACGTCCTAGCGGGTTATTTGGCCCGGCAGGAACGACTGGCGGTAATTTAATGCCACGCTCCAGCGAACGCTGACGAATGCCCGCCGTAGGCGTCCAGGTTGGGTTAGGGATTTTCTGCCCCACACGCGTTTCCATCACTGGCGTTTCCAGCCCCTGCAAACCAATACCTATCGGATAGACCTGCACGATATTTTCTCCCGGCGGATAATAATAAAGGCGCAGCTCTGCCAGGTTAACGATAATCCCCTGACGCGGCGCATCAGGTAATAACAGTTGCGAAGGAATAGTTATCGTCGTACCAGGTTTTGGCACCGGGGCGATAGTGTTATTGGCTTCAAGGATCAACATTGCCGCAGTATCAAAACGTCGGGCGATGGCCTGAAGGTTTTTATCCCCTTCTTGCACCGTATACGTTTGATTTTGCCCAACCAGTCGGCTTCCGGTTGGAGGTAGCGGATAATCAACCGCCCAGGCAGCCTGGATGGCGCTAAAAGCGCCGATAAGCGTGAGTGTAAGCAAAGACGCGCGTTTCATTGTAAACCTCCTGTATTTGCCGGAGACTCACGCTGAAACGTCGGATGGCGCTTATGTTCACCTGAAACCAAAACACTCCTGTGCAGGTCAGTGTAAACATTGACCATCCGGCAATGTGAGCCAACCGGATGAAAGCTGTTCCTTTAGTTTAGCTAAGTGCAGCGGCTTTGGCGCGAATTGCGCGAATCATCGCTTCCAGACCTTGTGAACGAGATGGGGTGAGATGTTGAGTGAGCGCCATTTTTTCAAACCACGGACGCACATCGAAATTGACAATATCCTGCGGCGTCATCTGATCGTAGAGAATAAAGACGACCGCAATAAGCCCTTTCACAATCGCCGCATCGCTGTCGCCCTGCAATTCAATAATTCCCTGCGCATTCTGGCGCATGACAATCCACACCTGACTCTGGCAGCCCTGAATGCTATTTTGTGAGCTTCTGTCTTCGTCGCGTAATTCTGGCAGACGCTGGCCCAGCTCAATAATGTAGAGATATTTCTCTTCCCAGTTGGCGCAGCGTAAAAAATTACGCAGCAATTTTTCTTTATCCGGCAATAAAGCCATAGTGCCTCCCTGTTATCCCAGCAGACGGTGAATACGTTGCAGGCCGGTCACCAGACGATCCACTTCTTCATGGGTGTTATACATAGCCAGCGACGCCCGACACATGGCAGGAACGTTGTAATAGGCCATTAATGGCATAGCGCAGTGATGTCCGGTACGCACAGCAATGCCGTAATTATCGAGAAAACTGCCAACATCATAGGCGTGGTGTTTACCAAGATTAAAAGCAATAACGCCAAGTCTGTTCTGGGGACCATAGAGAGTGAGATCCGGTACAGATTCCAGCTGTGATAGCGCGTAGTGCATCAGATTCTGTTCATACTCGGCTATATTATTAAGCCCCAGCGCCGACACATACTCCAGCGCCGCGCCAAGACCAATGATGCCCCCGGTATTGGGTGTACCGGCTTCAAACCGCCAAGGTGCTTTGGTCCAGGTAGTGCCTTCACTCAGGCTGACGGTGGCGATCATAGAACCGCCCCCTTCCCACGGCGGCATCTCCTGCAACAAGGCTTCTTTGACATAAAGAATGCCAATCCCAGTGGGGCCATACAGTTTATGCCCGGAGAACACGTAAAAATCGCAATCCAGCGCCTGAACGTCCACCGGATGATGCATCACCGCCTGAGCGCCATCCACCAGTACTTTTGTGCCATGCTGATGCGCAAGCGTGATCATTTCCGCCAGCGGATTTTCCGTTCCCAGCACGTTGGAGACATGAGTAATTGCCAGCAGGCGAGTTTTCTCATCAAACAGCGTAGGTAGCGTCTCCAGTTGCAACGTACCGTCGGGATTGAGCGGGATCACACGCAGCTCTGCGCCAACGCGTGCGCAAAGCATCTGCCAGGGAACAATGTTAGCGTGGTGCTCCATCTGACTGATGATGATGTTATCGCCCGCCCGCACATTGCTGTTACCCCAGCTATTGGCGACCAGATTGATCCCTTCCGTCGTGCCGCGGACGAACACCAGCTCTTCCGCCGAACGGGCATTAATAAACAGCGATGCCCGCTTGCGCACGTTCTCCATTTTCTCGGTCGCCTGGGCGCTTAAGGTATGAATACCGCGATGCACCGCCGCGTAGCCATGACGATAAAACTCGGCCTCGGCGTCAATCACCTGGCTCGGTTTCTGTGCACTGGCGGCGCTGTCGAGATAAGCCAGCGGCAAACCGTTTACCTCACGCGAAAGCACCGGAAAGTCGGCCCGCACTTTGTCGACGGAAAAAGTCATCTTGCACCTCCTGGCAGTCGTTGACCGATTCGGGCCAGCACCTGCTGTTTAAGCCCCTCATCACGCAGTGCTTCCGTCAGTTCAGCAGCAAAGGCGTAGATGATCATCTGCTGGGCATCTTGCTGATTGATCCCGCGCGAGCGCAGATAAAACATCTGTTCGTCATCAATACGCCCCACCGTCGCGCCGTGGCTGCATTTCACATCATCTGCATAGATTTCCAGCTGTGGTTTCGTATCCACTTCCGCCAGTTTGCCCATCAGCAGATTATTGTTGGTCATCTGACCATCCGTTTTGATGGCGTGCTGCGCGACGTTGATCAAACCGTTAAATACCGCGCGGCCTTTGTCGCTGACGATAGTTTTGTGCAACTGTCGGCTGTTACAAAAACCTTTATTGTGTTCCAGCCAGGTACGGGTATCACACACCTCGTTTTTCACCGGCATCGCCAGGCTATTGATCCGCAGCGTGCTGTTTTCGCCATTGAGTTGCGAACTGGTGTTGTGTCGTAACACTGCGCCACCCAGCAGGTAACTGTGGCTAAATGCGGTGGCATCGTCTGCCAGCAACAAATCGTTATGGGCAAAGTGGTGACTGAGCGGGTTTTCAAACGCCAGCTTGATATGCTGCAAGTGGGCGTTCGCTGCGACATTGATAGTGAACCGTGCCCCAGTAAAATGACGAGCATCATTAAGGCTGACAAAATGTTCGATCACCGTTGCTTCGGCACCTTCCGCCAGATCCAGATGATGTCGGTAATGGGCAGTGTTCACCTCTTCACCTGCCACGCCCTGGGTTATATGCATTAACAGCAATGGCTTTGCCGGTCGTTGACCGCGCTTCACGGCGATATGCGTCACGCTTTGTGCCAGGCTTTCCGTCAAATGCAGAAACACTTCCGCCTGAATAGCGTCGGGTAACCCCTGACGGTCGTCGTTAATGCTCACTTCATATCCGCTGCCTTCAGTTGCATCGCTCAGCGCGGGCACGTAACGTCCATCAACAAACACCAGCCGCACGGCGTCTAACGTTAACGCTAAGGCATCACGCTGCTGTGGGGATATCTCTCCCGCAATGCTGACAAACTGGCTATTGGTCAGCCCTTCCAGCGGCGTATATTTCCAGTTTTCATGTTTCCGTGTCGGCAGTCCGGTACGCAGCAATTGTTGTAAATGCTGCTGTGCTTGCGGTGAGCGTTTTGTCCCTTCAGCTTCAAACAAGTGATGCCACTGTTGCAGCGCGTTACTGCTGTTCGGTAAGCCAGCCATAACCCTGCTCCTCCAGTTGTTTGACCAACGTGAAATCTCCGGATTTCACAATTCGTCCCTGATACAGCACATGGACGTAATCAGGCTTGATGTAGTCGAGAATGCGTTGGTAGTGCGTAACAATGATGAATGAGCGCTTGCCGTCACGCAGCGAGTTCACGCCATCGGCAACCACTTTTAATGCGTCAATATCCAGCCCGGAGTCCGACTCATCAAGAATGCATAACTCCGGTTCCAGCACCGCCATTTGCAAAATATCGTTGCGCTTTTTCTCGCCGCCGGAAAAACCAACGTTTACCGAACGGGTTAATAAATCTTCCGGCATCTTCAGGAGAGCGATTTTCTCTTCCATCAAATCCTGAAAATCAAAGCGGTCGAGCGTTTCCTGGCCGCGATAGCTGCGCACCGCATTAAGTGCCGTTTGCAGGAAAAACTGGTTACTGACGCCGGGAATTTCCACCGGATACTGGAAGGCCATAAAGATGCCTTCACCTGCACGATCTTCCGGCGACAGCGCAAGCAAATCTTTGCCTTTGAACTCAACCGTGCCGCCCGTCACCTCATAATCTTCTCGCCCGGCAAGCGTTGCCGATAAGGTACTTTTGCCAGAACCGTTTGGCCCCATAATGGCGTGAACTTCGCCGGGACGAACGTCGAGGCTTAATCCACGCAGGATAGCTTTATCTTCCACGCTGACGTGTAAATCTTTAATACTTAACATGTTTATTCCTTATCCGACGCTGTGTTCAAGACTGATGGCGAGGAGTTTTTGTGCTTCAACGGCAAATTCCAGCGGCAGTTCTGAGAACACGTCTTTGCAGAAACCGTTAACAATCATCGAGATGGCGTCTTCTTCGCTGATCCCGCGTTGCAGGCAGTAAAACAGTTGATCTTCACCAATACGTGATGTCGTTGCCTCGTGCTCCAGTTGTGCGCTGTTATTGCGACATTCGACATACGGGAAGGTATGCGCCCCACAATTAGCGCCAATCAGCATTGAGTCGCACTGAGTGAAATTGCGCGCATTGGTTGCCGTCGGCATGATTTTCACTAAGCCGCGATAACTGTTCTGACTATGTCCGGCAGAGATCCCTTTCGAGATAATGGTCGATTTGGTGTTTTTACCGATGTGGATCATCTTGGTGCCGGTATCCGCTTGCTGATGACCGCTGGTCAGTGCCACTGAGTAAAACTCACCAATGGAGTTATCGCCGCGCAAAATGCAGCTGGGATATTTCCACGTAATCGCTGACCCGGTTTCTGATTGCGTCCATGACATTTTGCTGTTTTCGCCTTCGCACAAAGCACGCTTGGTGACGAAGTTGAGAATACCGCCGGTGTTGTTATCGCCAGGGAACCAGTTTTGTACCGTGGAATATTTCACCTCGGCGTTTTTATGGATGATGACTTCCACCACCGCCGCGTGTAACTGATAGCTGTCACGCACCGGAGCGGAACAGCCTTCAATGTAGCTGACGTAGCTGTCTTCGTCGGCCACCAGAATGGTGCGCTCAAACTGCCCGGTTTTTTCCGCGTTAATACGAAAATAGGTGGAAAGTTCCATCGGGCAGCGCACGCCTTTAGGCACATAAATAAACGTACCGTCAGAGGCTACCGCCGCATTAAGTGCGGCAAAGAAGTTGTCATTCCCCGGCACCACGGTACCGAGATATTTACGCACCAGTTCCGGGTGATCGTGAATCGCCTCGCCAAAGGAGCAAAAAATAATTCCCTGCTCCGCCAGTTTTTCGCGATAAGTGGTGGCAACCGAAACAGAGTCGAAAATGGCATCCACCGCCACCTCTTTGCCTTCCCGCACGGGAACGCCCAACTGCTCAAACGCCGCCTCCACCTCTTTACTTAAAAAGGCGTTCGCGCCAGTTTGCTGCAACGCGCCGGGTTCAGACGCGCAGTTGTCGTCACAATTACCGCACGATGGTGCTGAGTAGTAGCTGTAATCCTGATAATTCAGCTTGTCGTAGTGCGCTTTCAACCAGTGCGGCTCTTCCATCTCCAGCCATGCGCGATAGGCGTTGAGACGAAACTCCAGCATCCACTCCGGCTCATTACGCTTCGCCGAAATTGCGCGCACCACCTCTTCGTTTATCCCCTTTGCCAGCTCATCGGTGGCTAACTGGGTGAAGAATCCTTCTTTATAATTCAGTGGGCCGCCGGTCCAGGTTTTGACATCGTCAGTTGCTTCAGTATTACGAGACATAGTACCGCCTATACCCCAAAGCTTTCGCCACAGCCACATTCATTCTGGGCTTTAGGGTTGTGAAATTTGAATATCTGATTAAGTCCTTCACGAACGAAATCGACTTCCGTGCCATCAATAAACGGCATCGCTTGCAGCGGGACAAACAGCTTCGCGCCGTCGTGTTCAAACAGCAGATCGTCTTTGTCCGGCTCGCTAACACTGTCGAGCACATAGCCAAAGCCCGCGCAGCCCGTTTGCTTCACGCCTAAGCGCACGCCGACCATACCCGGCTGCTTTGCCACCAGCTCGCGGATGTGGACAGCGGCTGCGGGTGTCAGCGTTAAGCCCTGCCAGGCGAAATCCTGTGGATTAAAGGTTCCTGAATGCATGTCCATCGATTTACCTCACTTCATCGCTTTCAGCGTATAACAGCATGTTAGTGATAATGATTATCAGTTCAACCCAGCAAACGCAGGGGCTTTACCGTAAAACATGCTTTTTTCCTGCTTTTAATAAGCATAGACCCTGATGTGTGGGTTAACAGGCACGCTAAGAATTAGGTATCTCATTGTTAGATAATGATTATTATCTAAGGAGCATTAAGGCTGTGATGAAAAAGAAAAAGTTGTATTGAAAATGACTATTTAAGAGATAGGTAAAAAAGTGCAGCGTTCAGAAATAAGAAAACCCTTAAGTCTGTGCGACACAGGCTTAAGGGTTTCTACCCCATCCGGCGCTTATCTCCGGCACTCTCAGTGGCTTAGCTCTTGAAGGGGCGATAAGAATAATCTCATAAAGCTAACCCGCCGTTTTAACACAAACTGCGATTAGTATTATTTTTGAACAACATCAGGCGGGTAGATAAGCACTATTAAGAAGGCCATCGAACCTGGACGGAGATTAATCCAGGTCGATATGGCGAACTTGCGGCATTAAGTCAGGATCAATGCACGCCCAGACGCCAGGCAAAGTAGATTTCTTCTTTTAATTCAGCAGAAGAGAGAGTAAGCAGGTCAGCAAATTCAAGTTCTAGTTGTTTCAGACGTTTGAGATATTGGGCAGGTGAAAGATTGCTCTGGTCACGGCGTAAAAATTCAATGGCCAGCTGGGTGGGATCAAGTTGAGTAGACATAGCATCCTCGCTTTTAGACAAGACCTGCACAGTATACCACCGTTTACTGTGCAGATAATGACCAAAAGCAATATGCGTCACACTTTTCTGGTGACAACGTCACAAAATGGCGGTCGTTAATCGTGACGAACAGCACAAACGCCCTTTCTCATCGAAGATTTCAATCTGCCAGACCTGGTGACGCGAACCGAGATGCAACGGTTTGCATACGCCGCGCACCCGCCCTTCTCGTGCCGAGCGGACGTGGTTAGCATTGATTTCCAGACCAACCACCTTTTGCTCACCTTCGGTACATAAATAACCGGCAACGGAACCGATACTTTCGGCCAGTACCACGGATGCTCCTCCATGCAGCAACCCGAAAGGCTGCTTTGTCCGCGAGTCTACTGGCATTGTCGCTTCAAGGGTGTCATCACCAATATGTTCAAAGCGAATATCCAGCAACCCCACCATGTTTCCTTCACCCATGGCATTCAGTGCTTCCAGGGTGATTTTTCGTTTCCATATCATTTAATAATCTCCAGTAAAGCCTGCACAGGATGGCGTACCCCCGTGCCTTCAACTCGTTTTACCTGGCTACGGCAGGAATATCCGGTCGCCAGACAGCGATTACGCGGCAGTCGCTGCATCGCCTGATGCCAGGATAACTCATAGATCCCGAGCGAATTTTTATGGTTTTTCGCTTCATGTCCGTAAGTCCCTGCCATGCCGCAGCAACCCACGCTGACATTTTCCAGTTTCGCGCCAAAACGGGCAAATATCGCGGCCCATTGTGCTGGCGCGCCCGGCAAGGCGGTAACTTCGGTACAGTGACCAAAGAAATACCATGATTCACCGCTGACTGTAGCCACTGGCTGTGACTCAAGTGCGCTTGCCAGCCATTCATTCGCCAGTAAGACGTTAAACTCGCCACGTTCTTCGCCCAGTGCCAGTTTATATTCATCGCGATAACAAAGTACCAGCGCCGGATCGACGCCCACCATTGGCATCCCCAGCTTCGCCATACGGTTGAGGAAATCCGCCGTCTTTTTCGCCGTCTTCGCAAAACGATTAAGAAAGCCTTTGATATGCTGGGCTTTGCCATTTGGCGAAAATGGCAGTAACACAGGCTGGAAACCTAATTTTTCGACCAGACGGACAAAATCCGCCACAACTTGCGCATCGTAATAACTGGTAAAGGGGTCCTGCACCACCAGCACCGTGCGCGCTTTCTGCTCTGCATTGAGAGCTTCAAGCTGTTCCAGCGTCATGTTTGCCGAGCGATGCCCCACCATTTGTTGTTGTAGCGAGGGGACCGACAGCAGCGGCAAATCAACCATGCCGATATGTTTTTCCGAGAGTTTGCGCACCAGCGGCTGGTTAATGAAGAAGTTAAAGGTTTTCGGCGCGCGTGCCATCAGCGGTGCGTAGCTCTCGACCGTGGCGACGAGGTGGTCGCGCAGCGGGCGCAAATAACGGGTGTGATAGAGTTGCAGAAAGCGAGAACGAAACTCAGGCACGTCAATTTTGATTGGGCACTGTGTCGAACACGCTTTACAGGCCAGGCAACCAGACATCGCCTCTTTGACTTCGTGGGAGAAGTCATATTCGCCTTTATTCGCATGCCAGCTATTGCGCGTGCGGGCAATTAACGTCCGCAAACTGACGCCTGATTCAGGCAGCTCTTGTTCCAGTTTGAGTGGGTCAACGCCGCGATCCGCCAACAAACGCAGCCATTCACGCACCAGCGTTGCGCGCCCTTTCGGTGAATGAATCCGATTCTGGGTGATCTTCATCGACGGACACATCGGACTACGAGCATCAAAGTTGAAGCATAAACCGTTGCCGTTACACTCCATTGCACCGCGCCACTGCTGGCGTACCGCAATGGGGATCTGCCGATCGAATGTACCGCGCTTCACCGCGTCCACTTTCATCATCGGCGCATCGAGACCTTCTGGCGGGCAAATCTTCCCTGGGTTGAGTCGGTTATGCGGGTCAAATGCCGCTTTCACTTTGCGCAGTTCTGCAAAAAGTTCCTCACCGAAAAACGCCGGGCTGTATTCGGCACGAAAACCTTTGCCGTGTTCGCCCCACAACAAACCACCGTATTTCGCAGTCAGCGCCACTACGTCATCAGAGATTTGCTTCATCAAAATCTCTTGTTGCGGATCGCACATATCCAGCGCAGGACGGACGTGCAAGACACCTGCGTCGACGTGACCGAACATACCGTAGCTTAAGCCGTGGCTGTCGAGCAGCGCGCGAAATTCAGCAATATAATCGGCCAGATGTTCCGGCGGTACGCAGGTATCCTCAGCAAACGGAATTGGCTTGGCTGCTCCTTTGGCATTACCGAGCAGGCCGACAGCTTTTTTGCGCATCGCATAAATACGCTCAACACCTGCCAGCTCACTGCATACCTGCCAGCCGATCACACCTGCTTGCTGACTGGCGATAAGTTCATCCAGCCGCGCACAGAGTGCATTTACCCGCTCATCAATCAGCGTCTCATCATCACCAGCAAATTCCACAATGTTCAGCCCGAGCATCTCTTTGTCAGGCACATCGGTAATCAACTCGCTGACGGAATGCCAGACAATATCTTCCCGCGCCAGATTCAGCACTTTTGAGTCCACCGTCTCTACCGAAAGCGCTCGCGCCTCAACCATAAACGGCGCGTTACGCAGCGCAGAGTCAAAAGAGTCATATTTGACGTTCACCAGACGGCGCACTTTAGGCAAGGGCGTAATATCCAGCCGCGCTTCGGTAATAAAGGCCAGCGTCCCTTCTGAACCCGTCAGAATGCGCGTCAGGTCGAACTCGGTCATCTCATCGTTAAAGACATGACGCAGATCGTAACCGGTAAGAAAGCGGTTAAGTTTGGGGAAGTTGTCGATGATTAACTGGCGTTGCTGACGGCAACGTTGATAAACCGTGTTATAAATTCGCCCGATTGCGGTATTGGTTTTACCCAGCGTTTCTGCCAGTTCGACGGGTAAAGGTTGCGTATCGAGAATATCGCCCCCCAACAACACCGCGCGTACGCCAAGTACGTGATCTGACGTTTTGCCATAGACCAGCGATCCTTGACCGGATGCATCGGTATTGATCATCCCACCGAGCGTTGCCCGGTTGCTGGTCGAAAGTTCCGGCGCAAAAAAGTAGCCGAACGGTTTCAGGTACTGATTGAGTTGATCTTTTATCACCCCGGCCTCAACGCGCACCCAGCCCTCTTCAGGGTTAATTTCGATGATGCGGTTCATATGGCGGGACATATCAACAATAATCCCCTGGTTGAGCGCCTGACCGTTAGTGCCGGTGCCGCCGCCGCGGGGGGTAAAGATCAGCGATGAATAGCGTTCCTGCGCGGCAAGACGGGCGATCAGCGCCACATCTGCGGTTGAACGCGGAAATACCACCGCATCGGGGAGAAGTTGGTAAATACTGTTGTCGGTCGACATTGTCAGACGATCGGCATAACTTGTCGCCGTATCGCCGGTAAACCCCTGTTGCTCCAGCTCTTGCAAAAAATTAAGCACCAGTTGAACGACGCCGGGTGCCTGGGAAATCTGTGGAATCATTATATTGACCCTTTCCTGCGGTCTGTGATGTAGGTCGATACACTATTCTTTCAGGCGGCTGCAATAGCGCACTGAAAGGTGATGTTTATTTACTCTATGGATTTCGAGTTGCAGGAAGGCGGCAAGCGAGTGAACTCCAGGAGCTTACAATAGTAAGTGACTGGGGTGAACGAACGTAGCCGCAGCACATGCAACTTGAAATACGACGAGTAAATCGTTTGCGTGTTGCCTGAGTTGTTGTACCACATTTTTTTCTAACACGCCCATCAGAATTAAGGGCAGAATCGGCCTGTTAAAAACCGCTGAAATTGCTCATCATTATGCAGGTGAGTTTCGCGTGTTCACGTCGCGTCGACGATTTGACGCACAAAAAAGGTGAAAAGTAGTTATGGTAAATGTTCGTCAGCCCAGGGATGTCGCACAAATTCTGCTTTCGGTGCTCTTTTTAGCCATCATGATTGTGGCATGTCTGTGGATTGTACAACCCTTTATTCTCGGCTTTGCATGGGCTGGTACGGTGGTTATCGCCACCTGGCCGGTATTGTTACGTTTGCAAAAGATCATGTTTGGTCGCCGGTCTCTCGCCGTTCTGGTGATGACGCTGTTATTAGTGATGGTGTTTATCATCCCTATTGCCTTGCTGGTTAACAGTATCGTCGACGGCAGCGGCCCGCTAATTAAAGCCATTTCCAGCGGTGACATGACGTTACCCGATCTGGCGTGGCTTAATACCATTCCGGTGATTGGCGCGAAGCTGTATGCAGGCTGGCACAACTTGCTGGATATGGGGGGGACGGCGATCATGGCAAAAGTCCGTCCTTATATTGGCACCACCACCACCTGGTTCGTTGGGCAGGCGGCGCATATCGGGCGCTTTATGGTGCATTGTGCGCTGATGCTTCTCTTCAGCGCCCTGCTGTACTGGCGCGGTGAACAAGTGGCGCAAGGCATTCGCCATTTTGCAACCCGTCTGGCAGGCGTTCGTGGAGATGCCGCCGTGCTGCTGGCGGCACAAGCTATCCGCGCGGTGGCGCTGGGTGTTGTGGTGACAGCGTTAGTACAGGCAGTGCTTGGCGGTATCGGCCTCGCCGTATCCGGCGTACCTTATGCAACTTTGCTCACGGTGTTAATGATCCTCTCCTGCCTTGTCCAGCTTGGACCGTTGCCGGTACTGATTCCGGCGATTATCTGGCTCTACTGGACTGGCGATACCACCTGGGGAACGGTATTGTTAGTGTGGAGCGGTGTGGTTGGCACGCTGGATAACGTCATCCGCCCAATGTTAATTCGCATGGGTGCCGATTTACCGCTGATCCTGATTCTCTCTGGCGTTATTGGTGGTTTGATTGCTTTCGGGATGATCGGCCTGTTTATTGGTCCGGTTCTGTTAGCCGTTTCCTGGCGTCTTTTTGCCGCGTGGGTGGAAGAAGTCCCACCGCCGACTGACCAACCGGAAGAAGTTCTCGAAGAACTTGGCGAAATCGAGAAACCGAATAAGTAATTTCTCATCAGGCGGCTCTGCCGCCTGATTGTTAACCCCTGCTAATTGATATTTGCTTGCTCTTCCCCATATTTTCCTGCTTACCGCCATTCAGCTGGTAGTACCTGTCGCAAATTCTTTACAGTTTTTAAACTAATGAGACGAATCTGATCGACGCAAAAAGTCCGTATGCCTACTATTAGCTCACGGTTATAAATCAACATATTGATTTATAAGCATGGAAATCCCCTGAGTGAAACAACGAATTGCTGTGTGTAGTCTTTGCCCATCTCCCACGATGGGCTTTTTTTTAACATTTTTCCGCTTCGCTACCTCGCCCCTCACGCTTTCCAATAATGTTGCACAAGATACTGTGACTCTCTTCAAGCCGTCAGCAGGCTGATAATGTTATTTATATTTTATTGTTTATTTCATGCAGCCATTACACGATGAACGCTTATGAACTCCAGGCACTCCGCCATATTTTTGCCATGACTATTGATGAATGCGCGACCTGGATTGCCCAGACCGGTGACAGTGAAAGCTGGCGTCAATGGGAAAATGGCAAATACGCCATTCCTGATCGTGTAGTCGAGCAACTGTTGGCTATGCGTCAGCAAAGAAAAAAACATCTTCATGCCATCATAGAGAAAATAAATAACCGCATCGGCAACAACACCATGCGTTTTTTCCCCGACTTAACCGCGTTTCAACAAGTCTACCCTGATGGCAATTTTATTGACTGGAAGATCTATCAATCGGTAGCCGCTGAATTATATGCACACGATCTGGAGCGCCTTTGTTAATTTTCCAAAGAAAGGAATTGTCGTTGTTACAACAATAATGAACGGATGCTGACACAACATCGCTTCACTTTTTAAAGCACCTTTGCTAAGTAGAACCTATGAAAAATCCCTATTTCCCTACCGCACTGGGGTTGTATTTTAATTACCTGGTGCATGGTATGGGCGTCATTTTGATGAGCCTGAATATGGCCTCGCTGGAGACGCTTTGGCAGACTAATGCCGCAGGCGTCTCAATAGTTATCTCATCGCTGGGTATTGGTCGATTAAGTGTCTTGCTTTTTGCAGGATTATTATCCGATCGCTTTGGTCGCCGCCCTTTTATCATGCTCGGGATGTGCTGCTATATGGCCTTCTTTTTTGGCATCCTGCACACCAATAACATTATTATCGCTTATGTTTTGGGCTTTCTGGCGGGAATGGCAAACAGTTTTCTCGATGCAGGCACATATCCCAGTTTGATGGAAGCTTTTCCACGCTCACCGGGGACAGCCAATATTTTAATTAAAGCATTTGTTTCCAGCGGACAATTTTTGTTACCGCTAATCATTAGCCTGTTAGTGTGGGCTGAACTGTGGTTCGGTTGGTCCTTTATGATTGCTGCAGGCATTATGTTTATTAACGCTCTGTTTTTATACCGTTGTACGTTCCCACCCCATCCGGGTCGTCGCTTACCTGTCATAAAGAAAACCACCAGATCTACGGAACATCGCTGTTCAATTATCGATTTAGCCAGTTATACCTTATATGGTTATATCTCAATGGCAACGTTTTATCTGGTTAGCCAGTGGCTGGCACAGTACGGGCAATTTGTTGCAGGCATGTCATACACTATGTCGATCAAACTACTCAGTATCTACACCGTGGGTTCGCTGCTTTGTGTATTTATTACCGCTCCAGTCATTCGTAATACCGTTCGCCCAACAACATTACTGATGCTGTACACCTTTATCTCATTTATTGCTCTGTTTACCGTCTGCCTGCATCCCACATTTTATGTGGTGATAATATTTGCTTTCGTCATCGGTTTTACCTCCGCAGGCGGTGTTGTACAAATTGGCCTGACGTTAATGGCTGAACGTTTCCCCTACGCTAAAGGTAAAGCTACAGGGATCTATTACAGTGCGGGCAGTATTGCGACCTTTACTATTCCGTTGATTACGGCTCATCTGTCCCAAAGAAGTATTGCCGATATTATGTGGTTCGATACCGCCATCGCTGCCATCGGCTTTTTACTGGCACTGTTTATCGGCTTACGCAGCCGCAAAGAAACGCGGCATCACTCGCTAAAGGAAAATGTCGCTCCGGGTGGGTAATGCAATATTCTTTTCAGGTCATGCAAGATCTTACGGATAAATAACTCTTTCTGCGCCAACTAACGAAAATCGCGATAAAAAACAAACTATGACATGCAATATTCCTGGAAACATAAACTTTATGCCATGTACCCAGGGAAAATCATCTTCAGTATAGTAATTATGTAAACCGTCGGAGAACAATACGTACGGTAACGAAATTATCTTTCAGCAAGGAGCTGTGAAAATGTCTCAAAATAAGGCTTTCAGCACGCCATTTATCCTGGCTGTTCTTTGTATTTACTTCAGCTATTTCCTGCACGGCATTAGTGTTATTACGCTTGCCCAAAATATGTCATCTCTGGCAGAAAAGTTTTCCACTGACAACGCGGGCATTGCCTATTTAATTTCCGGTATCGGTTTGGGGCGATTGATCAGTATTTTATTCTTCGGTGTGATCTCCGATAAGTTTGGTCGTCGGGCGGTGATATTAATGGCAGTAATAATGTATCTGCTATTCTTCTTTGGTATTCCCGCTTGCCCGAATTTAACTCTCGCCTACTGTCTGGCAGTGTGCGTAGGTATCGCTAACTCAGCGCTGGATACGGGTGGCTACCCCGCGCTCATGGAATGCTTTCCGAAAGCCTCTGGTTCGGCGGTCATACTGGTTAAAGCGATGGTGTCATTCGGGCAAATGTTCTACCCAATGCTGGTGAGCTATATGTTGCTCAATAACATCTGGTACGGCTATGGGCTGATTATTCCGGGTATTCTGTTTGTACTGATCACACTGATGCTGTTGAAAAGCAAATTCCCCAGCCAGTTGGTGGACGCCAGCGTAGCTAATGAATTACCGCAAATGAACAGCAAACCGTTAGTCTGGCTGGAAGGTGTTTCATCGGTACTGTTCGGTGTAGCCGCATTCTCGACCTTTTATGTGATTGTGGTGTGGATGCCCAAATATGCGATGGCTTTTGCTGGTATGTCAGAAGCTGAGGCATTAAAAACCATCTCTTATTACAGTATGGGTTCGCTGGTCTGTGTCTTTATTTTTGCCGCACTGCTGAAAAAAATGGTCCGGCCCATCTGGGCTAATGTATTTAACTCTGCACTGGCAACAATAACAGCAGCCATTATCTACCTGTACCCTTCTCCACTGGTGTGTAATGCCGGAGCCTTTGTTATCGGTTTCTCAGCAGCTGGCGGCATTTTACAGCTCGGCGTTTCGGTCATGTCAGAGTTTTTCCCCAAAAGCAAAGCCAAAGTCACCAGTATTTATATGATGATGGGTGGACTGGCTAACTTTGTTATTCCGCTGATTACCGGTTATCTGTCGAACATCGGCCTGCAATATATCATTGCTCTCGATTTTACTTTCGCGCTGCTGGCCCTGATTACCGCAATTATTGTCTTTATCCGCTATTACCGCGTTTTCATTATTCCTGAAAATGATGTGCGGTTTGGCGAGCGTAAATTTAGCACCCGGTTAAACACAATTAAGCATAGAGGTTAAAGGAGTTAATTATGGATGTTACCGCAAAATACGAATTGATTGGGCTGATGGCCTATCCCATCCGCCACAGTTTATCGCCTGAAATGCAGAATAAAGCCTTAGAAAAAGCGGGATTGCCATTTACCTATATGGCCTTTGAAGTGGATAACGATAGTTTTCCCGGAGCAATTGAAGGATTAAAAGCCCTCAAAATGCGCGGAACTGGTGTATCGATGCCGAACAAACAACTGGCGTGTGAATATGTTGATGAATTAACGCCAGCTGCCAAACTGGTGGGGGCCATCAACACCATCGTTAATGATGATGGCTATCTGCGTGGCTATAACACCGACGGCACGGGGCATATTCGCGCCATTAAAGAGAGCGGTTTTGATATCAAAGGCAAAACGATGGTGCTGTTAGGGGCCGGTGGTGCCTCAACGGCAATTGGCGCGCAGGGGGCAATTGAAGGTTTAAAAGAAATTAAACTCTTTAACCGTCGGGATGAGTTCTTCGATAAAGCCCTCGCCTTCGCGCAGCGGGTTAATGAAAACACCGATTGTGTCGTCACGGTCACCGATCTCGCCGATCAGCAAGCCTTTGCTGAAGCCCTGGCTTCCGCCGACATTTTAACCAATGGCACAAAAGTGGGCATGAAACCCCTTGAGAATGAATCATTGGTTAATGATATCAGTCTGTTACATCCGGGACTTCTGGTCACTGAATGCGTGTATAACCCGCATATGACGAAGTTATTGCAGCAGGCGCAACAAGCTGGTTGCAAAACGATTGATGGATACGGCATGTTGTTGTGGCAAGGGGCTGAACAGTTCACGTTATGGACTGGCAAAGATTTCCCTCTGGAATATGTTAAACAGGTCATGGGGTTCGGTGCCTGACAGGCTGACCGCGTGCAGAAAGGGTAAAAAATGAAAACCGTAACTGTAAAAGATCTCGTCATTGGTACGGGCGCACCTAAAATTATCGTCTCGCTGATGGCAAAAGATATCGCCAGCGTGAAATCCGAAGCTCTCGCCTATCGTGAAGCGGACTTTGATATTCTGGAATGGCGTGTTGACCACTATGCCGACCTCTCCAATGTGGAGTCTGTCATGGCGGCGGCAAAAATTCTCCGTGAAACCATGCCAGAAAAACCGCTGCTGTTTACCTTCCGCAGTGCCAAAGAAGGCGGCGAGCAGGCGATTTCCACCGAGGCTTATATTGCACTCAATCGTGCAGCCATCGACAGCGGCCTGGTTGATATGATCGATCTGGAGTTATTTACCGGCGATGATCAGGTTAAAGAAACCGTCGCCTACGCCCACGCGCATGATGTGAAAGTTGTCATGTCCAACCATGACTTCCATAAAACGCCGGAAGCCGAAGAAATCATTGCCCGTCTGCGCAAAATGCAGTCCTTCGACGCCGATATTCCTAAGATTGCGCTGATGCCGCAAAGTACCAGCGATGTGCTGACGTTGCTTGCCGCGACCCTGGAGATGCAGGAGCAGTATGCCGATCGTCCAATCATCACGATGTCAATGGCAAAAACTGGCGTAATTTCTCGTCTGGCTGGTGAAGTATTTGGCTCGGCGGCAACTTTTGGTGCGGTAAAAAAAGCCTCTGCACCAGGGCAAATCTCGGTAAATGATTTGCGCACAGTATTAACTATTTTACATCAGGCATAAGCAATAATATTTCGGCGGGAATATCCTCCCCCGCCGAACTTAAAAAATATATTCAACCGTATTTAATAAAAATATTTCGTGAGTCTCTGCGCGCTAATTCTCCATCAGGCGTAGGGAAAATCACATCTGAATCAGGAATTAACAATGAAACCTGTAAAACCACCTCGTATTAATGGACGAGTGCCGGTCCTGTCGGCACAGGAAGCGGTGAATTATATTCCCGACGAAGCAACACTTTGTGTGTTAGGCGCTGGCGGCGGTATTCTGGAAGCCACCACGTTAATTACTGCTCTTGCTGATAAATATAAACAGACTCAAACACCACGTAATTTATCGATTATTAGTCCAACAGGGCTTGGCGATCGCGCCGACCGTGGTATTAGTCCGCTGGCACAAGAAGGTCTGGTGAAATGGGCATTATGCGGTCACTGGGGACAATCGCCGCGTATTTCTGATCTCGCAGAACAAAATAAAATTATTGCTTATAACTATCCACAAGGTGTACTTACACAAACCTTACGCGCCGCCGCAGCCCACCAGCCTGGTATTATTAGTGATATTGGCATCGGGACATTTGTTGATCCACGCCAGCAAGGCGGCAAACTGAATGAAGTCACTAAAGAAGACCTGATTAAACTGGTCGAGTTTGATAACCAAGAATATCTCTATTACAAAGCGATTGCGCCAGATATCGCCTTCATTCGCGCTACCACCTGCGACAGCGAAGGCTACGCCACTTTTGAAGATGAGGTGATGTATCTCGACGCATTGGTTATTGCCCAGGCGGTGCACAATAACGGCGGTATTGTGATGATGCAGGTGCAGAAAATGGTTAAGAAAGCCACGCTGCATCCTAAATCTGTCCGTATTCCGGGTTATCTGGTGGATATTGTGGTGGTCGATCCGGATCAAACCCAACTGTATGGCGGTGCGCCGGTTAACCGCTTTATTTCTGGTGACTTCACCCTTGATGACAGCACCAAACTTAGCCTGCCCCTAAACCAACGTAAATTAGTTGCACGGCGCGCATTATTCGAAATGCGTAAAGGCGCGGTGGGGAATGTCGGCGTCGGTATTGCTGACGGCATTGGCCTGGTCGCCCGAGAAGAAGGTTGTGCTGATGACTTTATTCTGACGGTAGAAACAGGTCCGATTGGCGGAATTACTTCACAGGGGATCGCCTTTGGCGCGAACGTGAATACCCGTGCCATTCTGGATATGACGTCCCAGTTTGATTTTTATCACGGTGGCGGTCTGGATGTTTGTTATTTGAGTTTTGCTGAAGTCGACCAGCACGGTAACGTCGGCGTGCATAAATTCAATGGTAAAATCATGGGCACCGGTGGATTTATTGATATCAGTGCCACTTCGAAGAAAATCGTTTTCTGCGGCACATTAACTGCGGGCAGTTTAAAAACAGAAATTACCGACGGCAAATTAAATATCGTCCAGGAAGGACGGGTGAAGAAATTTATTCGGGAACTACCGGAAATTACTTTCAGCGGAAAAATCGCTCTCGAGCGAGGGCTGGATGTTCGTTATATCACTGAGCGCGCAGTATTCACGCTGAAAGAAGACGGCCTGCATTTAATCGAAATCGCCCCTGGCGTCGATTTACAAAAAGATATTCTCGACAAAATGGATTTCACCCCAGTGATTTCGCCAGAACTCAAACTGATGGACGAAAGATTATTTATCGATGCGGCGATGGGTTTTGTCCTGCCTGAAGCGGCTCATTAACAGGAGTATCACGATGGATTTTTCTTTAACTGAAGAACAAGAACTGCTGCTGGCCAGTATTCGCGAACTGATTACGACTAACTTTCCGGAAGAGTATTTCCGCACCTGCGATCAAAACGGGACATACCCGCGTGAATTTATGCGGGCACTGGCGGATAACGGTATTTCCATGCTTGGCGTGCCGGAAGAATTTGGTGGTATCCCTGCGGATTACGTCACCCAAATGCTGGCGCTGATGGAAGTGTCAAAATGCGGTGCCCCGGCATTTTTGATCACCAACGGTCAATGTATTCACAGTATGCGCCGTTTCGGTTCTGCAGAGCAGCTACGTAAAACGGCAGAGAGCACCCTGGAAACGGGTGATCCCGCCTATGCCCTGGCATTGACGGAACCAGGCGCAGGCTCAGATAACAACAGCGCCACCACCACTTACACGCGTAAAAACGGCAAGGTTTACATCAACGGCCAGAAAACCTTTATTACCGGCGCGAAAGAGTACCCGTATATGCTGGTGCTGGCGCGCGATCCAGAACCGAAAGATCCCAAAAAAGCCTTCACCCTGTGGTGGGTCGACTCCAGTAAGCCCGGCATTAAGATTAACCCGCTGCATAAAATCGGCTGGCATATGCTCAGCACCTGCGAAGTCTATCTCGACAACGTGGAAGTTGAAGAGAGCGACATGGTGGGCGAAGAAGGAATGGGTTTCCTCAATGTGATGTACAACTTTGAGATGGAGCGCCTGATCAACGCCGCGCGCAGCACCGGCTTTGCCGAGTGTGCCTTTGAAGATGCCGCCCGCTATGCCAACCAACGTATCGCTTTTGGTAAGCCCATTGGTCATAACCAGATGATCCAGGAAAAACTGGCGCTGATGGCGATTAAGATCGACAACATGCGCAACATGGTGTTGAAAGTGGCATGGCAAGCCGATCAGCATCAGTCACTGCGCACCAGCGCGGCGCTGGCAAAACTGTACTGCGCACGTACCGCAATGGAAGTTATTGATGATGCGATTCAAATCATGGGCGGTCTGGGCTATACCGATGAGGCGCGCGTCTCTCGCTTCTGGCGTGATGTCCGTTGTGAACGTATCGGCGGCGGTACAGACGAAATTATGATTTACGTAGCGGGTCGGCAGATCCTGAAAGATTATCAGAACAAATAATCTGCAGGCGGCGCAGCTTCTTAACAAACTGCGCCGCCAGATTTATCCGGCAAGACTTACCGGTTGAGGAAATTCAGATAAGATTTCTTGTTCCGCAAAACAGTTTTTAAATTGTCTACGGTAATCGCTGGGCGAACAACCGACATGGCGCAAAAACAGTTTGGCAAAGTGATCGACATTTTCATAACCCACACGCCAGGAGATCTCTGCCTGTGATAATTCAGTATTAGTGAGTGACCATTTCGCTTCCGTCATACGCCGTTGAATAACATAGTTAATAGGGGAAATACGATACTCTTTGGTAAATTCATGGCAAATATAACTGACGCTGGCACGAAACTTTTTCGATAACTGCTCTAAAGTGATTTTTTCGCGATAGTTATTATTCAGATAGAAAAGAATATCTTTTATCAGAACATCTTTTTTAATATATCCCTGCTCCGAACGATAAGCATTTTTAAAGTTTTCATAGTAAAGAATTGCTAACGTATAGGCAAAGGCGTCCCATAACGAAGATGTTTGGCTATTTTTACTTTGCGGCAAAATCACACTTAGCTCATTAAATAAGGTTTTAATGACTTCTTTTCCCGGCCCTGCGGCAATTACCGGGCAAGAATGCGGTTGCAGTAGCTGATTTTCCTCAGCCCCCTGAAACTGAAAGCCGTACAGCGCACAGGTACACGTCGTTGCCGGATCGTTAACGTCAGAGGCCACCGCATGCAGCCTGCCACGTTCTATCACCACAATGTCATCGGCGTGCGCGACATATAACGAAGAATCGATGGTAAACCTTGCTACCCCTTTCTTGACGTAAATCAACTCGGTTTCATTGTCATGAACGTGATGTCCGGACTCCCATTTTGGATCATCGCTAAATGCAAAACGTGAAAGCCGTGGCGTTTTACCGGCAACAAACAGCGTTTCGCTGGCGTTATCAAAACAGCGTTGATACATGACAACCTCCCTATTCCATGAGCAAGCAAAAACAATATATGCCGGATAAAATACGGCGTGTATTGCGGTTATACAACCGCGTTTAGCGAGAGCTAAACAAGATTATTTACACTGAATGCAAGATTGTACGGTCATGGAATAACTATATTGCCGCAAATTGCACTTTTGTTTTAGCGATCGCATTTTTTTTGCAAGATTGTTGGCAAGGAAAACAGCTTGCTCCGTCGAAAACCCCGCCCTGCTATCGCACACTATTTTCAGGCCATTTTTACCTTCCATCGGAGATGGTTCCGTATGCGACTCACAGGAGAAATCATGAAAATAATAACCTGCTTTAAGCTGGTGCCTGAAGAACAGGACATTGTTGTCACTCCAGAATATACCCTGAATTTCGACAATGCCGACGCCAAAATCAGCCAGTTCGATCTCAATGCCATTGAAGCTGCAAGCCAGATTGCAACAGATGACGATGAGATAGCCGCGCTGACCATTGGCGGCTCATTGTTGCAGAACTCGAAAGTGCGTAAAGACGTGCTATCCCGCGGGCCGCATAGCCTGTATTTGGTGCAGGATGCGCAACTTGAACATGCACTGCCTCTCGATACCGCAAAGGCGCTGGCGGCAGCAGTTGAAAAAATCGGCTTCGATTTACTGATCTTTGGTGAAGGTTCCGGCGACCTTTATGCCCAGCAGGTTGGCTTGCTGGTCGGAGAAATTCTGCAACTTCCGGTGATTAATGCAGTGAGTGCTATTCAGCGTCAGGGCAATACACTGGTGATTGAACGCACGCTTGAAGATGATGTTGAAGTTATTGAGCTCTCTGTTCCAGCCGTGCTCTGCGTCACCTCCGATATTAACATGCCACGCATTCCTTCGATGAAAGCCATTCTCGGCGCGGGTAAAAAACCGGTAAATCAGTGGCAGGCAAGTGACATTGGCTGGAGCCAGAGCGCGCCGCTTGCTGAACTGACCGGCATTCGCGTACCGCCGCAAACAGAACGTAAGCACATCATTCTCGATAACGATTCGCCGGAGGCCATTGCCGAGCTGGCGGAACATCTGAAGAAAGCCCTGAACTGAAGCCTACGGAGAAGAAACGATGAGTCAATTAAACAGCGTCTGGGTCTTTAGCGATAATCCTGAACGTTATGCTGAACTGTTTGGCGGCGCGCAGCAATGGGGCCAACAGGTGTATGCCATTGTACAAAATACCGACCAGGCGCAGGCAGTTATGCCTTATGGTCCAAAATGTATTTATGTTCTTGAGCAAAATGATGCGCTGCAACGTACTGAAAATTACGCCGAAAGCATTGCTGCCCTGCTGAAAGATAAACACCCTTCTATGTTGCTGCTGGCCGCGACGAAACGTGGTAAAGCTCTGGCAGCACGGTTAAGTGTGCAACTGAATGCGGCGCTGGTGAACGATGCCACTGCGGTGGATATTGTCGATGGTCACATTTGCGCCGAACACCGGATGTATGGCGGGTTAGCGTTCGCACAGGAAAAGATCAACAGCCCGCTGGCGATCATTACCCTTGCACCCGGTGTTCAGGAACCGTGCACCAGTGATACCTCTCATCAGTGCCCGACAGAAACGGTACCTTATGTTGCTCCGCGTCATGAAATTCTCTGTCGCGAACGCCGTGCGAAAGCGGCAAGCAGCGTGGACCTGAGCAAAGCAAAACGTGTGGTTGGCGTCGGTCGTGGTCTGGCGGCGCAGGATGACCTGAAAATGGTCCACGAACTGGCGGCGGTGCTGAATGCTGAAGTCGGCTGTTCACGTCCAATTGCCGAAGGCGAGAACTGGATGGAGCGTGAACGTTATATCGGTGTCTCCGGCGTGTTGCTGAAATCCGATCTCTACCTGACGCTGGGGATCTCCGGGCAGATCCAGCATATGGTTGGCGGCAACGGCGCAAAAGTGATTGTCGCCATCAATAAAGATAAAAATGCGCCAATCTTCAACTATGCCGACTACGGTCTGGTGGGCGATATCTACAAAGTTGTCCCTGCCCTGATTAGCCAGTTGAGCCGCTAATTCCCCTTTCAACCACATCTCCCGCTGTAAACGCAGCGGGAAGGGAGCATAACGCATGTCGGATGACAAATTTGATGCCATTGTGGTCGGTGCGGGCGTTGCTGGTAGCGTTGCCGCACTGGTCATGGCGCAAGCCGGGCTGGATGTCCTGGTGATAGAACGCGGCGACAGTGCCGGATGTAAAAACATGACCGGCGGGCGTCTTTATGCCCACACACTTGAAGCGATTATTCCAGGCTTTGCAGCATCAGCGCCGGTAGAACGCAAGGTCACACGCGAGAAAATCTCCTTCTTAACCGAAGAAAGCGCCGTTACCCTCGACTTTCACCGCGAGCAACCAGATGTTCCGCAACACGCGTCTTATACCGTATTGCGTAATCGTCTGGACCCGTGGTTGATGGAACAAGCCGAGCAGGCGGGCGCGCAGTTTATCCCGGGCGTACGCGTCGATGCGCTGGTTCGTGAAGGAAACAAGGTCACTGGCGTGCAGGCCGGGGATGATATTCTCGAAGCGAATGTGGTGATTCTGGCTGATGGCGTTAACTCGATGCTTGGCCGCTCGCTGGGAATGGTTCCCGCTTCCGATCCGCATCATTACGCTGTTGGTGTTAAAGAGGTTATTGGCCTCACACCAGAACAGATCAACGATCGCTTTAATGTTACGGGCGAGGAAGGTGCCGCCTGGCTGTTTGCCGGTTCCCCTTCGGACGGCCTGATGGGCGGCGGATTTCTCTATACCAACAAGGATTCCGTATCGTTGGGGCTGGTTTGTGGATTGGGTGATATCGCCCATGCGCAAAAAAGCGTGCCGCAAATGCTGGAAGATTTTAAACAACACCCCGCCATTCGCCCGCTGATCAGCGGCGGCAAACTGCTTGAATATTCCGCGCATATGGTGCCGGAAGGCGGTCTGGCAATGGTGCCGCAACTGGTTAACGAGGGCGTGATGATCGTTGGTGACGCCGCAGGCTTCTGCCTGAATTTGGGTTTTACAGTCCGCGGCATGGATTTAGCCATTGCATCGGCTCAGGCTGCCGCCACAACGGTGATCGCCGCCAAAGAACGCGCGGATTTCTCCGCCAGCAGTCTGGCGCAATACAAACGTGAGCTGGAACAAAGTTGTGTTATGCGCGATATGCAGCATTTTCGCAAGATCCCGGCGCTGATGGAAAACCCGCGCCTGTTTAGCCAATACCCACGAATGGTCGCCGACATCATGAACGAGATGTTCACCATCGACGGCAAACCTAACCAACCGGTACGCAAAATGATCATGGGACACGCGAAGAAAATTGGACTGATCAACTTGCTGAAAGATGGCATTAAGGGAGCAACCGCGCTATGAGCCAGAACGCTACGGTTAACGTCGACATCAAATTAGGCGTAAATAAATTCCATGTTGATGAGGGCCACCCGCATATCATTTTGGCGGCAAATCCCGATATCAATGAATTCCGTAAATTAATGAAAGCCTGCCCTGCCGGACTTTATAAGCAGGATGATGCCGGCAACATTCATTTTGATTCTGCCGGTTGTCTGGAGTGCGGCACCTGTCGGGTGCTGTGCGGTAACACTATTCTCGAACAGTGGCAATATCCCGCAGGCACCTTCGGTATTGATTTTCGCTACGGCTAATCATGCATCCCACAGGCCCGCATCTCGGGCCTGATGTTCTGTCTCGAGAGTCCAAAATGAAAGTGACATTAACGTTTAACGAACAACGTCGTGCGGCGTATCGTCAGCAAGGGCTATGGGGCGATGCTTCGCTGGCCGATTACTGGCAGCAGACCGCTCGTGCGATGCCAGACAAAATTGCCGTGGTCGATAATCATGGTGCATCGTACACCTATAGCGCGCTCGATCACGCCGCGAGCTGTCTGGCAAACTGGATGTTAGCGAAGGGTATTGAATCAGGCGATCGCATCGCATTTCAACTGCCTGGCTGGTGTGAATTTACCGTTATCTATCTTGCCTGCCTGAAAATCGGTGCGGTTTCCGTGCCGCTGTTGCCTTCCTGGCGAGAAGCAGAACTGGTGTGGGTGCTCAATAAGTGTCAGGCAAAAATGTTCTTTGCACCGACGTTGTTTAAACAAACGCGTCCGGTAGATTTAATCCTGCCGCTGCAAAATCAGCTTCCACAACTACAACAAATTGTCGGCGTGGACAAACTGGCTCCCGCCACCTCTTCCCTCTCATTAAGTCAGATTATCGCCGACAATACTCCTCTGACCACGGCGATAACGGTCCACGGCGATGAATTAGCCGCGGTGCTGTTTACCTCCGGAACCGAGGGTCTGCCAAAGGGCGTGATGCTAACGCATAACAATATTCTCGCCAGTGAGCGGGCTTATTGCGCGCGGTTGAATCTGACCTGGCAGGATGTCTTTATGATGCCTGCGCCACTTGGTCATGCAACGGGCTTTCTGCATGGCGTAACGGCACCATTCTTAATTGGCGCTCGCAGCGTGTTGTTAGATATTTTCACTCCTGATGCGTGTCTCGCGCTGCTTGAGCAGCAGCGTTGCACCTGTATGCTCGGCGCAACGCCGTTTGTCTATGATCTTTTGAATTTACTGGAGAAACAACCCGCTGACCTTTCAGCGCTGCGCTTCTTTCTTTGCGGCGGGACCACAATCCCCAAAAAAGTGGCGCGTGAATGCCAGCAGCGCGGCATTAAATTATTAAGTGTTTATGGTTCCACAGAAAGTTCGCCGCACGCAGTGGTGAATCTCGATGATCCTTTGTCGCGCTTTATGCATACCGATGGTTACGCTGCCGCAGGAGTTGAGATTAAAGTGGTCGATGACGCACGCAAGACCTTACCGCCAGGTTGCGAAGGTGAAGAAGCCTCGCGTGGCCCCAATGTGTTTATGGGGTATTTTGATGAACCTGAATTAACCGCCCGTGCGCTGGATGAAGAAGGCTGGTATTACAGCGGCGATCTCTGCCGCATGGATGAAGCTGGCTATATAAAAATTACCGGACGCAAAAAAGATATTATTGTCCGCGGCGGCGAAAATATTAGCAGCCGTGAAGTGGAAGATATTTTATTGCAGCATCCTAAAATTCACGATGCCTGTGTGGTTGCAATGCCCGATGAACGTTTAGGTGAACGATCATGCGCTTATGTCGTGCTGAAAGCGCCGCATCATTCATTATCGCTGGAAGAGGTGGTGGCTTTTTTTAGCCGTAAACGGGTCGCAAAATATAAATATCCTGAACATATCGTGGTAATCGAAAAACTACCGCGCACTGCCTCAGGTAAAATACAAAAGTTTTTGTTAAGAAAAGATATTATGCGGCGATTAACGCAGGATGTCTGTGAAGAGATTGAATAAGTTTCATCTTCGGGGATCACATAAACCCGGCGACTGAACGCCGCCGGGGATTTATTTTATTTCATCAGTTCAGCCAGGCTTAACCAGGTTTGCACCACGGTGTCCGGGTTCAGAGACAGGCTATCGATCCCCTCTTCCATCAACCATGCGGCAAAGTCTTCATGGTCGGACGGACCCTGACCGCAAATCCCGACATATTTGCCCTGTTTCTTCGCGGCACGGATAGCCATCGACAGCAATGCTTTCACCGCATCGTTGCGCTCATCGAACAATTCAGACACCACGCCGGAGTCACGATCCAGACCGAGCGCCAGCTGTGTCATATCGTTTGAGCCAATTGAGAAGCCGTCGAAATATTCGAGGAACTGCTCTGCCAGCAAGGCGTTGGACGGAATTTCACACATCATGATGATTTTCAGCCCGTTCTCGCCACGTTTCAGCCCCTGACGCGCCAGTTCTTCAACCACCGCTTTCGCCTGATCTACGGTACGCACGAACGGGATCATGATCTCAACGTTGGTCAGCCCCATGTCGTTGCGCACTCGTTTCACTGCTTCACACTCCAGCGCGAAGCAGTCGCGGAAGCTGTCGGAAACATAGCGGCCCGCGCCACGGAAGCCGAGCATCGGGTTCTCTTCATCTGGCTCGTAACGCTCACCACCGACCAGGTTCGCATATTCGTTCGATTTAAAATCAGAGAGACGGACAATGACGCGCTTCGGATAAAACGCGGCACCCAGCGTCGCGATCCCTTCAGTCAGACGACCAACGTAAAATTCACGCGGAGAATCAAAACCTTTCATCATCTCGCGGATTTCGTTTTGCAACTGCGGTTCCTGATCGTCAAACTCAAGCAGTGCGCGTGGGTGGACGCCAATCATACGGTTGATGATAAATTCCAGACGCGCAAGGCCCACGCCTTCGTTCGGCAGGCAGGCGAAGTCGAAAGCACGGTCCGGGTTACCGACGTTCATCATCACCTTCAACGGCAGATCAGGCATCGTTTCTACGCTGGAGCTTTTCACGCTAAATTCCAGCAACTCCGCATAGACGTAACCGGTATCACCTTCGGCACAAGAAACAGTGACGTTCTCACCGTCTTTCATCCGTTCTGTTGCATCACCACAGCCCACTACCGCCGGAATGCCGAGTTCACGAGCGATGATCGCCGCGTGACAGGTACGCCCCCCACGGTTGGTGACGATGGCAGATGCTTTCTTCATGATCGGTTCCCAGTCCGGGTCGGTCATGTCAGTAACCAGCACGTCGCCAGGTTCGATGCGGTTCATTTCGCTGATGTCATGGATGACTTTCACCGGACCCGCGCCGATGCGATGACCGATAGCACGGCCTTCGGCGATAATCTTACCCTGTGAATGCAGCGTATAACGCTCCATGACCTGACCGCGTGAGCGCACGGTTTCCGGGCGCGCCTGCACAATGAACAGTTTGCCGGTGTGGCCATCTTTCGCCCACTCAATATCCATTGGGCGACCGTAGTGTTTCTCAATTTGTACGGCCTGTTTTGCCAGTTCCTGCACTTCTTCGTTGGTCAGCGAGAAGATGTCACGCTGTTCCTGCGGTACGTCTTCGATTTTAACCTGCTTGCCGTGCTCCTGGGTCGGCGCGTAGACCATGCGGATTTTTTTCGACCCCATGGTGCGGCGCACGATAGCCGGGCGATTCGCCGCCAGTGTCGGTTTATGCACGTAAAACTCATCCGGGTTAACCGCGCCCTGCACGACCATTTCCCCAAGGCCCCATGCGGAAGTGATAAACACCACCTGGTCAAAGCCGGATTCGGTATCAATGGAGAACATCACGCCAGAAGATGCGAGGTCGGAGCGCACCATCCGCTGAACACCGGCGGAGAGCGCCACGCCACGGTGATCGTAACCCTGGTGCACACGATAAGAGATGGCGCGATCGTTAAACAGAGAAGCAAATACATGTTTCACAGCCACGAGAACGGCGTCAAAACCCTGAACGTTGAGGAAAGTTTCCTGCTGACCGGCAAAAGAAGCGTCCGGCATATCTTCTGCAGTAGCGGAGGAACGCACCGCAAACGAGGCGTTTTCGTCATCGGCGGAAAGCTGTGCATAGGCTTCGCGGATGGCGTTTTCCAGCTCAGGCTGGAAGGGAGTGTCGATAATCCACTGGCGGATTTGCGCGCCCGCTTTCGCAAGCTGAGTAACATCGTCAATATCCGTTTTATCCAGCAGTTCATAAATGCGCTGGTTTACGCCGCTTTGGTCCAGAAACTGGTTAAACGCGTCGGCGGTTGTGGCGAAACCATTCGGAACGGAAACACCCATTCCGGAAAGGTTAGTAATCATTTCACCCAGGGAGGCATTTTTGCCCCCAACCCTGTCTACATCATTCATGCCGAGTTGGTTATACCAAAGCACCAGCGGTGACGAGCCATTGTTGGACATCGAACAATCCTTTTGTGATAAATGAACGGTTTGAGAAACACATTTCTGCGCATTTATCTTTGCATATTTAACCGGATGAAAAAAACGGTGAATCGTTCAAGCAAATATATTTTTTTACTTTTTAAGACTGATCCCAGCGTTGCGCAAATCTGCTCTCTTCGACAATTTCCACATAAACCATCGGTATAAACGAAACCGTAAAAATGAAATGCTGTTTTCATAAAAAATAAAATTGAAGGTTCATTTTATAAACCAGACATAACGTTCTACGCTTCTGTGCGTTTTTAATTTATGCTTTCATAGAATTATGTCTGCATCACGGGAAGAACAAAATGGATAATGCTGTAGATCGCCACGTTTTTTATATTTCTGATGGTACGGCAATAACTGCGGAGGTATTAGGACACGCAGTAATGTCACAATTTCCCGTCACTATCAGCAGCATTACGCTGCCGTTTGTCGAAAATGAGAGCCGTGCACGGGCAGTGAAGGATCAGATTGACGCAATTTATCACCAGACAGGTGTGCGCCCGCTGGTCTTCTACTCCATCGTGTTGCCGGAGATTCGCGCCATCATCTTGCAAAGTGAAGGCTTTTGCCAGGATATCGTTCAGGCGCTGGTTGCCCCGCTACAACAAGAGATGAAACTGGATCCCACGCCGATTGCTCATCGTACCCATGGCCTTAACCCTAATAATCTCAATAAATATGATGCGCGCATTGCTGCGATTGATTACACCCTCGCCCACGATGATGGCATTTCGTTACGCAATCTGGACCAGGCTCAGGTGATCCTGCTCGGCGTTTCTCGCTGTGGTAAAACCCCCACCAGTCTGTATCTGGCAATGCAGTTTGGTATCCGCGCGGCAAACTACCCCTTTATTGCCGACGATATGGACAATCTGGTGCTACCCGCGTCGCTCAAACCGCTTCAGCATAAATTGTTCGGCCTGACTATCGACCCGGAACGTCTGGCGGCGATTCGCGAGGAACGTCGGGAGAACAGTCGCTATGCCTCGCTTCGTCAGTGCAGGATGGAAGTCGCGGAAGTGGAAGCGTTGTACCGTAAAAATCAGATCCCGTGGATTAACAGTACCAATTATTCGGTAGAAGAGATTGCCACCAAGATCCTCGATATCATGGGCCTTAGCCGCCGAATGTACTAGAGAACTAGTGCATTAGCTTATTTTTTTGTTATCATGCTAATCACCCGGCGAGGTGTGACACACCTCGCACTTGAAATCAGCTGCGATTGGTTTATCGTGATGCGCATCACTTCCCGGCAGTCCTGCCGTAGAAGCAACAAATTTCTGAGACTTGTAATGAACAGAACTGACGAACTCCGTACTGCGCGTATTGAGAGCCTGGTAACGCCCGCCGAACTCGCGCTACGGTATCCCGTAACGCCTGGCGTCGCCACCCATGTCACCGACTCCCGCCGCAGAATTGAAAAAATACTGAATGGTGAAGATAAGCGACTGTTGGTCATTATTGGCCCCTGCTCGATCCACGATCTCACCGCTGCAATGGAGTACGCCACCCGTCTGCAGTCGCTGCGCAACCAGTACCAGTCACGGCTGGAAATCGTAATGCGCACCTATTTTGAAAAACCACGAACTGTTGTCGGCTGGAAAGGGCTAATCTCCGATCCAGATTTAAACGGCAGCTATCGGGTAAATCACGGTCTGGAGCTGGCGCGCAAATTACTTTTACAGGTAAATGAGCTGGGCGTCCCTACCGCGACTGAGTTCCTCGATATGGTGACCGGTCAGTTTATTGCTGATTTAATCAGTTGGGGCGCGATTGGCGCACGTACTACCGAAAGTCAGATCCACCGTGAAATGGCTTCGGCACTCTCCTGTCCGGTAGGTTTTAAAAATGGTACCGATGGCAACACGCGGATTGCCGTAGATGCTATCCGCGCAGCCCGCGCCAGCCATATGTTCCTCTCGCCAGACAAAAACGGTCAGATGACCATCTATCAGACCAGCGGCAACCCGTATGGCCACATTATTATGCGTGGCGGCAAAAAACCGAATTATCATGCCGATGATATCGCCGCAGCCTGCGATACGCTGCACGAGTTTGATTTACCTGAACATCTGGTGGTGGATTTCAGCCACGGTAACTGCCAGAAGCAGCACCGTCGCCAGTTAGAAGTTTGTGAGGATATTTGTCAGCAAATCCGCAATGGCTCTACGGCGATTGCTGGAATTATGGCGGAAAGTTTCCTGCGCGAAGGAACGCAAAAAATCGTCGGCGGTCAGCCGCTCACTTACGGTCAATCGATTACCGACCCGTGTCTGGGCTGGGAAGATACCGAACGCCTGGTCGAAAAACTCGCCTCTGCGGTAGATAGCCGCTTCTGAATGCGTGCCCATTCCTGACGGAATGGGCATTTCTGCGCAACTTGTTGTCTTCTCAACAAATTACTGCTTGCTCTGGCCGCCATAATATTGATAATAAGAATCATTGTTATATCAATTATTATTAATTTTTATGCGTTATACGGATAGCAGAAAACTCACGCCTGAAACGGATGCCAATCACAAGACCGCTTCCCCGCAGCCCATCCGGCGAATTACCAGCCAGACACTGTTAGGTCCGGATGGCAAACTGATTATCGATCATGACGGGCAAGAATATCTGCTCCGTAAAACTCAGGCTGGCAAGCTGCTGTTGACCAAGTAGCCTTTAACTCGAGCAGCTGACTTCCAGCCGTTTACCCCAGTCAGGTGGACGACTGACGTAGTCATCATCTCTGTCGCTGAAAGGATTTCGCAACGCCTCATGCAGGCGGTGCAATTCCGTCATATCACCCTTTTCTGCCGCTTCAATCGCCCGTTGCGCCAACCAGTTGCGCAACACCAGAGCTGGGTTAACGCTTTGCATCAGCTGCTGACGCTCACTATCGGTAACCTCGTCTTGTTGCAAACGTACCCGATAACGGGCAAACCAGTCATCAAATGCCGCACGATCGATAAACTCATCACGTAGCGGTGACGCCGCGCTGTACTGCTCGGTCAGACTCAGCATGCGGAATGTGCGGGTATAATCGCTGCGCTCTCGCGCCATCAGACTGAATAATTCATTCAGTAGCGCGTTATCCTCTTTTTGCTCCGTCATGAAGCCCAGTTTCTGCCGCATCCGTTGTCCATAATGCGTCAACAAAACCTGCTGATAGCTATCCAGGGCCTCATTCAGGGCATCAACGGCGACAAATGGTGACAATGTCTGCGCCAGACGCTGTAAATTCCACAACGCGACGGCAGGTTGATTATCAAAGCTGTAACGCCCTTGGTGATCCGAGTGATTACAAATAAAACCGGGTTCGTAATCATCAAGAAAACCAAACGGCCCGTAATCAAGCGTCAGCCCCGACAGCGACATGTTGTCGGTATTCATCACCCCATGAGCAAAGCCGACCGTCTGCCATTGGGCAATTAACGATGCGGTACGTGCGACAACATCGGTAAACCAGAGACGGTAATTGTCCTCATCATCTGCAAGATGTGACCAGTAATGACGAATGGCAAAGTCAGCTAACTGACGAACCTTTTCCGGCTCGCGGCGATAGTAAAAATGTTCGAAATGACCAAAGCGCAGATGACTTGGTGCCACACGCATCAGCATCGCGCCTGGCTCCACCGTTTCCCGATACACTGGCGAATCGCTGGTGACGATACTTAACGCGCGGGTCGTCGGAATGCCCAGATAATGCATCGCCTCACTGGCGAGACTTTCTCGTATCGTCGAACGTAAAACCGCCCGTCCATCACCCATTCGCGAATAAGGCGTCAGGCCAGCACCTTTCAGATGCCAATCCATTGTAGTGCCATCAGCAAGCCGTTGTTCGCCGAGTAAAATGCCGCGCCCATCACCCAGTTGGCCCGCCCAGACGCCGAACTGATGACCACTGTACACCTGCGCCAGTGGTGACATACCAGGCAGTAGGGTTTCGCCGCCCCAGACACCTGCGCCATTTTTAAACAGCGACGATGGAATACTCAGCGTGTTAGCGAGTTCGGTATTATGCCAAATCAGCCGGGCATTATTTAAAGGCGTAGGGGAAAGTGCTGTATAGGTTTCTGGCAATTCATCGCGCCAGCGGGTAACAAAAGACAGGGTCATAGATCCTCCTGTTTGATAGTGTAGACGGTTACTCTCGTCTTAAACACCAGCAAACAGGAGGGTTATCGCTGAACCAACGTCGTTATCTGATTTATGGGAACGGCAGGCCACAGGCATCCCTGGAGAGCATGGAAATCAAAGGGGGTAATCTGTGCCATTATTTCTGGCGTATCAATGCCCCCCGCGATGATGCAATTGCAACATGGGGAAATTTGCGCCTGGATCGCGCGAATAAACGGTTCGAAGGAGCGATGCGTGATTTGTTGCTGAATAAAACTTTTATCCAGCATGACGCGGGTGAAAAGACCATCAAAAACCGCTTTCATTGTGCTATTGCCTGCGCCCAAATTACCTAACACAAGGGGATACATTTGCGATAAGGAAAAAAGATCGCGATTATCTTTTCCTTCATCGAGATGCGGGTAATTCTCATTAATCAACAGTTCAATAAACGGATATTTTAATAGTTCGCCCGCGTAATTATCCCTGTCTAATAATAAAGTAGCCACTTGTGGCGTTAAATTAAGCCAGGCAAAGAGTTTATGTTGAATAAAAAAGTGTTGGCATGATTTTAGTAATTCCAACTGCTCTGAAAATAATTGCCAATGTTGCTCCTCGGTAAGTTGCGCTATAACCCGACTCGTCGGGATACGAACCGTACCATCTTCACTGGAGAAATGGGTAATTAACTCAACGCCGACAAGGTCTTGCTGGTTATCTCTTATCGGCAGGAAATAGCAATCAGAATGATAAAGATTCTCCAAAAAAATCTTCATGGTAACCGTCCCTCTCGAAGGATGTTTTTCAGTATCCGGCTAAAAGGGATGAGGCCATAAGACATAACAATTACAGAAGGAGTAACTTTCATTTGTTCCATGTTAACCACTTTTTCAGGGGTCCTTTTTTTAGATTATCCTGATTATAAACGAATAATCCATTTACGGAATTTTTGTCTGCAAAATACTACCGTATTCTGGAGTAAATTGACGGCGATGTATCATCGCCGTCAATTTTTCGACATACTAGATTCGTCTCGCCTGCCAGAAATTTTTCTGCCAATAGACATTATCAAGTGAGGAACGCATCACTCCCTTGCTGGTAGAGGCGTGGATAAATTGGTTGTTGGTATCGTAAATACCTACATGCAAACCATTTTGTCCGGAGCCCGTTTTGAAAAAGACCAGGTCACCAGGCAGCAACTCGTCTTTATCAATTTTCGTGCCGATAGAGGCTTGTTGTTTGGTTTCACGGGGCAGCTGCAAATCGAAACGATCGCGCATCGTCACAACCACAAACCCCGAACAGTCCACACCGCGCCGCGTCATGCCACCATAACGATACGGCGTGCCATGCCAGCTCTGTAGCTGGTCGTTCAAACCGGCAATAACGGTAATCGAATCAGAAAGTCTGGCATTTGGCGGCGGTGCTTTATGGTGGCTACACCCGGCCAGAAACAGTGCTGTGATCAAAATAAGGCAGAAACGCATTCCGTACGGTTCCTCTGTTTTTTATTCTTGCATTAATTTAGCGTCGTAATTACCCGATTTTCAAGATACTAATGAAATCAGATGGTCGAAATCAGCATTCGGTGACCTTCGATATCCAGACGGCGAAAATTCATCCCATAGGCCTGCGCCAGATTTGGCGGCGTGAGCACCTCTTCTCTGCGTCCACTGGCCAGCATTTTTCCACCTTTTAGCAACCACGCCCGATGCGCATGACGCAATGTGTGGTTGAGATCGTGACTGCTCATCACAATCGCCAGTCCTTGCTGACACAGCGCGCTCAGAATTTTGTCTAACGCACTTTGTTGCGCAACATCAAGACTGTTCATCGGCTCATCAAGAAGCAGCAATTGACCTGCGGGATTGGCTTGTGGTGTGATTTGCAGCACCACCGCAGCAAGACGTACGCGTTGCCATTCACCGCCGGAAAGTTGATTGGTGCTACGTCCGAGTTTGTCATCAAGAGCCAGCGCCCCTGCGACATCATTCAGTAGTTCGGTACGCGTTTTATCGTGCTGATGCAGTGTCAGGTAGTGCCAGACCGGCATTGCAAACGGTGGCGTCTGTTGTTGTGAAAGATAGGCGCGATGCAGCGCGAGTTTTGTTGCGGACCATGCTTCCAGTGGTTGCCCCGCGAACTGAATGCTTCCCTTACCGCTGGTCATTCCGGCCATTCGCGCCAGTAAGGTACTCTTACCCGCGCCATTCGGCCCCACCAGATGCAGGATCTCCCCTGCCCGAACCTCGCCAGAAAGCGGCCCCAGGCGGGTAGATTCCGCAACATCCTGTAACTGCATCACAATAGACATTATTTTGCCAACGCCAGTTTAATGCTTTCCATCACAATGGGATCTTCCGGCGTCATATCCGGGGAAAAACGCTGGATGACCAATCCGTCCCTGCCAACTAAAAATTTCTCAAAATTCCATAAAATATCATCAGGGTACAGCGGTGCACGACCTTTGCTGACCATACGGGCATAGAATCCGCTCTCTTCCGGCGCGACTGCGGTCGGCGCTGCGGCAATCAATTTTTGATACAGCGGATGGCGTCCTTCGCCATTAACTTCAATCTTACTGAACATCGGGAACGTCACCCCCCATGTGGTGGTACAGTAAGTTTTAATCTCTTCATCGCTGCCCGGTTCTTGTTCCAGAAACTGGTTGCACGGGAATCCCAGCACCACAAAACCTCGATCGGCCCAGGCTTTCTGAATATTCTCCAACTGCTCATATTGCGGCGTTAAGCCACACTTTGAGGCGACATTGACAATCAACAGCACATTACCGGCGTACTTCTCCAGCGTGGTCACTTCACCGTCGATATCTTTCACTACGGTCGTCAGAATGGAATCTTGCATCGTTTCTCCTGGGTGTGGTCAGTAAAAATCTTAGCTTTTAATCATAGACCGTCTTTTTGCGGCTAACGTCCTGCTTTTAACAATAACCAGATAAACACCGGCGCACCCAACGTTGCGGTGACCACGCCAATAGGCAGCTCTGCGGCAGCTAATGCCAGGCGCGCTACAATATCGGCCAGCAGCAATGCGCTCGCCCCTGCCAGCGCGCAGCCGGGAAGTAATACGCGATGATCGGTTAAACCACACAGCCGGAGAATATGTGGGATAACCAGACCAATAAAGCCGATAGCACCCGCCAGCGCCACACTGACGCCAACCATCCAGCCGGTCGCTGCCACCAGCACATTGCGCCAGAACCACAGGGGTAAACCCAGTTGCCGCGCCGAGATCTCGCCAAGTGCTAACATATTCATCGGCCTGGACTGACAACAGATCCACAACAACACGGGGATCAATGCCAGCATCAGCCAGCTTTGCCGCCAGTCTACGCCGCCAAAACCGCCCATCATCCAGTACATCAGCTGACGTAAATCAACAGAGGTGGAAAAGTAGATAGCCCACGTCATTAGTGCGCTACAGATAATCCCTAATGCAACGCCAGCCAGCAATAACCGACTGGTCGAAAGATGACGACGGGCGAAACGTAAGAGTATTAAAGTGATGATAAGCGCGCCAGCAATCGCACACAGCCCTAGTGCCCAGTTTGGGAGTTGCCCTTGCCCAAGCAACACCGCGGCGATAAGCCCTACGCCTGCGCCGTTAGAGACGCCAAGTAGTCCAGGTTCTGCCAGAGGATTTTCAAACAACGCCTGCATTACTGCGCCGGATATAGCCAGCGCCGCACCAACCAGCAATACAGCCAGCGTACGTGGCAGGCGAATTTGCCAGACGAACAGTTCGCCACGAGGAGTAGACCAGTCACCGGGCGAAATCCATTGTTCACCGGCGCAAAGGCTTAAGAGAAGCGCCAGCAGCATCAAAACTGACAGGCATAATAACCAGCGAATATTTTGTCGCTGTTGTTGGCGGGCAAGTGTCAGCATGGTATCCGTTCTGCTGAAGTGTCATGGCGTTGATTTTACGGTGACTCTTCGACAGTGAAAAGAAAAAAGGCCGCAAAGCGGCCTTTTTAGTTAGATCAGATTACTCGTCTTTGGGCGAAGCGTTTTCGACCCGGCTTTTTAACTTCTGCCCGGGTCTGAAGGTCACCACGCGCCGTGCTGTAATGGGAATATCCTCGCCCGTTTTCGGGTTACGTCCCGGGCGTTGATTCTTATCACGCAGATCGAAGTTACCAAAACCAGAGAGTTTCACCTGTTCGCCGTTTTCCAGAGCGCGACGGATCTCTTCGAAAAACAGTTCAACCAGTTCTTTGGCATCCCGCTTGCTAAGCCCAAGCTTATCAAACAGATATTCTG
>ENA-OZGC01000295-OZGC01000295.1-human-gut-metagenome-genome-assembly--contig:-NODE-295-length-39459-cov-18.780961_pt1 | contig 39459 bp, 29 predicted proteins | sample MGYA00245109_ERZ653643 | MGnify/ENA primary metagenome ERZ653643 (study PRJEB26926, sample SAMN06165107) | human gut metagenome | biome: ENVO:00009003; feature: ENVO:2100002; material: ENVO:00002003... | reverse complement strand
CATCAACCGTCCGTAGACAGTGGTATGTTGCATTCTTCCTGTTCTGCGTTTTCCTTTGTTATGGTTTTTCAGAACCGCCGACTTAGCATCCATCAGTTTTTGTACTTGCTCATACTCCTCGACGGTTACGATTGGCTCGTGTGTGCCTTGAACCTGAACATACTCCAAATCACCGTAATTTTTGATTTTCTTCTGCTTCAGGAAATCAGGCGTATATTCCTTGTGGTAGGTTATGATGCCGCAGTAAAAGGAATTGCGAAGCATTTTCGAAATGTACGATGCAAACCACCGTTCCTTTCCCAGCGCCGTCAGCCGTCCCGCTTTCTCAAGTTCGTACTGGATGGTTGTTACTCCCATTCCACTCAGGTACATATCATAAATCATTCGCACCGTCTTTGCCTGTTCGGGGTTGATGACCATCTCCTTGCCGACGCGGTCGTATCCGAGGATATTCCCATTGCCGTAGAACACACCGTTTTGCATAGAGGTCTCCTGTCCGGCTTTTACACGGATGGATGTCTTGCGGCTCTCGTCCTGTGCAAGCGTTGCCATGATCGTAAGCCGCAGTTCACCGTCGCCGTCAAAGGTTTTGATGTTATCGTTGAGGAAAAACACCTCAACACCGTATTCCTTCAATAGCCGAGTGTACTGAAGGGTATCCACCGTGTTTCTCGCAAAACGGGAAACCTCACGGGTAATAATCATGTTGAACTTCTTCTGCCGTGCATCCTCAACCATTTTCATAAACTGCGGACGCTTCTCAGCCGATGTTCCCGTAATACCTTCATCGGCTGCTGTACAAAAAGGACTAATAAATTTACGCCGTACAGGATTCCCGACGTATGGCCTCCATCAAAGCTTCGATCTCATCGGCAAGGTTCAGCCGGATGTCCATGCACCTATCCGGGTAGATGGTGACGGATTGCAGCAGCTCGGTGGATATCTCTCTGGTCAGTGCCGTAATCCCGGCATAGCTCTTGAATTGCTCGATTACGGCATTGCTGCCATCATCACTACCGCTAATTTTTCGTTCCAGCTCCAAGACCGTGTAGGAAATTTCCTCCGCCTGCGTCGTCAGGGCTTTCTTCTGCGCCGCGAAGCTCTCGCGGGATATCTCGCCCTCCACCAGCCTTTCGTAAAGGTCTTGCAATCGCTCGTCAAGCTGGGCTTTCCGGCTCTGGAGCGTCTGCAAGCGGCGCTGCGCCTGTCTGCGGTCAAGCTTTCTTCGCTCCTGCCTTGTTTGCAGGAGCCGGTCTATGCTGACGGCGTATTGGGCATAGACCTGTATGGTGTCGATCACCGCTTCCAGGATATCGGCCTCCGGGATTCTATCCTCCGAACAGTCAAAGCCGGTGTTCAGCCTTTTTGTTCCGCAGCAATAGGAGGCGTTCTTCTTATTGTCCCGCTGCATAGCGTGGCCGCATACGCCGCAAATCACCTTGCGCTTCAGCGGATTGCCGCTGCCAGACGAAACTTCATATTCCCGGTACTCCCGCATAACGGCCTGTGCTTTCTCAAACAGCGCTTCCGGCACGATGGCTTCATGCCTGTTTGGGACAACGATCCAGTCGTTGCGGGTGATTTTGACCGTGTGCGTACTGCCCACAATGTCGCGGCTCCGCTTTCCGAACACTGTCTTACCAATATACCGCTCGTCCCGCAGGAATTTTGCGACCAGAGTGGCCGTCCAGAAATTTTCACCCTGGATGCTGTGCCACGGTTTCCTTGTGCAGCCCGCCTCGGCCTTGTAGTTCTTCGGGGAGATTACGCCGTCGCCGTTCAGCGCCGCCGCAATCTGCCAGGGCTTCGCGCCATCTGCCGCCATTTGAAAGATGCGCCGTATTACGTCGGCGGCTTCGGTATCTACCAGAAGATGATTTTTATCTTCCGGGTCTTTGACGTACCCATAAGGCGCATAGGGGCTGAGAAACGCCCCTCGCTCGGCTCTGGCTTTCTTTGCGCTTTTGACTCTGCGGGAGAGGTCACGGCTGTACAGGTCATAGATTAGCGTCCGAAACGAGGTGTCGAGGCTGTCGATGTCCAGCGGGTTGCTGCTGTCAAAACCATCGTTGACGGAAATGAAGCGCACACCGAGGAACGGGAACACGCGGGAAATGTAGTCTCCCACGGTGAGGTAATCACGGCCAAAGCGGGAAAGGTCTTTGACCAGGATGCAGTTGATTTGCCTGCGCCTGACCTGCTCCAAAAGCTCCTTTACTGCGGGGCGCTCAAAATTCGTACCGCTCCAGCCATCGTCACAAAATTCCAAGATTTCGGAATCAGACAATTCCGCGTGACTGGACACATATTCCCGAAGGAGGCTGCGCTGGTTGGATATGCTCTCAGATTCGTCCTTTTCGCCGGTTCTCAAATCCGCGTCCTCGCTGGATATGCGAAGATAAATTGCCGTTCTCATGCGTCAGCTTGCCTCCCTTCCAAATATGTACAGAGTTCTTTATATTCGTCCCGATAACGGAACACAATCTCAATATTGCTGTCGCCGTCCACATACACCCGCTGGATCAGCGCCTGTGCCATTTCTCTGGTCAATGTATCCGCATCCCGAAAGCTGCCGAAAGCCGCAAGGAACGGGTTCTCCGGTGTGTGCGCCGCTTCCGCCGCCTGCTGGCGGGTCAGCATTTCAATCAGCCGTTCCGCTTCTTCTGCTTCGGCCTTGTAGCGGCGTTTCAGTGTCATATACTCCTGCTCGGTCATGAGCTTATCTACATAGTTCTGGTACAGGCTGTCATACAGGCCGTTGTAGCGCATAAGCGCCCTTTTTGCCGTGTCCAGCTTGCCTTGCAGCGTCGCAGTCTGCTTTCTGTATTTGGGGGAGCTGTTCACTCTGCGGATGAGCGCTTCCATATCAGCGGCAAGTGCGATCTGCGTCTGGACGGCTTGCAGGAGCATGGGGATCAGCACATCTTCCCGGATATTCTTCTTGGGGCAGCTTGTGATGTCGTTGGTATGCGTCTGGCAGATGAACGTGTACCACAGCTTTTTTTCGTGGCTCACATTCTTGTACCGCACCAGCGGGCGCTTGCAGTCGGCGCAGTAGACCAGCCCCTTGAGGATGTTTTCGGTGGTTTTCAGATGTGTGAACCTGCCGAGATTTTCAAAGTATTCCTCGTTTTTGCGCTGTGCAAGCTCCTGCACCTTGTCAAAGGTCTCGCGGTCAATCAGCGGCTCGTGGGTGTTCTCCACGACGATCCATTCCTCTTTTGGCTTCATGTACTGCCCCCGGTTTTCGTAGAAAGACTGCCGCTTTGTGCCCTGCACCATGTGTCCAATGTACACCTGCCGGGACAGGATATTCTTGACCGTCTGAATGTACCAAACCACGCCGTTGTACTTTTCTGTTTTGCACACCCCGGTATTATACAGATGGGCCGATGGAGAAGGCACGCCTCTATCGTTGAGCTGCCTTGCGATCTGCGTGATGCTCACGCCCTCGGCACGCCACCGGAATATCTGCCTGACAACGGGAGCCGTTGCTTCGTCCAGTTCCAACTTGTGCGGGTCGTCCGGGCATTTGCGGTAGCCGTAGGGTGCCCACGCCCCGATGAAATCGCCATTTTTCTGCTTCGCGGCCAGCGCCGAGCCGGACTTCTTGGAAATATCCTTGCTGTAAACCTCGTTGATGAGATTTTTCAGCGGAACCAGATAACCGTCCGCGCCGCGCTGGGCAGTGAGGGTATCAAAACCATCGTTGACGGCGATGAAGCGCACGCCCAGGAACGGGAAAATGCGCTCCAGATAGTTGCCGGTTTCCTTGTAGTTTCTGCCGAAACGGGATAGGTCTTTGACCACGATGCAGTCCACCTCTCCGCGTTTAACCGTTTCCATGAGCTTTTCAAATTCAGGCCGCTGGAAATCTGTACCGGTCTGCCCGTTATCGCAGAACAGCCCATACAGAGTGAGTGTCGGGTCATTTTCAATAAACCGGAGCAGGAGATTTTTCTGCCCTTCGATGGTATCCGCGCCGGGTTTGCCGCTGTCTTCCACAGAAAGGCGGGCATAGGCGGCAGCGCGATATTGCTTCTGCACCTGTGCGGGAGCCTCCGCCGCCGGAATGACCGGATTTATCTTTCGTTTGGTTCTTGCCACTTATACCACCTCTCTGATTTGTGACCGGCGCAGAATATCTGTCTGCCATGCAAATTCATCCGCGAAGCGGAAGCGGACTTCCACACGGTTGTCCTTATAAATAAGGATGCGGTCAATCAGCGCCACGACGATGCTGCGCTCCAATTCTGTAATGTTCAGATGCTCCCGGAACTGTGCCATCCACTCCCGGTGTTCGCCGCCGTGCTCTTTGATCTGCGTAAGGGTCTCCTGCAAGGCGTCCATCTGCTTTTCGCATTCGGCGCAGCGTCCTGCGTAATTCTGCTTGAGCCTTGCGTATTCGTCCCGGTCGATGATGCCGTCTGCAAGGCTTTCATACAAGGACATGAGCAGCTTCTGAAGCCGCTCATATTCCGAGCGCTTCTTGTCAAGCTGCCGCTGTACCTTCTGGGCTTCTGCGGTTCTGAGCGGCGCAGTGTCCGTCATAGCAAGAATATCGTCCAGGTCTACTACGTCCCGGATATACTGCCGGAGCGTTTCCAGCACAATCTCTGAAAGCGCCTCGTCGCGCATCCGGTGGGGAGAACAGGATTTATCCTGCTTGTGCGCTGCACAGACATAGTAGACATACTTTTTATTGCCGGAGGGGACAGTTTTGCGCACCATGCTTGCACCGCACTCGCCGCAGAACACCATGCCGCTGAAAAGCTGTACAGCGCTCTCGCCGGGGCTGCGGCGGGTATCCAACGAGAGCGCTTTCTGCACGCTGTCAAAATCCCGGCGTTCAATGATGGCCTCGTGTGTATCCGTTACGACCGCCCATTCACTTTCCGGCTTCGTGATGCGCTTTCGCACCTTGTAGCTGGGTGTGGTTTCTTTGCCCTGAATGAGCACGCCGGTGTAGACCGGATTTTTCAGGATACGGAGCACGGCATTGGCCGACCATACCGCCTGCGGATTCGCCTTGAAGGAAGTGGCGAACTTCATGCCAAGAGATTTTTTGTACTCCATGGGCGAGAGCACCCCATTGTGGTTCAGACGGGTAGCAATGTCCTGTGGACTCATGCCCTCCAGCTTCCATGAAAAGATGTCCCGCACGATATCTGCGGCATATTCATCTACGATCAGGTGGTTTTTATCTGCTTCATCTTTCAGATAGCCGTACACGGCAAATGCGCCGATATACTGGCCGCCCTTGCGCTTGACCTCAAGCTGGGTGCGGACTTTCACGGAAATATCCCGGCAGTAAGCTTCGTTTATGAGATTCTTGAACGGAATGACAAGCTCGTCCGAAGCGTTTTTTCCACCGAAACTGTCATAGTTGTCGTTGACGGCAATGAACCGCACGCCTAAAAAGGGAAATATCTTCTCGATGTATTCGCCAGCATCCAGATAATTTCGGCCAAAGCGCGAAAGATCTTTTACGATGATGCAGTTGGTGCGCCCGGCCTTTACATCCTCCAGCATTTTCTTGAAGCTCGGACGATCAAAATTAGAACCTGTGAAACCGTCGTCAATTCTGACAGCATATTCCCGAAGATCCGGGCGGGTTCGGATAAAATCCCGCAGCAGCTCCCGTTGCCCGGTGATGCTGTTGGATTCCTCTTTATCCCCGTCGTCCCTTGATAATCGGAGGTAAAGCGTGGCGTTCCAGATTTTTGTTTCCTTGCTGTTTTGCATATTGCCAGCTCCTTTCCTCCAAAATTGTACCTGCAATGCGCATAACTGTCGAGGATGTCGCGGGATCAGCCCTTCGTGCGGATATATGCTTCCAGTCTGTCCTCCAACGAAATATCTGTATCGGCAAAGCTGACTCTGACCACATATTTTCCGTGCCGGTAGCAGTAGGGATTGCCGATCTGACGGATGAAATCCAGAATACGCTCTCGCTTGGGGAGCGCTGTGTTGACCTTCACATCGCGGATATCCACCAGCGCCGCAGGGTCAACGGCGCGAATGTCCATGTCGGATGCCGTATATGCGTCCATGCCATACCTCCTTGCTTGGGTTATTTCATGGTTATGACTGGATAAAGGAATGTATGAATCCGGTGTAACCGGCAGCGTGGACTTCATTATGGAGCCTCCATTTCTTCCGGGATATAGAGGCCGAGGCTGATTTGGAGAGCTTCGTTGACGCCATCCATCTGTTCGCGGCTGACACGCCCGATATAGCGCACCACGCGGCGTTTGTCGATGGTTTTGATCTGCTCCAGAAGAACGACCGAAGCACCGTCCATGCCCTTCACAGAGGAAAGCAGATAGTGCGTGGGCTGATGCGGTTTCTTGCCTCTGCGGGCTGTCAGAGGGGCTACAATGAGGGTCGGGCAATAGAAGTTGCCGGTGTTGTTTTGCAGCAAAAGAACAGGGCGTGTGCCGCCCTGTTCTGAGCCGATATAGGGATTTAAGTTTGCCAGATAGATATCGCCGCGGCGATATGTCCAGTTCTCCTTCAAGGGCAAGGACTCCTTTCTGTTTTGGTATGTACAGCCCTAATTTGTCCTCGACACCCCAGAGCCGTGGGAAATCATCAGGCGGCGGCTGGCTGTGCCGCTCCATGGGATTTGAACCCCTCCGAGGATCGCTCCGAGCTGCCCCCATTGCGTGAAGAAGCTGTGGCTGGACAGAAGTATCGTTAGCCCTGCATACGGTCATGGCCGGATCGGGAACCGCCCGATTTTTACAGTCGGTTTTATCGCTCGTTCACGGAAGCTGCGCTGATTGAATGTTGTCCGCACTCGTGAAGGTCGTGGCGCACCGCTGTGCTGGCTTGTGCTCTTGCACATATGCAGGAATGTACCTGATGAATGACTATGTAATTTTCAAGGAACAGTCAGCTTTCGCTGTGATTCTATTTTAGAAGCCCGTGCGCCAGTTTTGAATATAACGTTAGTAACATTCGCTTTACCATTAGTAACATCGGTTATAGCCGCTCCCTGAATTGCTCCAGATGTCCGATCAACGCCTGAATGTTTGCTTTCAGCAAAGCGGAATCCGGCGCGGTGAATGTTGCAGTGCCAAGGACAAGATAGTCGATGGATACACCAAACAGGTTTGAGAGCGCGATCAGCACATCGACCGAGCAGCCTCTCTTCCCGGACTCGATGAAGCTGATATAGCCGTGGGAAACATTCATATGTTCTGCCAGCTCATCCTGCGTAAGGTTCTTTGCGATGCGAAGCTCACGAATCCGCGCTCCGCTGGCCTTCGTGTTGTAATACATAAAAAAACCTCCGTGAATTTGAAATGTGGGAATTTCAAATTCGCGGAGGCGGAGAACGGCAATGAAGACCTAAAGACGCAGAAAAGCCCGCAGCATGATTGCTGCGGGCAGAATGGGGCGATATGAGATTGTGGTGGGGCGGCGCATCCGGAAGAGACCGCAGGGCATACGGGGCGCGTACAACCGCGCTCCGTAAAAAGGAAAATAAGAGTCCCGGCAGGAGCCGCGCCCCTGCCGGCATACAGCCGCCCATAAAAATCACCCGTCCGGTTCCATTCCGGCTCGTTCAGCCGGTAACAGGATCATACCAGACGGGCAATCTCAGCCGGGGCCTTATTTCAGCCTTATTTTTGCAGCAGTTTTGCCGCAAAAATGCCGCACAGACGCCCTCATTTTTGCCGCACAAGCGCCCTCACCAGCGCCGAATGGGAGACGCATGGGCGCTTTATTTTCTCTCCCATAATTGCTGCACAAACGTTATCTGCTCTTCGCTCATGTATGCTTCCGCAGTTTGCAGGAAGCTCTTTGCTAATTCGGCACCGCCTCTGTGGTACATGATAAGGATCATGTCGGTATTCAGTTCGCTGTCATAGGGATCAAGGCTCATCGCATCAATCACTGCACGGTGTGCCGCACAATAATCGCCCTGTTCCATCTTGCGCTCAATGTAACACTTGATAATCCGAAGAAAGATGTTGTGATAATATGCCGTTTTAGGCATCAGCCAATGCTGATAGGAGATTTTAGAAAACAAATCACCGCGATATAATTCGACGGCTCCCTGATAAAGCTCGGATTGCGCCTTTGGATTTGCCTCCGCTTCCATACGACGGCAGTTATCCTCAAAACGGTCAAAATCTGTATAGACGTTATACTCCGGATTGATGACAAACGTTCCATGACGGCCGACGACCAAATCCTCCAAATCAATGATACTCAAAATGCGTCGGAGACGGTAGGCAATATTGCTGACGGAGCGATACGGATTGTCCATCACATCACCTGGCCAGAGCGCTTCCGCCAATCGCTCGATCTTTAATGCCCGTTTCATATTCGTGATAATAAGGGCAAAGAGGTTCAAACAAAGATCGGAAGAGATATCTTCTTCCGTAAGCGTGCCTTTCGCGTTCCTGATCTCCAAATCACCCAAGCAGTTCACATAGACATCTCGGTCGCTGTACTTTGACGCCCGCTGTGCCGCTGCAATGGACTGGCTCAGCTTGATCTCATTCAGCTCCACAACGACCGCGTAGGAGATGATGAACAGAAACGTCGGATCATCCTGAAAGTGCGTCGGGTCGTCAACCGCGATATAGCCTTGATTGATGCGCTTGGAAAACGGCGCTGCCAATATGGATTTCACACCGTAGCGCTGGAAGAATTGATATTCATCCGGATATGTATCCCTGATTGCCTCCATATCCGGTATGACAACAGGCCGGTTCAGCGACAGAAATTCACACCATCGCGGGAAGCTCTCTACGGCAAGATACTGGAGCATGTTCTTCTGGTGCTCTACGCCTTCCGCACACCATTCGTAGGTAAGCAGTCCGATTTTCAAATCCCAGTCTGCTTCTACAACGGAAGCTCTGGCCGCACCGTAAAACTCCGCTGCACCTTGCAGCAGGCCGTCGATAATGTCTTCTGAATCTTCCAAGCTGCGCAGCCGTTCTTCCAGAAGTCCAAGTGCTGTCTGGAAATCTTGGGACGCTGCGCGATTGTTGTTCTCTGAACTGTTCATGGCTGCGCTCCTTTCTGCAAATCAAAAACTGCCTGATCATCCAATCAAGCAGCCTTTTCCGCAGCATCCACCATTGGTGGTGCTGCGTCATTATTTGTCCGTAGGTGTACGCCTCCATGCGAGGGTTCTGTTCCGCTCTGCGATAATGCTGTCAATTTCATGCACTGGCCTGATCTTGCACAGCAAACCGCCGGTAGCGCAGAGGTGCGCCGTCCGAGCAAATAACAAGGCTAACATGGCTGTGCGGATTTCGTGATCTCTTGGCTGTATCGGTGACAGAATGGCGTGTGCCTATCGGAGCAGCCCCTTAACGATGGCATGAATGTTCTGTAGCTGTTCAGGACTCAGTTTCTGCATATCCTGAAAAACCGCTCTGAGCTGTTCGGGATATTCATTCCCATCGTCAAAGAAGTCCCTTGCGGTTATATCAAGATAATCGCAGATGTAGAAGAAGCCGCTTAACGACGGCATAGACTTCCCGGTCTCAATATTGTTGATATAACCCGGATTCTGACCCATTGAAAGGCTCATATCACGTGCTGAAACGCCCTTTTGCGTTCTCAATTTGGCCAGTCTCAGGGAGAACTCCTTGTCTGTCATCACTTCACCTCCACATATAATATTTTAGCCCATACAGTGGCTATTCTCGTTTGAATATAGCCCTTGTTTGTACGAATGTATGGGTTTATAGATGCTATCATATGTAGAGATATTGGATTTATAATGTAATAGGAAAAGGACTCTCGATTGGGGCGTATAGTCCGCAATGAGAGTCTTTTTGAAATATTCAACTGTATCAGTTGGTGTGGATAATGAAGCCGGAGAAACCTGAGTAAGTGGTTGGCCTAATGCTACTCATATTTGAATTGTCGTGTTGCTTTTCCGGCGCATACGGGACATCCACATTTCTGCTTTCCGGTTCGGGAGTAGATGGCCGTTTTCCAAACATGCCCTTCAGCGCATTTCCACCATACCCGCTTGTGACTTCCCGGCGTTACCATTTCCGGGGTCAACGTGCCATTCAGCGTATCGTCCCACTGGGCTGCAATTTTCGGGTGGAGCGTTGCAAGATCGTTGAAACCGGCCAGAACGCGCCGTCCTGCGCAGTATGGGCAGCCGGAGTTCTCTACAGCTCTTGCAGCAACAATGGCCTGCCATTCATGCCCAAGTGTGCATTGCCACCAGACCTTTCTGTTGCTGAAGGAAGTAACCTGATCCGGTCTCAGACTCCCGTTGCGTTCCGTGTCCCACTGCGCGGCGATGTCTGGGTAGAGCGTCTCTAAATCATTCTCACCGGGTATCACGGCCTTCCCAGTGCAAACCGGGCACCCAGCGCCTCTGCTCCGGCTGAGTATGCGGGCACGCCAAGAGTGCCCGCTTTGGCACTTCCACCAAACATATTTATGGCTCCCTTCCAGTACATCCGAGGGTTTTAGTTCACCATTTTTCTCAGAATCCCATTCAGAGGCCAAAGCAGGATTCAAAGTGAGTAGATCGTTGCTTTCTACCCAGAGCATCCGCCTAGTACAGTAAGGACACAGCGCACCATTCGCACGAACCCTGATTTCTGAACGCCATGTATGCCCGTTTTCACAATGCCACCAGACTTTCTGATGGCTTCCTTTATGTACGCTATCAGGGGTTAGCGGAGCATTTTTCTCCTGATCCCACTCCTGTAGAAGATACATTCTGTCCTGACGCTCACAGAAGGATTGCAAAGAGTTTTCTTTTTTCATTCAGGCACCCCATATTGCTGAAGCAGATTCACGACCGCGTTCTTGAATCGCAGTTACAAGTCCGGCTGCAACTGCACGCGCAGTTCAGCATCGGCACTTTTGCTGACGCTGATTTTTATGGGGTTATCTTTCGCCCAAACAGGATCAGCAGCCGCTTTCTCTGACCACTTCTCGTAAAAGCTGATAACTTCGCCATGGATGGCTTCTTCCGCTTTTTTACGGGCTTCAGCCGCTTCTTCAACCGATGGATATGTCCCAAGGAAATACTGCCGCCGCTGAAACACAATTTTCGCAAGATAACGGCCTTTGACCAGGTACACGCCTTTTACGCCGGTCGTATTATTTGACGGAAGCTTACTGCTTTTTAGCGCGTCGATGCTGGTACCGTCCACATGTGTCAGGAATCCGCCCAGCGCCTTATCATGCTCTTTTTTCTTGCAGCCGCAGCTTATCTGATTGCAGTAAACAAGGCTGTTATAGGAAATGTCTGCCTCGTTGCCGCAATCGCACCGGCAATGCCAGATCACAAAGCCCTTTGCATCCCGTTTTTTCGTAGAGTATTGCGCAATCAACCTGCCGAACCTCTGGCCGGTAATGTCTGATGTGGCGTTGTTTTTCACGCTCTTACAGCCGCAATGTGTTTTACGGCCGGACACAAGCTCGGAAGCCGTTGCCTCGCATGTATAACCGCAACTGCACAGACAAGTCCAATATGACCCCATTTTTGTGCGCTTCCGGCTCTTCCCGACGACATGAAGTTCACCAAAAGTCTGCCCCAGCAGGTTGTAAGCATTGGCCTGATACGCCATTTCTTTCCGCAGACAGCCGCAGCTCTGAGATCCGCCATATAGCAATGACCGCTCCAGCACATACCGCTCCGTGCCGCAGTCACACCGGCACAGATATTTCCGCTCGCCCCGCGGGGTCGTCATGCACCCACCCAGTACAGTCCAGCGGCCAAAACGCTGACCGCAAGTAAGCCTCTGATCTGTTTTCCGCTCTGTCATTGTTATGAGTTCACATTGTCCTCGCCAAAGAACGCACCTTGCTTGCAAAGCTCGTAGTAGCATTTCGCGCAAAGCTGTCCCTGTCCTTGGACATAATATTTTCGCTGGGAGAGTGGCGTGTTTTGGGGAACATTGGTCAGATGCCAGCACAGAACACAGCGATCCATCTTCTCCCACCTGGCGCTGTCGGCACGAGAGTGGCGGTTCCTTTTTCTGTCCAAATTGATAATATTGTTTGCCATGTTCAACCTCACTTTTCCATCGGCGTCGGAGCCGGAGAAGGCGCAGCTATCTCCTCGCGGTCACAGAACACCGTCACGCGGGTCTTGCCGCCTTTGGTGCAGGTATAGAGGACGAGGTCATACCCGCTGTTTTGCACCGCATCTACCTCGTTGGGGTTCAGTGTTTCGATCTTTTCAACGCAGTAGGTGTTGACAATGCCCTCCATGTCCGTAAAGGTGACGGTATCTCCCGCTGACAAGTCTTTCAGATGCCCAAAATGGCTTTCGTAATTGTGCGCGGCAATGACAAGATCGTCCGTGCGTGAAGAGCCGAACTGACGGCAGGGTGCAAGCTTCAGCCGGTTATAATCCCATTCAGATATAACAGGCAGCTTCAGCCCCAGCACAGGGATTTCGACATAGCCCACATATTCATAGCCGTCCAGCATCACGACCGGCATTTGAGGGTCAAACGGCGTCGCAGACGAAGCTGCGTCCGGCTGCGTACTGATAACCGGTACTTTTATTTTTTTCGTTTCTATAACCGCCTCAACGTTTTCCAGCAGGCTCTCGGCTTCCTGCCCGGCGTGCGCGTCTTCATAGCGGTTATACAGGAGAAGGAGCAGTGCCGACAGGATTAGCACTGCTCCCACTGCTACGATGGCAATGCCCGTTTTTTTAGGCATTATGCTTCTTTTTCTTCATCAGCATCGCCCCGCCGAGAGAAACAAGGACAAGTCCAGCGCCGCCGAGCACCCAGATGGGCCAGTTGAGCTGACCCGTCTGGATCAGGCTGCGGGTATTGGTGATGGTGACGACATTACCGGAGACACTGTAAGACGGAACATAGCCTTTGGGAATGTTGGTTTCAATGACCTGCCAGTTTCCGTAGGCACTCAGGTCTTTCCATGTGTAAGTCCAGTTGTTCCATGCACCCAGACGTACCGTCTCATAGGGAACATCGCCGTTATAAAGCGTGACGGTCACGGAATCCGGGCGGTCTTTTCCGTCGTCGCTGCTCCACACCTTGTATACAGTGATGTTCAGCGGGTAGGTCGGCGGCGTGGGGGGATCAGGCGGCGTTTCCTTCCGAGTGTTGGTGATGGTGGTCATCGTGCCAACCGTGCTGTAGCTGACGGTGTAGCCGGCAGGGACGTTGGCTTCCTCCACCGTCCAGGTATGACCTTCCAGCAGACGGTCAAAGGTGTATGCCCAACCGTTTTCAGCGTTCAGTACCTGAGATTTTTCCACCTTACCATCCTTGAGCAGATTCACGGTAATGCTGTCATTGGCATGGTTTGCATTGCCGTCAGACCAAACCTTGCGGACGGAAAGCTGGCTTTCGTTATACGCCTCCACATGGAAAATCCAGTCCACCTCGCCCACTCGGTTTGCGTACTCGTTGCCCAGCTCGATGGGTACGCTCAGCTCGACCTTCAGCGTGGCCGTCTCGCCGGTGCGGAAGGTGCCGAGAAGCTTATTGCTTTTCAGTCCGTCCAGTTGGTCGGGAGAAGCGTCATAGATCAGCTCCGTGCCGTTCCAGACCTTCATGGAAAGCTTGGACAGGAACTCCGTCATGGTAGCGACGGTCTCCTTCTCCGCGACCTTGGGGCTGAGAGGATTGTCCGTCTCGTCATGCGCTTCGGCTCTCATATAGAGATTCACGAAATCGCAGTCGGTAGCGGAGTTGGTGAAGGTGATGGTCTCCGTCACGGTATCGCCGGGCATGACGTTTTTGAAGCTTCCGAACAGATCGGTCTCGGTGTACTCGCTACCGGGCTGGAAGTCAAAGCCACCGGAGAAGCCCTTGAAGGTGATTGAGGGGGAAGCTGCGAACGCCGTGGATGCAAGGCTCATGACCATGAGCAGCATCAGAACCAGTGAGAATATCGCTTTGCATGACTTTTTCATGATCTTCACCCCCTTAGACATTCGGTACATTCAGACTGCCGTCTGCGTTGATCGAGAATCCTGTGCCCCAAGCAGCCTTAACGGCATCTTCCGGAACGCTCTGGATGGCCTCGGCCATCACGTCGATGGCCTGCTTGCCGCCATCCGTATCCATGTAGGAGCCGATCAGCGTCATGCTGTCTGTCAGATTGGTTTCCGGTTTCTGATTCGGTGCGACAGGTTTTGTGTAGTAGTAATAATCGCCATACTTAACCCAGCCTGTGCCCAGCGTAAAGGCGGGGATGGATGCGGTGCCGCCAATGTGCTGCCCCTGGTCGTTTGTGCGGTAAGTCACCAGCTTGACGCGGATAAAAGCATCGATTGTGCCGGTATTCTTCACGTTGACGTTGGATTTCACGCCCGTGCTGCCGTCAAACCTCTCCGTCACTTCGCAAGTCACCTTGGTGGGAAGGAATTTGTTCTGAATCGGAGCGTCTTTTGTGCTCAGCCATGCAAGCGTGCCGCCGATGGCCAGCGCCAGAAGGAGTACGGTCGCAATTACCATGGTCGTCAGACGGCCAGTCCGGAGCGCTTTCCCGTGTGCCGGAGCTGCTGCCTTGCGGTGCTTGCCTTCATATCTGCCTCTATACATCTTCATTCCCTCCTTCCTCAGTGATTCGTGCCGAAGATGTTCCGAACAACCTCACTGAAACCATTCAGCCACTGATTGTTGTTCTTCGTGTTGACGCAGGTAATTCTGCCGGTAGGATTCTGTGCTGTCAGCGCAGCGCTGCCGCCGTTATTGGCAGAATAGCGCCAGCTCCAGCCGGTGTTCTCACTGATGGTGTAAGTACCGATGGGCAATTCAACAAGTGTTTCCGTGCCGTTGCCCCATACAGTCACTTCGGAATACTTCTCACCGTCCTTGAAAACATCGAACACATAGGACTCGTTATCTGCGCCGCCCTGTTTGGTAATGCTCAGCGTGCAGGTCTGGATGTGAATCCAGAAGTGATAGCCTTCCGGCAGCGTACAGGTCTTGCCGGTGCAATCCTGATGCACGAATGTGGTATGCTCGTTCACATTTTCTGTGCCGATCTTGACCGTGGCCGAAACGGGAACATCCTGCTTGGTGTATTTGCCGTTTTCGAGCTTGCTTTCATCCGGCGCATAGCTGATATCCAGCGTCGGCTTTGTACCGAGCATTTCGCTGGGAACAGCCTCTGTACCATCATGCATCCACTTTTCCGTGCCAACACGATTGCTGCTGTAATCGTTGTTTGTGGGGACAGTCTCGCCATAATAGGCGGTGGAATCCCTGAACGTCAGCTCCGGTTTGAAGACGTAGATGTTAGCGGCAGGATCGTTGACGCCGGTTTTTGCCGTTGCTGCATCACCCTTGGCGGGGGTAGAAGTACCCACGGTCTTGGGCGCTACGGTAACTTCGACGGTATAGGTCGTGTCGTCGGTCAGATTATCAAGCTTGTCAGAAATGACATTGCCGTCTTTGTCCTTGACCGTAACGGTGATATCGACGTACTCGGTCTGCCAGGGATCAAGGCCGTAAGGCTTATCAGCGTCGGTTGCCTTGCTAAGATCAAGCTTTACATCGCCAACGCTGATTTCAGCGCCGTCCTTGAGCTGATCGGCGGTGACTTCGCCCTTGAGATAGACGTTCTTGTCAGTGGCCGTGACGGTCACGTCCTCGATGGGAACATTGACTTTGGGCTGCTCGAAGGTCATAACAGGGGTCTGCGCGGAGCCGTTCTCGTAGATACCCGCGTTTGCATTGGTGATAACATCGTTGCCGCCCAGGAAACCGCTCTTGGGGGATACCTCAAAAGAAATAACCAGTTTTTTGCCGCGAACGGTTGTATTGCCCTGCGCATCTGTTTCGGTGCCACACCAATTTTCAGAGAAATTAAAGCCGGTTACGCTGACCTGATCGCCGTTGACCGTGGCAGACGCGCCGCCATTGCCGCCGCTGGTGCGACTCCATGTGTAGGTATTTCCGTCCTTCCCGGTGCAGTCATAAGTGTCGATTTGAATGCCGCTTGCCATCGTTCCGGTAGGCAACGTGAAGTACGGGGAAATAATGTCCTTCACAACTGTCTCGCTGCCCAGCGTGGTCTCAGAACCGCCCGTCTCGATTTGGTCGGAAATCTGCTGGAAAATGTTGTTCAAAGAAGCCGAGTCACCAGCAGAGAGGTAGTAGCTGGGCGTGCGGGGAGTTCCGTTGTTGGAAGAAACTTTCTGCATAAACCAGTTACAGGCAGCAGACATTTCTGCTTCTGTATAGTTAGCCGACCAACCGGAACCTTCGTAATCTTTATCTGGCTCTTTTCCTGCGGTGCTTGCGTCAGCGCCGGAGAAAATGCCTATGGAGTACACGGTAGTTCCTCCGGCTTTGATTGCGTTTGCAGTCGAAATTGCACTATTGGCAACGTTCTTTTGGAATCCGTTGTAGTCTGTCGGAGAGCCGTCTGTAAAAACGATTACAACACGGTTGCGTGTTTCATCTTGTGGAACGGGGGTGGCGTCCAGAATACCCTTTGCCATGATAAGGCCATAGTCTGTTCTTGTTGCGCCGCTTGCCGTTAACGCATTAAGGGATGCTGTCACGTTATTCTTTCCACCGGTTGTGCTCATGTCCTGAAGTGCCGTTCCATATACCCCGGCAGCAGCGGTTTCATACCGATTCAGTGTGCTTCCGATAAATACGCCGGTATTATAGCCGTAATTCCAATCAGTGTCCGCATATCCTACGACGGCAATGCGATGATCAATATTATCGGCAGTGGTAGTGATATCGCCGTCCTCGCCTGCTGCCTTAGTAGCAACGGCACTGGCAAACGCATTTGCCGCGCTTTTCAGAGCGTTAAGACGTGAGCCGCCGCCGGAGGTGGTTGTGCTGCGCTGATAAAAAGCGGGTGTAAATCTCGTGTTTGCTCCGGTGGACGTGCCAATGGTTTGGGTTGTACCGTTGGTGTCGGTGTAGGTGTATGTGTACACGTTCTGATTTTCATTTGCTACAGCCAGATACAGATAACTGTCATCCGTGTTTTGGAAAGTAGGCGAATAACGGCTACCATTGTTGTTCTGGTTTAAGATGGTACCGTCCTCAAGCGCATATTTGCAGTTCCAATTTTGCAAACCACTATCGCGCTCACGGGTATAGACTACCTTTTTAATCTCGCCGTTGACATAGGTATACAGATTATTTCTGTTCTCCCAATAGTTTGTATGTCCGGAGCCACTGTTGTCATTCCGGCCTTTTGTTATTTTGTTATAGGTAATCGTCTGCTGAAGCGTTACGGAAACGGATACAAAGGAACCGTCTTTCAGCTTATGCCAAAGGTTGGCACTGCCGCCGTTATGTCGTCTTCCATAGTTGTTTTTGTTTTGCGTGTTATTTCCCGTATACGCTGTATACTGCACCTGCCCAATATCATCTGCCATGGAGCCGGACTGATCGAGTACAAGAATGATATCCGTAGGAATATCCTTTTCTTGGACAGTTGTAGTCTTGGAGCCGGTTGCAAAGGCTTCCAGCGTGATGGTATAGGAGCCGTCACTGTTGGCTGTCGCCGTCTTGCTGATTTTCATGCCGTTGTCGGGGTCACTTTCCGCATAGGCTCTCGTGCCAGGCACAATTAGCGTGCTGAAAAGAGACAGACATAAAAGCAGCGATAGAATCCTCGTCTTTTTCATTCTCTGCCTCCTCAATTATTCCCGCCAGTAACGGGATCGCCAAAGGGTGCGACATAGGTGTAGTTTACAGTCGGACGCACAATTTCACTCGGCACAGTTTCCTCTACCACATCATTTTCAATAGTTACAGCAGGTAGCGGAACGGTTTCAAGGGATTTGATGTGTACTTCGACCTTCTGAATTTGCTCATCGGAAAGTAGGCCAAAATACTCTTCCGGCGTTTCTGCGATGAGATCTTCCAAAGCCTCCTGCGTGGTGCAGGCCATGATTTTGTTGAACAGATGGCAGGGGCATTTGCACTCTGCATCGGTGCAGTCATCGGAGCAGGTATCGATATGAGAGGGATCTGCGGGCTTTTCAGGCGCGACATAGAGGGGGCAGCCTTCCTTGTGCGCCTCGCCCTCGGCTGCGCCGCAGGTGCATTCCTTGGGAGCCTCAGTCTCGGCAGGCTTCTCCGTTTCCGCAGGCTTTTCCGTCTCGGAAGGCTTCTCGGTTTCGGAGGGCACGGGGGTCTCCGTCGGCTTGGGCTCCTCCGTGGGTGTTGGCGTTTCCGTTACCTCCGGCGTGGGAGTTGGGGTTTCTTCCGTGACCGTAAGCTCGCCGTTTGTACCGGCCTGATCGGTAGAAAGCGCCAGCGTGCCGGGAAGCACTACTCCGATAACCAACACAAGGCTGATAATCAGTGCGAATCCTTTTTTGTTCTTCATAGCGCTGCCTCCTTACGAATTGGGCCAACCCTTGGCGTCCATGGCGGTCGCACCATTGTTGGCGGTCTGCACGGCCTGGGCGGAAACATCCACCGTTGCCGTGGCGTTCTGGTACTCGTTGCCCATGTCGGGCTTAAATGTTACAGCGGTGAAGATGGGCGTGGTGACTTCTCCGGGCTTCAGGGCTTTGGTATAATAAAAGTAACCGTCCTTTTCCGTCCAGTCGGTGGTGTTGAGCGTCAGCTCCACCAGACCGGTATCCGGCGTACCCTCGCCCTGAAGCTTGATGTTCTTCTCCACTTTTACCCGTACCCATGCGTCGGACGCACCAGTGTTCTTGATCTCTGCGATCTTGGTGACGGTGGTGTTGGGCATCACGCCGGTCAGGTCTTCAAAGGGCTTGGTTTTCTCCACGTCCGCCCATTCCTGCACTGCGATTTCCACGCCGCCGGTGGTGATGACATTGTGCGCCTTACCTTCTGCGGTAAAGAACGCAATGGTTCCGGCGGCGAGCGTGGCAATGCAGATGGCCAGCACCGACAGAATCAAAATTTTTCGCTTCATAGTCCTTACTCCTCTCAAGCTGTATTTGCAAACCTCCGCTCCGGGATTTGATAACGAAGTTGCATGGTCTTGTCAGACCGTATGAGAACATCCGGTCTTGCCGGGTGCTCTCATATGGCCTGCACCACGAAGGGTGCAGACCACATAGGTGGGGGGGAATAGCACAGCCAATTGCAAAGCTGTGTTAAAGTGAATTACGCATCAAATGCGGCAAAAGCATCTTCCCAAGTATCAAAGCCATCAGCCTGAATCGCTTCTGCCTTAACGGTAATCGTTCCGAAGGTTTGACCATTCTCAATGGCAGCGGGAATCGTCACCTGATTGAACATCGCAGTAGTATCAGCACCGGAAGCCAGAGTTCCGTCATACTTCAGAATGAACTTAGCACTGAAATTGCCCAACTGGAAAGGAGTGCCGGTCGTAACGCCCTCAATGCTCCAGCCTTCACCAAGCGCATCAACGAGAAGCATCAGAGACTGTTCATAACCCTGATTGGGATAGGCAATACCGAAATCGGGGAAATACGCAGCGCACATATTCATCCAGTTTTCAACGTTAACAGTCGCACGAATATAGGCGGCGTTCTTGCCAACGTTATGGACAATCGGGTCTTTGGTCACGACAGCACCGGGATAAACGTTATATTCGTTGCTGGTAACACGGTCGCCCTCGGGATCATTGACGTTGGTTTCATCAAGCTTAATCTTGACATCGCCCATCGTGAATGTATTTGTGGCGGTCTTGGTGTCGGTGAAGTAGGCGAGAGATGCGCCCACGATGGCGATGGCCACGAGAGCGACACACAGGAAGATGGCTGTCAGTTTCTTTTTCATGTTTGCTTTGCTCCTTTTATGTAGTATGTTATTGTTTCTGCGCCCGCGCGCAGAGAGTTACTTGTTTGCGATGTTGTTCCAAGCCTCAGAAGCGCTAAAGGTCTCAGTAGCGTTCTTATGGAGCTGAGAGGCGTAGGCCGTAATCGTCAGGGTGGGCTTTACAGCGCCTTCTGCATCCAGAGCGTTCATCTGCTCCTTGGTAACAGAACCCTTAACAGTGACTTGATCGCCCATCAGGACGCTGTAGGCTGTGCCGATCTGATTGGTGGTGCCATCAACAACACGGTAGTAGACCGTATCGGTAACACCGTCGAGCTTCGTCCAGCCGTCAGCGATAACATACTCAAGGTAGGTATCGAAGTTTGCAGACTTGTCCAGCTTCACAAACAGGTAGCACTCTTCGGAGCCAGTCAGGACAGTCGCCTTGGGGTTCTTGCTGATGGTATAGCCCGGAATCATTTTGTACTCCGTGCCGGTGGTCTCCTTCAGCTCGACCTTGATATCGCTGGTGGTAAAGGTATTCGTTACCACATCAGACTTCGCGGTCAGCCATGCCAGTGTACCGGCGACAACGCAGATGACCAGCAGAGTCAGTGCCAGCACCAGTGCCAAACCTTTCTTCTTCACGTCGTTTTCCTCCTTTCTTCGGGTATTTGCGATTGGGTTTTTATTTCAACAGACAGCAGAATCCATACGCTCTCCCTCATCTGTTGGAATCGTGCGTGATGTTTTTAATCAAAGGCATCCCAAGCAGCTTCTGCGTTGGCAAAGCCGTCAGCCTGAATGGCGTATGCATTGACGGTGATGGTCATGCCCTCGATGGTTGCAAGCTGCTCATTCGTGATAGTGCCGGGAACGGTGATGGAATCAAACAGAGCGTCCAGAGCGACATCAGCAGTGGGAGCACCAACAGTCTCTTTGTACCAGAACTCATAGGTACGGGTGTCTGCGGTCGCATCTTTGGTGTTGTCCTTGTAAATCCAGTTGGCAGAATCATAGCCGTTGAAGATGCTGGTCAGATCTGCGCCGGTGGGAGCAAAGATAGCATCCAGAGCACTGGCCTTGGAGAAGGTGACAGTCATCTTGATGTAGCTGGCTTCACTGCCGTTCAGCACAGTGACCATGGGGTCTTTGTTGTAGGTGTGACCCGGCAGCAGCTTGTAGCTGTTGGCCTTGACACGCGCAGCGCCCTCAACCAGAGAGCCGTCAGTATTCGCCTTGGCTTCGTCCAGTTTGATTGCTACGGAGCCGACGCTGAATGTGTTGACGACTTCATCGTTGGAAGTCAGAAACGCCATGGTTCCCAGCACCGAGGCGGTAACAAGCAACACCGCACAGAGAGTCAGGAGCAGAGCCTTGCTTTTCGTTTTCATCTCGAAAACCTCCTAAAAAGATTGTTATATAGGGAGCCTTGCGGCATTGCCCTTGCATGAATGAAGCGCTTACTGCGCGTCCCGTTCCGCTTCCCGCTTTATCAGCTCCTGCCGGAGCGCATCGGCGGCAACTTTGTCGAAACGGCCTGCTTCAACGACCCGACGAATGGCTTCCACCTCGTCGTCTGTGAGCAGATTGTCAGTTTTCCGGCGGATCTCGTCGGTCAGGCTTTCATCGGCGGGTTCTTCCGGGGTGACATCGACCGCAGCAGCCTTGTGCGCCGCGGCATGAGCGCCTTTCTTGCGCCGGGAAGACTTTTTCTTTTTATTCTCGTCCTTGTCTTTGTCGTCCGCAAAAATGTCGGGGATGAACACAAGCAGAAGCAGGACAGCACCGGCAGAGATGGCAATGTACATTCCGGGCGGGTGCTGGATATAATCCGCAACATAGCCGAGATACGGGATGGAGAATATCGGCGTGCCGATTACATTTTTATAATGTACGAGAGAACCATCCTCGGCTTCGTTGGCGTCGCCCTTGGTGCGGAAGCGGATCACGGTGGGGTCTTCCTCGTCCGGGACGATGCCCACGACGCGGTGCGTGGCCACCGTGTTCTCGTCCAGCATGAACGTGATGGGCTGTCCTTCTTTTATGGTGTAGGGGTCTATCTTCTTTACATAGATCAGCGACCCGGTGTGATAGGTCGGCTCCATAGAGCCGGATAGCACGGTGAATACCTGCAATCCCACAACCCTCGCGCCAACCAGCAGGAGCGCCAGAAGCACCACTAGCGCGACCAGGATGCTGCTGAGCACGTTCCAGATTTTCTTGAGAGATTTGTTCATAAAGCTTCTTACTTATCCTCTTTCTCTAAAACTTCAGCCCTGACATTCGGCACAACAAAGCTATAAATCTGTTCAAATGCCCATTGGGTCGTTTCCTCGCTGTTTTCCAGCTCGCCGTTCATAACTCTGGAGGCAAAGAACAGCATTGTGGAGAAGATCTGATGGATGAGCATGTCCATGTATGTGCCGGGCTTGAAAGACTTGCTTGCTTTTTCAATCAGCGGCTGGAAACACGCAAGATGTGTTTCGTATGCATGAGCGCGGCAGCTTGCGGAATAATAGTACCGAATGTAGAAGATACAATCGGCTGGCTTACTCAAGATAAGGTCCCAGCTCTTTTTCCAGAGGATATACGCCCGCTCTTTCCATGAGAGCCCCGGCATATGCATGATAGGAAGCGTCTTTTGCAGAAGGTTGGCAAAGTTCACATCCTCCATGTGAAGTGCCGCGCTGAGCAGGTCATCTTTGCCGGAAAAACACTTATAAATATATGCCTCGTTCAGCTTCGCTTCGGATGCAATGGCTTTGGTGGTGGTTTTCTCCATGCCATCCCGCGCTACGACGCGAACTGCGCTGTCGATGAAGACCTGCCGCATCTCTTGTACTTCCAACTGCACACCTCTTTCTGGAAAATAAGCGGGTACTTATCCTGTCCGGGAAAAGAAAGCAGAACATCAGCACGCGCCGACTGATCTGCTGGTTTTGGCGAAAAATCATCGTGGAGTTCATCACTCGACGGACAGACGGGAATTCAATCCACGATCCGAAACTTCACGTCAAACCTCCTTCATATCAAAAAAGCCTTGGGATTCGGTGCTTCGTGGAGTTCATCACTCCATCAAATCACTCCATCCAAGGCAGCAAAACGCTGGAATAGCTGTGCTTTTTTCGTGCACATGACACAAAAGCTTGACTGCGCATTTCAGAACCCTACGGCGTTCAATTTTTTCATATTGTCCCGCTTCAAAATCAGAGAAGAGTGGACGTACCGGTCAAGCGTGATGGTCGTTGTCGCGTGTCCCAGCACCTCCGAAAGCGACTTGATCTCAAACCCGACCTCGACGGCACGCGTCGCAAACGTATGACGAAGCGTGTGAAAATGAACCCCCTCCAGGCCACATTCGCGGGTATATTTCTCCATCCTGTATTGCAAAGCACGCGGCTCCATATAATTCTCTGTGCCGGTCAAAACATAAGCGGCTGAACTGTGGGGATTCATCTTCCCGCAAAGCTCAGCCGTGTAGTCTGTTATGGGAATCGTCCTGATGGAAGTATCGCTTTTGGGTGTACCGATCACAATTCTCGTTCGTGAGCCGGAATTGTCAACGGTGCTGGTGTCGCGTAGCCGCTGAAGTGTGGCATCGATGCGAATCGTTTGTTCTTTTAAGGATATATTGCCCCATTGCAGCGCACAAAGCTCTCCAATACGAACACCCGTGAACAGCGTCAGCAGCACGCCAAACTTGCAGGTATCCATATCATCCAACAGGTAGGAAACGAAGCGCGTCTGCTCTTCGCGGGACAGCACCCGCATTTCCTTTTTTCCGGGCTTTGGATAATTGATCTCGATTGCCGGGAATCCTCCGGTGAAAAATGTCGCTGTGTATTTCAGGATACCGTGCAGAACGACAAGCACATCATGCACAGTCTTCGGAGCCAGCTCATCCTCGAAAAGCAGCTCCTCGGTGAAGTCGTCGATCAGACCAGTCGTCATGCCCATGGGGAAACAGCCGCCGAGCTTCGGCTTAATGTGTTTCCGCAAAGCGGTATCATATTTAATATAGGTAGACTCCTTCACTTTGGGCTTTCGCATACGCAGCCATTCGTCACAGTAGAACGAAAAACGATGCCGGGAGTTTGTGCTGGGAATTGACTTTCCGTTGACCAGCGCCGCTTTGCACTTGGTTACTTTTTCCTTGGCTTCCCGGTAGGTCTTGCCATAGCAGAAGCCATACTTGATTTTGCCGGAAAGCTCGTAGCCTTTGATATAGCGTGCTTCCCATCTGCCGTCCTTGCGTTTGAAAATATTTTCGCCTTTTGCCATCTTGAGAACCTCCTAATTTCTTGAAAACGTTGTGGCAATTCACATTTTACCAACAGCACCAAGCTGGTTCAGACTGCGTATTTGACTGCGATAAACCGTCAGTCGAACGTGTCAGCAGCAGGAATCGGGCACATATTTGCAGGTTTACACCCGTGCCCCGATTTCTTTTTTCAAAAACTGCCGCGAATTCACCTCTTCCTATTGATTTTTACCGAGCTTAGTGCTATAATCTGGTATGAATATTATAGGGCGTAAGGGTCATGGAGTGATGAACTCCACGAAATAAGAAGCCACGTTTGAGACGTTACACTTGGCAAGCAATGCCTGCGTTTATACAAACTTGACGAACAGGGAGATTTCCGGATGCCGGAAATCTCCCTTTGCTTGTTGGGGGATACTTTCCCCAAACCCCTGATTGATCGAACGGTTCCCGTTCGGCTGCGCCCTGCAAAGCAGTGCTATTTTTCCTGCTGACGCTCTCTTGTCTGCCGCTGTTCCTCGGTATCCGTGCGCAGGAGCATCTCGGCGTTGGCTTTATAAATCTGGAGCTGTTTTGCCTCGTCACGCGCCTTGGAAAGCTCTGCATAATCGAGCTTCTTCTGCACAAGCAGATCAGAATATTCTGCTTGAAGGCTCTTGACCGTGGGCAGTTTTTTCAGCGCCAGATCGTCAAATGCTTTCTTCGCCGCCTTGTGGATGATGATGTCGCTCTCATGCGCATCGTAGTATTTCTTGGAATATCCAGCCTTGCGATAGGCAGTGTAGATATCTCTGGTCTTGGCATAGTTGATGATGTGCGTTTTCAGCACGGCAATCTCCGCCATACGGCTTTCTGCCGCCTTTATTTTCGCTGTCATTTCCTTCGTCCTGCCGCTTGCAGCATCCGCATAATCGGCCAGTGCATTGAAATCCGCGAAGTCATGCTTCTGAATGAACAGCAGTGTTTCGGCCATGCTTTTCAGCTTCACGACTTTCAGCTTCTGATCGTATGCAGCACCTTTGCCGCTGCCGATTTTTGCTTCGATTTGCGAAATCAGCGTCAGCCTCGGCGCTTTGGAAGGATACGTCTTTTTCCGGCGCGGCGTATGCACCCGCGTACCGAGAATCACAGCCCGCAGCTCTTCTTCCGAATAACCCTCGCCCAGCGACCGGAGCCGGATATTCTGCGGCTGACTGTCCCGCATGAAGGTGACATGCTTGCCGCGCTTTACGGTATAACCGGCTGCTTCCACAAGCTTCAGAAACGCCTCAAAATCTTTCGGCTTCTTCGCAATCGCCGCGTCGATGGCCGCACGCAGCAGATCGCGCTGACAGGGCTTTGCATTGCCGCCCATCCACTTGTTGTAGCTCTTACCGTGGGGCTTTGGATTCTCAATCACAGACAGCCGGTGCTCCATACAGACAAGATCACTGAGCTTCCGGACAGCTTCAGTGCTGCCCCAGAAGTTGCGGAATTTGCGCGTACAGTCCAGCGTGGTGGAGTTCCAAATGATATGGTTATGGATGTGCTGCTTGTCGGTGTGGGTGCAGACGATAAAGGCATGGTCTCCCTTGGTGAAGCGTTTGGCAAATTCATAGCCGAGCCGGTTGGCTTCCTCTGGCGTGACCTCGCCCGGTTTGAAGGATTGCCGGATCTGATACGCAATCACATCGCTGGCCTGCTCCCGACCGGTGAGCTGCCGGTACTGACGCTTGGATAGAAGAAACTCGCTGTCGGCCGTCTTTGCGTCGCAGGCATAGGCTGAAATATATTCGCCGTCTTCCGTCTTGTCCGGATTCTTTGCGTAGTCCGTCCGCTCCGTCAGACATTGGGCAATGGTCTTGCCCTTGTTGACGTGCATGGGAATGATTCGCGTGGTCGCCACGGGCAAGCCCCCTTTGCAAAAAGATAGCGCGGAAGCTTTTACACTTCCGCGCTTGCTCTATCAATATACTTTTTCTTTCATCCAGTCCCGCAGCAGGTGGAGCTGTGCAACGAGCCATGCGCCCAGCATCGGCAAACCGTAAGGCGAAAGCACAAACGCCGCCGCCAGCTCGATCACGCCGTTTTTTACATTGTGGTCGATAAAACTGAAAATGCTCACAAGAACGAGAAGCACAGACAGGATATTCAGCAGCACGGCGGAAATATGCAGGGTCAGCGTGCAGAGCCAGATCAGGAACGCAAGTACAAGCATGACCGGGGCAAGCAAAATTTTCAGAATCAATCTCATTGCCGACAGCTCCTTTCTTTTCTGATTCTATTCTACACGAGTTGATATAAAGCGCAAGGATGTCAGAAGCTTTTTGAGAACAACGGTTGGAATCAGAACCCCATCATTTGATTGCAGCAAGCCGCGTCAATATTCCATTCGCCATACCCCAAAGCTGCTCCTGATTTTGGACGACCTGCTCCAAATCTGCATCATAGATGCGCCCGGATTCGTTCATCCGACGCGCGATCTGATTGATGTTGTTGCTGGCGTAGCGCAGAAGCGAGACCATTTCTTTCAGTTCCGGCAGCTCCAACCGGACAATCATGCCGTCAATGGCGATGCGGCGCAGATAGGCGCTGAGATTTGTCATACCCGCCTGCGCCATCTTTTCTTCGATCATGCTCTTTTCCTTTTCGGACACCCAGAAGATGATCTGTACATTTCTGTTTCTGGCCATGGTCATCGCTCCTGCCCAGGCAGTTTTTTCTCTGCGGTTTTCGCCTGAATCGCCGCTTTGTTTTTCTGAATCTTCTCCAGTACGGACGGGCGTTTTTCCGGTGCGTCTTTTTCTTTCGCCAGTTCCTCGCGCACACGGGAGACAAGCAGATCGACAAGACCGGGATTGACCTGCGACACGAGAAAGTATCGGCTGCGTTCATGCCCCCATTCGTCGGTATCGGTGCAGACCGGAACCGTCTGCGCCCACGCCTTGTTGTCGCGGCTGATTCGCCCGTCGTGGTCAAACGCACGCACGGTATTGGCAAGCACATACGCCATGCGCTCCATTCCAAACTGCGCTGCAACCTGTGCGGCGGCTTTTCCTGTGTCGAGGCAGTAGTCGTGGTAGTTTTCGTGGATTGCAGCTTCCAGCACGTCCCGGCAGGCCATGTTTACGCGAAAGGATTCCCGGTAGACGGGCAGCTCGTCGTGCTCGATGGCATACTCTGCGCTCTGCTTGTAGACCGGAATCTGTGCGGTTTCAGAAGAAGTTTTTTTGATATCATTACGTTCCATAATCGTCCTCCTTGTAATCTTGATTTGTACTCGTTTTTTCCTCATAATAAAAAACGGTGGTGGTAAAATGGCAAACAACGATCAACTCTGGCAGGAAGCAAAGAAGCGCTGCCGACTGAATGATGAAGATGTCGCCCTCGCCAAGCGGCTGGGGCTGAATCCGCGCAGCCTTATCAAGAACATTCCCAACAAAAGCGAGCCGTGGAAGGCTCCCGTCAAGGACTGGCTCCATGAGATAGAGGCAAAGCGCAGCAAAAAGGCAGCGCAGAAACAGCGCCGCCGCGAGAAAGAGGTAAAGGTGCAGGATAGCGCCGACAAGGAAAAATAATTCCTCGTCGGCGCTGTTTTGTTATCTGCTTTCCTGCTCCCGCTGCTTTGCGTGTGCGCCCTGTGCCTGATGCAGCGGTGTGTTTTTCAGCCGTGCCAGCACGGAAGGGCGCTCCGCTTTTGCGGAGATTGCAGAGTCATCTGCCAACTGCTCCATGGGCGTGCGCTCGTCGATGTTCAGCTCGGCGTTGAGTTCTGCAAGCCGCGCGGATTTTACGCGCAGCTCTTCCTCCTGCGGGAAGGGCTTGCCCAGCTCTGCCTTTGCTGCTTCCATCTGCGCGGTCAGCGCGTCCAGCGTGTTTCTGACATTCTGCAATCTGTCCGGCATGGCGTTCAAAACGTTGTCGATACGAGTGAGGTTTCCGCGTGCATCCTTGCCCAGCGTCACGCGATGGGTCATCTGCCCCTTGAGCGTCAGAACATAATCCCTGCCGAAATCCTCCAGCGTGAGGGACATCTGGAATCTGCGGTAGGTGCCGATAGGCACCGGCTCCATGCCCCGCACATCCTTGAACGCTTCCAAGAGCGCCGCACCGGCGTTGTCCTTATCCGTAAGATTGTCGTTTTTGACCGTCATTCCGGCAAAGCCGTCCTCTGGGTGCGGATGCGCAGCCAGCGTTTTCATATCGGCCTCAAGGCCGGAAATGAAGCCCATGGACTTTTCAATTTCCTCCGGAAATTTCTTCAAAAGGCTGTCCTCCAGCTTGTACTGTTGGCTCTGATGGCTGGCCTTCATCAGCTTCAAACGGGCAACATCCACGTCCAAATCCATCTTTTCTTTGATCCTCTCGTCACCGGCACACAGCGCCTTGATCTCTGCATAGGAAAGCGCGGTTTCATCCACATCCTCGCAGGAGCGAACCGGGGATTTTGAAGTCATGATCTGGGAGATGAATTTCTGCTTATTTTCCACTGTCTGCCACAGATAGGCATCGAATGTGGCTTCCGTGACGTAACGGTAAATGTGGACTTCCTTGTTGTGGTTGCCCTGCCGGACAATGCGGCCGCTGCGCTGCTCCAAATCACCGGGACGCCACGGGCAGTCGAGATCATGGAGTGCCACGAGCCTGTCCTGTACGTTCATGCCAGCGCCCATCTTGAAGGTGCTGCCCATGAGCACACGCACCTGACCGGCGCGTACTTTCGCAAAAAGCTCCTTCTTCCGCGCTTCGGTATTTGCTTCATGGATGAACGCGATCTGCTCACGGGGGATGCCGCGGGCGACGAGTTTTTCCCGGATGTCGTCGTAAATCGTGAACGCCGGTTCTTCGGCTGTATCCTGCCCGATAGCAGCTTCCAGCGCATGAAGCTCCGGGCTGTCGAGGTTCCCGCCTGCGGCCTTTGCCGCTCTGGATGCAGGCGCTGCCGCTTTCGGTGTGGAGAGGTCGCAGAAGACGAGCTGGGTGAGCTTATCTGCCTGTCCGTCCTTCCAGACGGAATAGATATTGTCCACGCATAGATTAACTTTGCTGCCCGCTTCATCGGGCAGATCAGGATTGATTACGCGCTGGTCAAGCCCCAGCTTTCTGCCGTCCGATGTAATCTTGAGCATATTATCGGTGCTTGCGTCCACGATTCCCGCGTGGACTTTAGCGGCACGCTCTGAAAGCTCCTGCACCATGCCTTTCTGAATCTCTGTCGGCTGTGCCACGACGTTGTGATAGATGGGCGTCGGCGTGGGCAGATGAAGCTGATCCGCCGTCTTGATGTCGGCAGCTTCCTTGAATAACTGCATCAGCTCCGGGAGGTTGAAGAACTTTGAAAACCGGGTACGCGCCCGGTAGCCGGTGCCCTCCGGCGCAAGCTCAATCGCCGTTGCAGTCTCGCCAAAGGTGGAAGCCCAGCAGTCAAAATGCGTCAGATGTTTTCTCTGGAGCATATCGTGCTGGAGATAGCGCATCATGGTGTACAGTTCCGTCATGGAGTTTGACACCGGCGTGCCGGTCGCAAACACAATACCCTTGTTGCCGGTAATCTCATCAATGTACCGGCATTTCAGGAGCATATCCGAAGACTTCTGTGCATCGGTAGTTGAGAGGCCGGCAACGTTGCGCATTTTTGTGTAGAGAAACAGATTCTTGAACGCATGGGCTTCGTCCACATAGAGCCGGTCTACGCCAAGCTGCTCGAAGGTGATGACATCATCCTTGCGGCTGGTGTCCTGCAATTTTTTGAGCTTTACTTCGAGGCTCTTTTTTGTTTTCTCCAGACTCTTGATGGTGAAGCGCTCGGCATTATTTGCTCTGAGCTCCATCAGGCCGTCTTCAATTTCATAAATCTGCTCTTGCAGCATCCGCTCCTGCCGTTCTCTGGAAACTGGGATACGCTCAAACTGGCTGTGGCCGATGATAACGGCGTCATAGTCGCCGGTGGCGATGCGGGCGCAGAACTTTTTGCGATTTTTCGGCTCGAAGTCCTTTTTGGTGACGGCAAGGATATTGGCAGAGGGGTATAGGCGCAAAAACTCCGATGCCCACTGTTCAATCAGGTGATTGGGCACTACAAACATGGGCTTGTGACAAAGGCCGAGGCGTTTGCTCTCCATCGCTGCCGCGACCATCTCGAAGGTCTTGCCCGCGCCGACCTCGTGCGCAAGGAGCGTATTGCCGCCATACAAAATGTGAGCAACAGCGTTTAGCTGATGCTCACGAAGCTGTATCTCCGGATTCATGCCGGAAAACGTAATATGCTGTCCGTTGTACTCGCGCGGACGTGTGGAATTGAAAAGCTCGTTGTACTTCTGAACCAGATCATGCCGCCGCGTCGGGTCTTTCCATATCCATTCCTGGAAAGCGTCCTTGATGGCCTGCTGCTTCTGCTGAGCAAGCGTGGTCTCCTTGGAGTTGAGCACGCGCTTCTCTCTGCCATCCGCATCCTCAATGGTGTCATAAATGCGCACGTCGCGCAGATTCAGCGTGTCCTCCAGAATCTTGTAGGCATTGGCGCGTTCTGTGCCGTAGGTCATATTGGCGTTGATGTCGCTGCGGCCTACGACGCTCTTGCCGGTGATATTCCATTCTGCACTGAAATCTGAGTAGTTGACATCAATGCTCCGGCGCACATAGAAAGCAGGCTCCAACAGCTCGAACATGAATTGCTTGATATACGCTTTATCGATCCACGTTGCGCCGAGGCGCACTTCAATTTCCGAAGCGTCCAAATCCTTGGGCTGCGCCTGCCGCAGCGCTTCTACATTGGGTAAATAGCCGGGGCTGTCCTTTGCGGCCGCCTCTGCCTCTCTCAGCTTCTGCCGCACATCCCCGGAGAGATATTCATCTGCCGTCTGCCATTCTCCGTGCACAGGGTCGAGAAAGATAACGCCGTTCAGTTCGTCGATCAGTTCCTCCTGACTTTTTCCGGAGAGCTGCGCCATATAGTTCATGTCCACGCGGGCTTTTTCCGAGATAGACAGCGCCAGCGCCTCCGACGCCGTATCCACGGACGTGATGGACTCGTGAGGTCGAATCGTGCGCTTTGTGAAAATGTCCGCTTTGCGTTTGAGGTTATTTTCTTCATCCAGCATTTCCAGAGAGCAGAGCAGGAAGTATGAGCTGTCGTCCGAAAAAGCAAGACTGTTGGCGCGGGCATTGATAAGCCCGTATTTTTCCGTAAAGGAATCGTAGAGTGTATCAAGCTCTTGCTGCGTTTGCCGGATGGTTTCATCCGAAATAAAGCCGTCCAACTGTTGACCGATGAGCTTCTGTACACAGTCCCGGAGCTGCACCATGCCCTTAACGCGCTCCTTTGCCGTCGCGTTCAATTCAGGCTTGACCATGACGCTGTTCTTGCGGTAATACACCTCGCCGTCTACAACGGTATAGGTGTAATTTTTTACATTAGGGTCTGCGGGAATGGACGTATCTATCTTCTCATTCTCACCGAGGTCTGGCAGTTCTGCCTCCTGATATTTACCGCCGATCTTCTGCACCGCCTCATGGAGCAGCGCTCCCAAATCTGCACCTTCTATGGGGTTGACGGTATAATCCTGCTTGCCGTACTGCGTACTCTCCGAAGATGGGGTTCCAAGCACCATTTCCGGATGCTCTGCAAAGTAGCTGTTGATGGCAAAGCCGTTTTCAGACTGGCCGAGGTGCATCCAGTCCTCGTCGATCTCAACGGGGTGTTCTCTGCGTTGCAGGAAGATGATATCCGAAACAACATCCGTACCGGCGTTGGCGCGGAACGCATTGTTGGGCAGACGGATCGCGCCCAGCAGCTCCGCCCGCTGCGCAATGTACCTGCGGACTTCGGGCGATTGCTTGTCCATCGTGTAGCGGGAGGTCACATACGCGATCACGCCGCCCGGACGCACTTGGTCGAGGGTTTTGGCAAAGAAGTAGTCGTGAATGGAAAAACCGAGCTTGTTATAAGCCCGGTCATCTACCTGATATTGTCCGAACGGGACGTTGCCCACGGCGAGGTCATAGAAGTCTTTTCTGTCCGTTGTCTCAAAGCCCGCGATGGTAATGTCCGCCTTGGGATAAAGCTGCTTGGCAATACGTCCGGTGATGCTGTCCAGCTCCACGCCGTAGAGCTTGCTGCCCTGCATCTGCTCCGGCAGCAGACCAAAAAAGTTGCCAACGCCCATAGACGGCTCCAGAATGTTGCCGGTCTGGAAGCCCATATTGCCGACCGCTTCATAGATTGCCTTGATGACGGTGGGACTGGTGTAATGGGCATTCAGCGTGGACGCTCTGGCAGCGGCGTATTCCTCCGGGGAAAGTGTGGCGTAAAGCTCTGTAAACTCGTCTGCCCAATTTGGCTTGTTTTCATCGAACGCATCTGCCAAACCGCCCCAGCCTACATATCGGGAGAGGATTTCCTGCTGTTCCGGGCTGGCCTGTAAGCCCTCAAATTCCAACTCCTTCAGAAGATTGATTGCTGCCATATTCGCCCGGAACTTGGCCTTTGCGCCGCCGATGCCGAGGGCATCATCGGTGATGTGGAAATTCTGCGCATCGCGGTGGCTTGCCGCTTTGAAGTCAGCGTAAGCGGCCTGCTCCGCAGCGGCAATGCTGGGAAAGCCCTGCCACTCGCCGTCAACGGTGATAGATACCGCAGGACGGTGTGCGGGAGGCTCGTCGATCTCGGTCTGAGAGATGGCATCCTCAAAATCAGACACAAACTCGCCCATTTCCGAGAGCGCCGCGCGCCCTTCCTGCTCCAGAATCAGCGCTTCTTCCTCACTCATGGTGGGAGGTTCAGGCTCGGCGGGTTCCGCAGTGGGCGGGTCATGCTCCGGTTCCGGGACATGAAGCGTCTGGATTTCTATGTCATAGGGCAAGTGTGTTTTCTCGGCGGGATAGAACGCGACGGGTTTGGTGATGGGCTGCGGCTGCTCCTGTTCCTGTTCTTCAACAAACGAGCGTACAAACGCAATGTGTTCAGCGCGGAAGATGGGAAAGCCCTGCCTGTTTTGAAAAGTCACATCGCGCAGAGATACTTCATCTGCGCCGAAATTCACGCTGTCAATGACAAACTTCCGTCCGTCAATCTCCAGCTCCATGCCAATGGGGATATACTCCTTGGTGTCGGCCTCGTTGATAACATCATAGCCGTCGGTTTCATTTGGCTGCGCAAACACGAAGCTGTGTCCATGCTCCAGCAGCCGCTTTGCGGCGCTTGCCCATTGTCCAAAATCATAGCCGGTCACAGCGGTTTCGCCCATACCGGGAATATTGCGTTGCAGCAGGCGGCGATTCAAAGCGCTGGCGGCCCGTTCTGCATCCGCGCCATAAAAAAGCAGCCGTTCTCCGACACGGACACCGATGAGCTTTTCGGGATGCTCTGCACGAAGCGCCTGATATGCCGAAATATTCGGCGCAAGCTCACGACCCTGATCTGTAATTCGTGTGAGGACAGCGGAAACCGGTTCGGTTCTGTGTTCCGGCTCGTGATTGCTCTCGCTGGAGGATGGAACGGCGCTGAGATGCGCGACAGTTTCATCTGCGGAATCAACATTATAGAGCGTACCGTCAATTTCCACGCGCTGCCCCACAAGGTTTTGAACCGCTTGCGGCGTCTCCGGGGTTGGCTGTTCTGTGTGCTGCGCCGCAATGACGCGCTGCGGCTCCGGTTCAGAAGCCTCGAAGTATCTGGTATCGAGGTAGCGTTCAAAGGAATTGCGGTCGATGCTGACCGGCTCCTGTTCGGGTGCGTTCGGTAACGTGTGCCAGACGTGATCTTCATCTACACGCGCGATAGCGCCGACTGCTGCTATGTGGTCTAACTCTATGGATGAAATGCGATCTCCAATATGATAAGTATAGCCAAGCGGCGTTGTAAACGCCGGAGGGGATAGCTCAATTCCCATATCCCGTTTGATGCCATCCAAGTAAGCAATGGCGTTATTCTGTTCTGCAAAGCGGAGAGTTTGCTCCCCATCTCCGCAGAACCGTTCCAACACCTCATCCCAAATGCCGGTAATTCCGCCCTCGCCGGGATGCAGACGAATGGAGTATCGGTCAGGTGAAAATAACCGCAGTCGCTCACTCTCATCATAAAATTCATTCTCGCGGATGAGCTGTGCCAACCGCCGCTGTACCTGCGCCCATGTGAGCGTCACCGGCTCGGCGTTTCCTACATGGATATACATGGGAGTTTTGGTATCTTCCCAGCCATATTTTGCAGCCAGCCATGCGGCGGTGCTGCGTTCTCGCCCATGCGCCTGCATATATAGTGCGACTTCCTGCTTGCCCTTTAGGTTGTCGTGCCAATCCAGAAGCGCGTTGTCAATGTCCTCCTGTGTGATCTGATAGGGAGAGGGTGCGACCGTTGTGGCCAGTGTGGGATACAATTCCTCCAAAAGCTCCTGATGCAGCCGGTTATGGAACGCGGGTATATCAAAGTACAGGCGGACAAGCTGGAGATCATCGGATGCCGTGACAATACGGCGGATAGCGTCCGCACCCTCCAGATAGGCGTTTTGGCGGTCTGAATTGCGGCAGGCATTGACAAAAGCCGTATCTTTGGAAAGTGCGTTGCCGACGGTCAGCTTGTACCCGTCAAACAGCTCCCGCACGGTTGGCTGGGGCGGCTGCTCGGCAGCGGGATTGCGGAACACTCTTGTACCGTCTGCGCCAAACTCTGCTTCATAGGCATTGATGGCGTTCTCGGCTTCATGGTCAATGGATGGGAGTGTGTAAATGCGGCGCTCATTGTTGTTCTCCTGTGTTGCGGCAATCGTCACATCGTACTTGTCGCGCAGCTTTTCTACATACTGCTCTAAGCTGTGCGCGGGGATACCGCACATGGTCACACGCCCTACATCCGGGATATTCCGGGAAGTAAGGTTCAAATCCAGAAGCAATTCCGCCTGACGTGCATCCTCGCCGTACATTTCAAAGAAATCACCGACCTGATACAGCACTATATCGTCCGGGTGTGCTTCCTTGACGGCGTTATAGCTGTTGTAGGCGGTGTTTCGCGCCGCATCCTGCGCCAGCGCCTTGTCATAAAGTGCCTGTTCGTCTGGCGTAAAATAGCGGTTCAGCCGAATCAGCGCAGAAACTCGTGAAGCGACCTTGTTCCAATTCATTTGAACATCTGCACAGCTCGCTTTTTTAAGTGTAATACCCTTGCTGCCGTGATCTTCATAGCTTCCATTTTCTCCAGATACAGCATGGGTGTGTCCACCAATCCCGTATTCTTTTTTCAGAAAATCGGCACTCTCCTTGGGTGTGTGCGGCGTCTGGAAGAACGTATAAATGCGTGTCTTTCCACCCTCAACGCTGCTCCCATTTGCAAGAGAAGCCGAGATTTCATCTTCGGTGATAAATCTGCCTGTTTTCGGAACAGTCGCCATGTCGGAGTGATATTCTTTACGCGGTAGGGACAGTTCTTCCAGTCGGGTGAGAAGCGCCTGCGGCCGGTGGTAATGGAAGCGCAGCAGCGCACGGTTTTCGCGGTAGGCGTCCATGAATACTTTGTATTCCGACAGAAGCCTTTCCCGAAACGCCGGTTTTGCCAGATTGCCCGCCAGCAGCTCCCGTTCTTCCGGGTAATTGGTGCTGCGGATATTGCCCATGCAGGACAGATACCCCAGCGATTTTGCTTCATCCGAAAAATCGTGATAAAGTTCCCAAATTTCGGCAGCAATACACAGACGCTCATTCCGGGACGCTTCCGTGACCTCCAGATTGGTGGCAAATGCGCCGCTGTCCAACAGTTCTTCCGTGCGCTCCGCCGCATCTGCCCAGCTTATCACTTGGGCGGAGCGAAGATAGCGAGAGGTATCTCCGGTTGCAATATGGATACCATCGTCCCCGTACCATGCGGAAAACCTGCCGTTATCCGTAATCAAGCCGTTGCCGCCGTGGTAAAGAGCTTTCAGAAATGCCGCGCGTTCCTCCAAAGGCTTCTGCTTGGAAAACTCTGCGGCTATTCTCATTCGCGCATCTTCTTCATTGCCGCCCATGCGCAGGATGTGGTCAATGTCGTCCTGAGAAATGAACATAGAAAAAGCGGAGGGTGTTTGCGTTACACTCTCCGCTTCCGCGATGGATTGAATTTGTTCTGCCTCTGAGGGGAAAAAGGACATCTGTGCCCCAGCAGGGGCATCGAACATGGTTAGCTGAACACCAGCTCCGTGAGAATCGTTTCCTCGGCCTGCGCTTTCAGCGTGTTCATCAGCCCCGCCCACTTCATCGGGTCGCTGGCTTTCAGCGCTTCCGTCACGCCCGCCGACTTCATCAGCTCCGGCATCATCTGTTCCAGCCGGTTGTTCGCTGCCTCGTCGATCTCCCGCAGATGGGGGTACAGCTTCTCGGACAGCAGCAGGCTGTTCCACAGCACCGGACGATGCTCCTTCAGGTAATCCTTCCGCATCCTGCCGTACTTGCCCAGCGGGGCTTGCGGTTGCTCGGTCAGGCTCAGATCGGGAATCAGATAATCTCCGTTGCGGGTATAGGTCAGTTCGCTCATGGCTTTCGCTCCTTTCCGCGATTTTCTCGCGCTCATAATTCTTGATGGTGACTTCGATCTGCCGCAGCACCAGCTCGCTGGACTGGCTGATGGCCGTTCCAAGAGCGGCGACGGTCTGCGGGGTATTGAAATCAAAGACGTTCAGAAAATCCTCATGCTCAAAGTATTCTCCCGGCTGCATCCCGCAGCGGGACAGCAGCGCATAGGTGGTGCTGACAACAGCGGCGTTCCGAAAAGCGGCTCCGATGTTGAAATCATCATAACCTTCCAGAAAGGAACCGTCAACGATGCCGACAATATCGCGCCGGTTGTCGTGCCAGTATTCATCTACAAGCTGCGCCGCCACACGCTCCAACTGATCGGCAAGTCCATTTTCACCGGAAATGCCGAAGCGCTGCTCCAGCGCCGCAGATACCACCTCACGATGCTCCTGCCGGTATTCCCAAAGATAAGGGCGGCGAGAGTTCTCGCCGCCGCTGGTGTCGGAAACATCAAATACATATCGGAGTTTGGGTTGGTCGCTGCTGGTATCCACAAGGGCGATGCCCTTGCTGCCTTGCCGCACATAGCGGCGCATCTGCTTATTCCAAAGGTCGTATTCCGCGCAGGCCGTGGCTTCCGGGCGCTGGGCGAAGATCATGAGCTGCTCGTTGTAGGGATACTTATACAGCCTTGCGGCGGTGGTCAGAAATGCCGTCCACTTCTGGTAGCTTCCCGTGATCTGCTCCGCCGTGCGGTCTGCCATCTGCGCATAGAGCTGTACTTTACTCGGCATCCATATCCTCCTTTTCAAAATCGGGGAACAGGTCGAGTGCGCCATATTCCGCGTCGCTCATCCCGCGCAGCTTTGCGATGGCGCTGTCCGTCAGCTCCCGCAGCTCCGTTTCATCCGCAGCGAGATAGCCGCGCATTTCCTCCAGCGCGGCGATCAAGCCCGTGCGGGTGCCGGTGTTGTAGAGGCTCATAAGCTGGCGTTCTTCAAAGGTAATGTTCATATCAAAGCTCCTTTTCCGCGCTCTTTTTGGGCGCTGTTTTGTGTGGACGTTCTTGGGTCGGTTGGCTTTTGAGCTGCTCCAGCACAGACTTTTTCTTTTCCCGGTGTGCCGCCTCTGCCAAATCCATCAGGGAGATGGACATACCGGCCTTGACCTGTGCCTCAAGATCGGCAACGGTGGGCTGCTTGGGGCCGTTGTTGATAATGCCGTCGATCATGCCGTAATCATCCTCCATCGACATTTCGACGGCTTTCAGGTAATTCTCCGGTTTCTGAAAGGCGGGCAGCTCCTGAAATCCCATGCTGTCGCAGTAGTGATAGGATACCTTGCCGTCCTGTTTCAGCGCAACGATGTCGCTGACGGAGAGGCTGTGTCCCACAAAATCGCCGGGGCGCTCGTCGTTGAAAATATAGTAGAAGTTTTCAAGGATTCTGCCGGTATCATCGTCCGGGTACACCTCACGGGTATAAATGGCTTCATAGTTGGCCGGGTCAGGCGGCGCGGCCAGACTGCCGAGGCTGGCAAAACGAAGCTCGACCGGCGCATCCCTACGCAGTTGGTAGATCGCCATAGAATCGGTGGGGCTATTCAAAAAGCGCTGCTCCACATCGCGGGGAGGGATATGGCCTTTGGCCGCATCCCAATCCGGTCTTGTGATGCCGAACATTCCGTCATGCTTGATGATGTCCTCGGCCTCAAAAACCATTTCCTCGGCGTTATCAGGATAAAGCATATAAACCGTGATGTCATGCTCCAGCAGTTCCACCGCCCGATCCTTGGAAAGCGGAAGCATATCGCTGTCCAGATACCCATAGCTGCGCATATCGTCCACCGTCAGCGTGGGGTCAGGCATCGGGACAGCCTGTTCCAGCTCCGGGAGCATATTATCTGCCGCATCGGTGGAAACAACGCCTGCGCCGGTGATCTGTTCCCCAGCACCGAGGGGCAGCTCGTTTGCCTCCTGCAAGCCTTTCAACAGCTCCAGCGGCGCAAGGCGGATCGGCGCGGCATTGCCAATATTGTGGAGCTTGCAAATTCCAAGCGCCGCTGCGGACAGTTGTTGTTCGGTGCCGTCGAGTACGCCGCCATCCAGCGCCTTTGCGGAACCGGCGTCATAGATGGTGTAATCAATGCCTGTGTCGCTGCGCTGAACGTGAATGTATTTGTCGTTGTCCACCATGTAGAGCTTTTCCGCCTCTGGCGCTTCCACACTTGGCTGTTCCGCAGCGGCCAAATTCTCCCGGTCTATGCCGCGCTCCTTGCAAATCTCCGCAAAATGCCGGTCAATGTCTGTAATCAGCTCAGAAGCCGTCTTGTTGATGGTTTCCAGACTGGCGCGAAGCTCTTTCAGCTCCTTGCCCTTTGACCATGTGGCGATATAGCCGAAGCTGTTTTCGCCCGTTTCAATGCCGTAATACTGGCAGACCGCATAGGAGATGCTTTCGGCCTCGACTTCCTCGGTATTGCGGCTCTTTTCTCCGGGAACAAGGATCGTCTCGCCATCGTCCGCAAGCTCCGTCATGTGTTCATAGTCATGGAGCTTGGCGTGAGCGATCTCATGGACGGCGGCGCATACCGTCTGTACCTCGCTCATACCGGCGCGGATGGTGATGCTCTGCGCCTTGGCGCTGAAAAATCCATCCGTATCCCGCGCAACGGACTTTATCTCCATCGGAACGGGAGAAGCACGGCGCAGCGCCTCCATGAAAACCTCATACTGCTGCACATTGCCGCTCAGATCGGCGGCGAGCTGGGGCAAGGGCTTTCCCGCAGTCTGCGACACATCAAAGACGGACACCACTTTGAACATGGGGATACGGATTTCCTTTTCCTCAATGATGGCCTTACCGTCTGCGTCCAGCACCGGCGCATTGGTTTCCGGGTCGGTCTTGATTTCCTCAATCTTTTTCTTATAGGGCGTGGGAGCGATAATGCGAATCCCTTTTTCGCCCTTCAGGACGTTCCTGCCGAACTGATCGCGCCACTTGTTGAAGCCCGCCACATGGGTGGCGTCGGGACGCTGCATATAGATGAGCATGGTATTAT
>ENA-OZGC01000292-OZGC01000292.1-human-gut-metagenome-genome-assembly--contig:-NODE-292-length-39556-cov-9.309207_pt1 | contig 39556 bp, 34 predicted proteins | sample MGYA00245109_ERZ653643 | MGnify/ENA primary metagenome ERZ653643 (study PRJEB26926, sample SAMN06165107) | human gut metagenome | biome: ENVO:00009003; feature: ENVO:2100002; material: ENVO:00002003... | reverse complement strand
ATCTACACTTATGCGATCGTCGGCAGCGTCAGATGTGTATAAGAGACAGTGATAGGACAGTGCTTGAAACTGATGCTCCTTATCTCGCTCCGGTGCCTCACCGTGGAAAGCGTAACGAGTCGGCATTTATAATCCATACCGCCGCCCATGTGGCATCGGCGCTTCAATTGTCGATTGAAGAGGTGTCGGATGTGACAAGCAACAACGCAAAGACAATTTTCAATCTTGACATCTGACTGTCACGACTACATGAAATAACAAAGCTCCGCACCAATTACGATGCGGAGCTTTGTCGTTTATTTAGAGTGTTTTTATTCAAATATGTGGCGCAATTTGCTGAATATGCGTTTCTTTACCGAGTCGGTGGGCTTGATGTTGGCCGAATCGCGCAGGCTTTCTATAGCCGCTTTCTCCTTGTCGTTGAGGTTTTCAGGTATATATACCATTATGTTGACAAGCAGGTCGCCTGTGCCGTAGCCTTCGGTCGAAGGAAGTCCCTTGCCGCGTAGTCGCAATACCTTTCCTGGCTGTGTTCCGGCCGGAATTTTCACTCTTGCTCGGCCCGTTATTGTAGGTATCTCTACTGCACCGCCGAGAGCTGCGGTGGGTATATCGAGCATGAGATTGTATATAAGGTCGTCTCCGTCACGAATCAAGTCAGGATGCGGTTCCTCTTCAATTACTACAAGCAGGTCGCCGTTTATGCCTCCGTTGCGTGCCGCATTTCCTTTTCCCTTGAGCGAAAGAGTCATTCCGTCGGTTACGCCTGCGGGTATGCTGAACGAAACGACTTCCTCCTGACGCACAATGCCCTCGCCGTTGCAATATTGACACTTCTGGGTGATTGTCTTGCCCTCGCCGTTACATTCGGGACAGGTGGCTGTCGACTGCATCGGGCCAAGGAATGTCTGTTGCACGTGGTCGATTACTCCTGAACCGTGGCAGCGTGTACATGTCTGGAATGCGGTGCCGTCCTTGGCTCCCGTTCCGGAGCAGTGCTGACATTGTACATAACGGGGAATTTTCAGTTTCTTGGTCACGCCTTCCGATATCTCCTGGAGGGTCAGCTTCACCTTTATGCGCAGGTCGCTTCCCTTAGGCTGACGACGACGGCGAGCACCGCCTGTAGCTGATCCGAATCCACCGAATCCGCCAAATCCGCCGCCTCCGAATATGTCGCCGAAGTTGGCGAAAATATCCTCCATCGACATTCCGCCGGCGTGGAATCCTCCACCGCCTCCGCCAAATCCCGAAGGACCCATGTTGTGGCCCCACTGGTCATATTTTGCACGCTTGTCGGGGTCGCTCAATACATCGTAGGCTTCGGCAGCTTCCTTGAATTTCTCCTCGGCTTCCTTGTCGCCGGGATTCTTGTCGGGGTGATACTTCAGCGCCAGCTTACGGTAAGCTTTTTTAAGCTCATCGGCGGTGGCGTTTTTCTGTACACCGAGTATTTCGTAATAATCTCGTTTTTCCATAAGTCAGGTAGCTTTAATGTTATTGTCCTACGACTACTTTAGCATGACGAAGCACCTTTCCGTTGAGGGTGTAACCCTTCTGGATGGTGTCGATTACTTTGCCTTTCTGCGACTCGTCGTCGGTGGGGAATGTTGTTACCGCTTCGTGAATTTCAGTGTCGAATTCATTACCGGCATCTGAAGCAATGGGCTTTACACCGTTCTGGTCAAGATATTTTACAAATTTATTGTAGATAAGCTCGATGCCGTCCTTAATGGCTTCGGCGTCGGAGGTTTCCTTCATGGCCTGAATCGAACGCTCAAGGTCGTCTACAACGGGGAGTATTCCACGCATTGCATTTTCGCCTCCGTTCTTTATGAGCTCGCTCTTCTCCTTGAGAGTGCGCTTGCGGAAGTTGTCAAATTCAGCCATCAGGAAGAGATACTCCTTTTTCTCCTTTTCGAGCTGAGCCTTTGTGTCGGCAAGCTCTTTTTCAAGAGCTTCTTCCTTGGTGAGTTCTTCCTGAGCCATCTCCTTGGCGGCTTCGGCGTCGACCTCTTCGGGGGTAGCTTCTACATCGTTTATTTCGATATCGTCATTCCTGACTTCTTCAGGATTGTTGACCTTGTCATAATTTTTGCTCATATCTCGTAATGATTTTATTGATTTCAGTTAGCTGTAATGTTGAGTGCAAAAACATTGCCAAAAATGCCCGTTTTTGCACATTATCTATAAAATCATAACAACTTTGGGCTTGGAACGTTCATTTTAAAGGCTGTTAAGCGAGTGGCGAACAATGTATGTCACATCCTTTGAAGAGCCGGTTAAGCTCATCTGCCAATATGTCACCACGTGATGCAGGAAACAGGCCGAACACCGAGGCTCCCGAGCCGCTCATCGATGCATAGACGGCTCCGAGGTCGTAGAGCATCGATTTTACCTCGCTTATTTCGGGGTGGGATGGGAATATTGACTCCTCAAAGTCATTGGCAACGTTGTCGCGCCACGACTCAACGGGCATGGCCAGCGCCATGTCGAGCGGCAGCGACGGCAGTCGCGGAGTGACTCCCGAATAGGCTTCGCGTGTCGACACTGACGCATGGGGCTTGACAATTGCGATGCAATAGTCGCTCAGGTCGATGTCGGCGGGAGTGAATATGTCGCCTATGCCGGTTGCGAGCATCGGCGTGTTGTAGATGAAGAAGGGACAATCGGCACCTACAGTCGACGCTATGGAGGCAAGACGCTCCTTGGGCAGCTCGAGTTGCAGCAGCTCGTTGAGGCCGAGCAGGGTGAACGCCGCATCGGCACTGCCGCCGCCCAGTCCGGCTCCGTCGGGAATCACCTTGTGCAGATAGATGTCGACCGGAGGTAGAGGGACAACACTGTCGAGCGCCCTGTAGGCTTTCATCACAAGGTTCTTCTCAGGCTCACACTCTACTTTTCGGCCTGTCACGGTGAGAGTGGTGGTGTCGCCGTGAGCGGGCACGATTTCGAGTATGTCACGCCACTTTACCGGATAGAAGCAAGTCGAGAGGTCGTGATAGCCGTCGTCGCGGCGACGCGTTATGTACAGACCCAGATTGATCTTGGCATTGGGAAACAGTATCATGTCGCAGTGTATTATTCTTGCAGGTGATATACTTGCGGGGCCATGAGGACTTTGCAGCCGGGAAGGCCTTCGCGTATAAGGCTGTTGCAACGGGCGGTGTCGGTTGCCGCCTGCGATGTGGTCATCGGAAGCTCCACTATCTCGGTCACCTTGGCTCCGGGTATTATCGACTTTATGAGCTGTGACGCATCGGGGGCTGTTGACAGTGCCGAGTAACGGCTGTAGGTGTAGGAGGTGAATGCCGTAGTGGGGCTTATTCCCCGGCGGTCGAGGAGATATCCGTCGGCGAGAGGCAGGGGAGCTGACGCGCTGCTTATGTCGCTCGGGGCGGGATAGGATATGAGTTGACTGCCGTCGGCGTTCATCGTCACGGGTACATTGTCGTTGTAATTGCCGTTGGTCTTGTAGATGTGGGCCTTGGGCATTATGCCCGCCTGAGAGGGTGATGACATTGCGTTTTTGTGTTGGGCCGAAACTGAGGGGATGGGCGCGTTGTCGCGTCCATCCCTTTTTGTTGTCGAGCAGTTGACGGTCAGTAATGCCAATGCTATTACGACCGACTTGACTGTCAGATGTTTCATTGCTTTATAAGCCGTTTGGTGATTGTCTTGTTGCCGGTGACTATTCTCACGATGTAGATGCCCTGGGGCAGTGACGATACATTGAGGTCGATCGATGTCGACGAGCCGTTGACCGCCTGCTTCATTGCCTGTGAGCCGTTGAGTGTGAAGAGTTCTACCGAGGTTATGGGGCTGTCGGCACTTATTGTAACGTTGTCGACGGCCGGGTTGGGGTAGAGGGTGCATCCTCCGTCATCGGTTATGTCTTCGATGCCGAGAGGCTTTGCAAGGGTGAATGACACCTTTGTGCGTGTGAGCTGGGTGCTGTTCTGGAACAGATAGGCCAGATAGGTCGAACCTACGGTTCCGTTGAGGAATGAACCGGTGGCTGTGAATGTCACGGTTTCACCCGCTTTGGCTGTAATGGGGTCGGTGTTGAATGCCGCTACCGAAGTGTTGCTTCCGCTTGCAAAGAGTGCCACTGTGAGTACATTGTTGAAGAATCCCGATTTGCAGGTCAATGAACCGGTGAATCTGATGTCGTTCATCGGCACCGAATTGGCATTTTCATTGGCGAGCTTGAAGTCGTTGATGGTTATTTCGGTCGATGCGGTGCTGTACTCGACGGGAAGTCGGGCGCTTATTATTTCACCGTCCGACGACAAGAGCACCAGGTCGTAGGTTCCTGCCATCAGCTTGTCGGTGAACTTTGATGTATAGTTCAGCTTCATCGTTTCGTTGGCCGGGACATCAAGCAGCATGCTTTCCGATTGGGCGAGAACGTTATTGGTTCCGGTGCGCAGAAGCACTGCCGATATGAAGTCGTAATATTCGCGTCCGCGGTTTTCGACATTGGCTGTGATTGTGAATGTGGTGTTATAGAACAACGGTGTTTCGAGCTTCATGTCACTGATTGTGAAGTCGCTTGCTATGTCAGGCTCCGAGAACGAGAGGGTTGCCGGTGTTGCCGTGAGGTTGAGATAGGGGGTGTTGTATATGGGCATCAACACATCGTGCCATGTCTTGGTATCTTCTATATATACGGCAGGATAAACTTTATAGGATCCGGTGACGGTTATTTGGTTGGAATTTATCTCGTAAGTGGAGTAACCGTAACCTGCTTCCATGGAGTTTTTATAATTGTTCGATTTTATATAGGAGGCATTGCCTGATGCATTGACCAGCTTGAGGCCGTATACCACGTTATAGGTTTCGGTGCTGTAGTTGTAGAATCCGGTGAAGGTGAGGGCGGTGTTGGTGTTGCGTGACGATGTTTCGGGAGTCACTTCCCAGTTTTCACCCATGTAGAACATTATAGGTGCCTTTGAGCCCTCTTCGGCCTTCTTGATTCCCACAATGGCTCCTTGTCCGTAATTGAATCCGCTTGCGCCGCCGCCTGTGCCCTGGCTGCCCGGGTCGAGAGCCGTGAGCTTGAAGTATCCGTCGCTCATGCCGCTCCAGCCCCAGTTGATGTGGTAATATCCGTCGCGGTATCCGTCACACACAAATTCGTGTCCCACTTGGTTGTCTTGTCCTAAATTGGATATACCGTCGTAGAGCACCGGACGCTTGGCTGCGAGTTCGTTGTATATGATCTCCTCCCACTGGTTGATGCCGTAGCAGTCGCGCTGTAGGTAGGCCATCCCTTTGTCGTAGCCGAAATAGGTTGACAGTGCTCCGGGAATCTTTGATGACTGCGCTCCGCTGGCACCGGTGCCGTAGCCCATGTCGACACTTACGCCGCAGTTATACATCAGCTTCGCTACAGCGTCATTCTGGGCTGTGGTGCTTGTCGAGGTGTACTCGTCGAGCATGTTGGCCCAGTCGTAAGCGGTGTTGAAGCTTGCCGAGAGAGTTTTCTTTTCGCCATTTTCGGTAGTCCAGGTGTAGGAGTGCGAGCCGGTGCCTCTTGTAGGCCATTCATGGTACTTCATCACCTGGGCCATGGCTGTTGCCACACAGCCGGTATAGGTGCGGGTCGACCCGACGAGCGGACACTTGTTGTTGTAAGGCGCTCCTTGGTCCCACTTTGTCTTCACGAGCGGAGCCACTTCGGCGCGTGACGACGATGAGCCTGCCTCGTAGCGGATTCCGCGTGCCGAAGCCCAAGCTATCTGTCGTTGGTAGCCTTCAATCCATGCCTTGAGGTTGTCGGGCATGTTGCGGGGGTCGAAATCTCCCTTGTCGGTATATCCAAGCAATGGAGCTGCGCAGTCGTCGGCCGACACTATCATATATCCGTCGCCGGCCGATGCATTGAATATGTACAGGTCGGCATTGTCGTCGGTCTTGGCCGTGTAGACCAAATTTGACATCCGCGTCATGTCGACGGCTCTTGATTGAGGTCCTGCGGCCGTCCTGACACGGGCGAGCGCCTGCCCGGGGGTTAATTGCTCAGCTTGACAGTAGCCGGCAGTGATGATTGCGGAGAATAGAAGGAGTAAAGATTTCTTCATACAGTGGCATTAATTGTTATTCTGCAAAAATAGTTAAATTATGATATTTTTGCTAATCATATTCTATAAATATTAATGATAAATGAAGATGGTGGCATAATTATATAATTTTACTTAATATATTGGACTCATTTGGCGATTAGTGACTATATTTGCACATAATACCTATTTACGAAGAAGACAGTTCTAATATCCTTATTTATTTTATGAAGAAGACAGTTCTAATTATTGCACTCCTGATTTCGGCTATCGGTGCATTCGCCCAGACCAAATCATGGACGGCCGACAATGGCAACGGCACATTTACCAATCCTTTGATGTACGATGAATTTTCCGACCCTGACATATTGCGCGTGGGCGATGACTACTACCTCGTAGGCACTACTATGCACACTGTTCCCGGACTTGTGATACTTCACTCGCGCGACCTTGTAAACTGGGAGAATGTGGCTTACTGCTTCGACCGGTTTGACTTTGACGACGATGCATTTTCGCTTAAGAATGGAAAAGAGATTTACGGACAGGGTATATGGGCGCCTTGCATCCGCTATCATGACGGCAAGTTCTACATCTACTCCAATGTCAACGGCAAGGGGCTTCAGTGCTTTGTCAGCGACAAGATCGAGGGTCCGTGGAAACACATTAACATGAACGGTCGCATCTACGACCTCAGCGTCCTCTTTGACGATGACGGCAAGATATACGCAATACACGGCTACGGTGAGGTGAAGTGCACCGAGCTGAAGCCCGACATGAGCGGCCCGATTGAAGAAACCGAGCGCGTAATCATCCCCGAAGGCAGTGCTGTGGGCGAAGGCCATCACATGTACAAGATTGACGGAATGTACTATCTTATATCAACCGACTATGTTCCCAACGGACGCACACTCTGTTCGCGCTCCAAGAGCATCTGGGGTCCTTATGAAACCTGTGTGATAACGGCCGATGAAACATTCGGTTACCACGCTTCGCCCATGACCGAGATTAAGGGTCGCATCATGCCCGACGGATATCCCGTGAGTATCACGCCTCCCGATCCCGACAAGGTGAGGGCTTCCAACATTCATCAGGGTGGCATCGTGTCGACTCCCGACGGTCAGTGGTGGGCACTGCTCATGATGGACTTCCACTCGCTGGGACGCACCGTGACTCTGGCTCCTATCACCTGGAAGGACGGATGGCCCATGCTTGGTCTTGAGGGAAATCTCGGTCGCTCGCCCCGCACATGGCTGAAGCCCAACACTCCCTATCGCGACACCGAAGTGCCTCATGCTCCCTACGAGCGCAGCGACAACTTTGATGGAAAGACCCTTGCCCGTGTGTGGCAGTGGAATCACAATCCCGATGACAAGATGTGGAGCCTCACCGGCGGTAAGCTCCGATTGCGCACAATGCCTGCCGACCAGCTGATGTGGGCTCGCAATACTCTCACTCAGCGTGCAATAGGCCCCGAGTCAATAACCACTGTAGAACTTGATGTGAAGAATCTTAAGGACGGTGATGTGTGCGGACTCGGCAACATAAACGTTCCATGCTCATGGGCCGGAATTGTCAAGGATGGCAAGACGCTCACATTGCGTTGGTTTGAGCAGCTCGACAACGACACTATCGACACTCCCGTCGTGCTTCCCGACAACCGTATATGGTTGCGATTTGTAGGTGATTTCGACAACGATAAGGGACACTATGCCTACTCACTTGACGGAAAAGAGTTTCATCAGCTTGGACGCGAAATGACTTTGAGCTATCAGCTTATCACATTCCAGGGCGCACGCCTGTCGCTGTTTGCATTCAATAAGCTTGGAAAGAACGGTGGATATGCCGAGTTTGACAACTTTACCGTGGAGGAACCCAAGGCCGACCGCACCGGTTACATCCCGTTTGGCAAGACCTTCCGCATAATAAACGTGGCCACCGGTCTTCCGATGCACGCCACACCCCACGGACTCATGTATGACACGGCTGCCGACAATGATTCGCCGCAGACCCGCTTCCGTGTCATCGACCGTGGAAACGGAAAGGTGATTCTGCAGTGTGCCGATGGTCGTTACGTGTTCTCCTCCGGATTCGGTTTGCCGGGTGATGTTCGTTTAACCGACGACATAAATCTTGCCGAAGAGTTCATGTGGCAGGACTATCTCAACCGTGAATTCATGCTCATGTCGATGCGCAATCACCGTTACGTAGGCAAGAGCCCCACAACCGGAAGTCCCTATTCGATGGACTACACCGGAGCCGATCCCGCTCGCCGCAACGGTGCTGTTCTTCGCTGGGAAGAATAAACGATAGAATTTTAACCTGATATAGAAAGACTGCCGATGAGGATTCCCCTCGCCGGCAGTCTTTTGTTTATATGCACCCTGTACTTAACCGCGGGTTGGCCGTAGGCCTACCCGTGGACGCGAACGACCCCTCGTCCCTCAACACTTTGCGGGTTGCACCCCATGCACCAGCAACCTCTGTCCTCCAACTCGGCACTAACCCGGGTAATATTCACCCCTATCCATTTGTTACATACGAAACATAACGCTCAATCCTCGCCTCGGCATAACACACTATCCTCAAGCCCATTACCACAACCCTGCAAAATATCTGCGAAATGCGATTTGTAACATTTTTCATTTGCGAAATATTTGCGCAATCGAAAATTTGGATATTAAAGCTAATTTAACTCTCTTTGCAAAAACAAAAAATCATCCACGTATATGAAAAAATGCAAGAACGATTATCATTCTGTCAAGAATCTGTCAAGGCCCCCAAAATGAACTTGTCAAGGATTTGTCAAGGAAAAAATTTGCGAAGATAACCCCATTTAACTTCATTTGCGGAAGAAATTAAACACAAATGATAACAACTGCAATCCCGCGCCTCACGGCTTATCAACTAACACCAAGCAAGTTAAGCCGATTTTGCGAATTTTTGCGAAATTCACAATTGTTAAATCTTAAGCTTTGCGAATTTTTGCGAAATTGAAAACTTGCAAATATAAACAACGATTCATTCCTTTGTATGCAAATAAAACGACAATGAAACCATTCATCCCATTTTCAACACCCCGAAGCATGATGTTGAATTATATGATTAATCATCAGCGCAATAACTATCAGCATGCACACTTTTTGCACACTGCCGGAATAGCTCATGTGCAAAATGCACACTTTTTGCACACTGAAAAATTTTGATTGATAAACTTATTTTACTCCCTTTGCAGCAATAAAAAACTTCAACCTGTATGAAAAATTCATCACTATTATTGATTATAGGATTTTCATTCATCGTGTCGTGTCTGCTGATGTGCGACCTCCATGCTTCGGGCAACGCCTCACCCCGACAAATTAGCCTCGCTCCCGCCGACTCGGTGAATGTTGACAGCATAAAGCCCGCCGTGTCGCTCGATGAGGTAACGGTCGAGGCAAGCACGATAAGCCACCGAGGGACTCGCGACTCCTATATGATAACACAGGATATGAAGCGGGGACTCAGGACGGCCGGCGAGCTACTGATGCGGGTCAACGGGGCTTTCTACAACCCGGTGAGCCATGATCTCACCTATCTCGGGTCGAGCAACATCGTGCTCCTCGTCGACAGCATTGAGCGCGGAGCCGACTACATAAAGCGGCAGTCGCCCAACCGCTTCGACCGCATCGATGTGGTGCACCAGCCCACGGGAAAGTACTCGGGCTACGACGCGCTCATCAACTTCCACACGCGCCCCACCTACCGTGGCTCCGAGTTCAACATCGGTGGCAACACGTGGATACGCCCCGACGGTGTAAACGGACGGGGAAGGGACTTCAACAAGACGAGTCCGTGGGCCGACTTCACCTACACCGAGGATAAGTGGAACGTGCAGGCCGACGCCTCATGGCAATGGGAACAGTCGGGAATGTCGACCTACACCACCAGGACATTCCCGCTCAACAACTACGAGGAGCGCATGCTTGAGCAGGACCCCAGGGATCCCACCGACTTGATGCGCCGCCGCAGTCTGGCTCTCGAAACTGCTGTCGACTACCGCATAAACGACAGGCACATAGTGTCGGCGCTGGTTGGCGTAAGCACCACCGGTTTCGACCGCACGCTTAAAAGCCGAATGGTCACCGGCAACATCAACTCGGTGCTGCGCGACACCATCGGACACATATCGCGGTTGATTGAGAACAACTACCTCGGATGGGCGTTCGGAATATATCACCGTGGCCTTGTGGGCAAGTGGAACATAAACACCTCGCTCACCTACAACACATCGGCATGGGACTACAAGCGCAACGTGTCGCGCACGAGCGGATACTCGGTCGACGACCTGCGCCGCAAAAGCTCCGATTATTTTTGGGGCAACTTCAGCGCCTACCGAACGCTCTTTGGCGGCAAGGCGGGACTCGACCTGTCGGAAACATTGCTTTCGATGGACTACAAGGAGAAGCGCCTCGGCACCGATATCGTGTTAAGCAACAACTCGGTGATAAGCAGCACAACCTACGCATCGCTGCAGTACTTCCCGTCAAACAAGCTGTCGCTGACCGCCAATGTCGGAGTGTTTGTGTACCACAACAGCGAGGGCGACACCCACACGACGAGCGTAAAGCCGCGACTTCAGGCCAACGCATTCTGGCGCCCGAGCAAGAAGTTTGTGACACAGCTGGTGTATAGTGCAAGCTCGTCGAGCCCCAACCTCATACAGATGTCGGGCTACGGTCAGTTCACCGATTCGCTGGAGTACCAGTCGGGCAATCCGTCGCTGAAGGCCACCACCACCCACAGCGTCATGCTCAACCTCACGTTCTTCAGCTCGCTCACGCTGTCGACTACATTCACCCACGGCGACGGCTCCATCTACGACATCACCGAGGCTGCCTACATGAACGGAACTTCCGGCGAGCGCATTCCCTATGCCGTCACCATTCCCGAAAATGGACATTTCAACCAGTGGAAGTTCCGCATCAACTACAACAAGAGGTTCTCCGACAGGGTGGAGAGTGCACTGGCCGGGTCGCTCACCGGAACCACGGCGCGTTACATGAACTACCGACGCGAGAAGTGGATTCCCACAGCCGACTGGTACATGATCTACCGCGTGGCCCCTATAGCGATGGACTGTGTACTCAGCTACGGAATAATCGGAAGCAGCACTATCACTCCTCAGTCGCGCTATTGGGAGTTGCGCGACGGATTCGGATTAGCCCTGCAGAAGAACTTCCTTAACAACCGACTGCAGTTATCGGTATTGTGGAGCCCCGACATACACTTCATGCCGGGCAAGGCACACACCTATCGCTACTCGCCCGCGCTCAACACCGTGGGATGGAGCGATGCGAATTTCCGCTCCAACAACATGATAAATTTCTACATAGCCTACCGGCTTGCCCGGGGCAAAAAGGTGCGCAACTACAAACATCAGACACATATAGTTGAATAATGTTGTTGTCGATGCAACCTATCTTGGTTGCATCGACAATTTTTTTATGCTGTTCCGAAATTTTTTGGGTGTATAAAATGAAACGTAGGGACGGGGTGACAAATGATGATATTGATGCGGACGCGATGTATCGCGTCCCTACCGGGGGAAAATAAAAAAGGCTCGCGAAAGCGAGCCTTTGAGGTTCCTAGCAGATTCGAACTGCTGTAAACGGTTTTGCAGACCGGCGCCTAACCACTCGGCCAAGGAACCTTGTTGCGGTTAGCGAGTGCAAATTTACAATCAATTTTTCAGATGTGCAAATGCGCAATGTAAAAAATTTGAGATAAAAATATCCTTATTACTCTACTGTGCTTGAAATCTGATGCTTAGGCAATGCGCGGATCTGTTCTATTGCGAGAATCAGTGCGGTCATTGATGCCCTTACTATCACACGTTGACGGTTGCCGGGGAAGTGATGGCTCATGCTGATAATGCCTCCGGGGGTCTTTACGGCTATGCAAACGGTGCCTACGGGCTTTTTGTCGCTTCCTCCCGACGGTCCGGCTATTCCCGAGGTTGCAATGGCGCAATCCGACTTCATTGCCTGGCAGGCGCCTATCACCATATGCTCGACAACTTCGCGGCTCACAGCTCCGCACTCCTCAAGAGTCTGTGCCGATACTCCGAGTATGTTGCGCTTCACATCGTTGCTGTAGGCGACCACACCACCGTTGAAGACTGCCGAACTTCCCGGAACCGAGGTGAGCAGGTGGGCAATGTTGCCACCCGTACAGCTTTCGGCGGTTGACAGTGTGAGGCCGTGCGCTTTGAGCTCGAGCAGCAGTATTTCCTCGACTGGTACATCGTCGTCAAATAGCACGTTGTCGCCCAGCATTTTCACGAGATGGTTGTGATAATGGTTGATTTCGCTTATCAGCAGAGCCTTGTCCTGATGCTGTCCGTCGATGCGCAGCCTTACAAGGCCGGGCTTGGGGAGATATGCGAGGTGAAGGAACGGAGGCAGCGACTCCTCCCAGTCGGCAATTTTCATGGCAAGCAGCGACTCGCTGTAGCCTACCACCATTAGCGTGCGATGTTCGATGGCCGTATTGGTCGGGAATTTCTCAATCAACATTGGCAGAACCGCAGCGTCGAGCATTTCGCGTGTTTCAAAGGGCACTCCCGGCATCGACACGAGAACCTTTCCGTTGCGCTCCCACCACATTATGGGTGCTGTGCCCACGATGTTTTGGATGACATTGCACGATGACGGAACGATGGCCTGACGCGCTGTAAGGTCGTTGAGCACCAGGCCGCGGTCGGCGATAACTTGCTTTACGTTTTCAAGCACATCGGGATTCTCGACCATCTCGCCTCCGAAGTATTGGCACAGTGTGGTTTTGGTTATGTCGTCCTTTGTCGGGCCGAGGCCGCCGGTGGTTATTACGATGTCGCTTGTCTCAAATGCGCGATCGATGGCGCGTTTTATTTCATCGGCATCGTCGGCAACGACCTGCACATCGTTGACTTTCCATCCGAGCGGATTTATGCGGCGTGCAATGTCGCCTGAATTGGTGTCGATAACTTGCCCTATAAGGAGCTCGTCGCCTATGGCTATGATTGAAATGTTCATCATTTATGTCGGTTTTGGTTTATATCTTTACTCGGGCGTAGGGAGCCTCGTCGTAGTTGCAGAAAATTCCGTCAAGGTATTTGAAGTGTCCGGCTATGGCCACCATTGCGGCATTGTCGGTGGTGAATGTGCGTTGAGGGATGAATGCGGTCAGGTTACGTGCCTCGCAGTAGTCGGCCACGGCTTTTCGCACTCCTGAATTGGCCGACACGCCTCCACCTATGGCTACGGTCTTCACTCCGGTCATGTCGACTGCTTTGCGCAGCTTGTCGAGGAGAATCTCTATTATTGTCGATTGAAGCGATGCGGCCAGGTCGGCTTTGTTTTTCTCGATGAAGTCGGGGTCGAGCTTGATGTTGTCGCGCAGTGTGTATAGAAACGATGTCTTCAGCCCGCTGAAGCTGTAATCGAGGCCTGCGATGTGCGGCTTGGCAAATTTGAATCGCTTGGGATCGCCTTCGGCTGCAAGGCGATCGATGTGCGGTCCGCCGGGATAGGGGAGTCCCATGACCTTGGCGCACTTGTCGAATGCCTCACCGGCGGCATCGTCGATTGTCTGTCCGAGCACTTCCATGTCCGACGGGCTTTTGACCAGTATTATCTGGGAGTTGCCTCCCGAAATGAGCAGGCATATATATGGGAATTCGGGAACTACATCGTCGGGCTCGGTGCGGATGAAGTGTGACAACACATGACCGTGCAGGTGATTCACATCGATGATGGGGACTCCGAGTCCGAGCGACAGACCTTTGGCAAATGAAGTACCCACAAGTAGCGAGCCTAACAAACCGGGACCGCGGGTGAACGCAATAGCCGACAGATCGTGCTTGTCGATTCCGGCCCGCTTGATGGCTGTGTCGACTACCGGCACGATGTTCTGCTGGTGGGCGCGGGATGCAAGTTCGGGCACCACGCCTCCATACTCTTCATGTACTTTCTGGCTTGCTATTACGTTGCTTAACAGGATTCCGTCGCGTATTACCGCCGCTGAAGTGTCGTCGCATGACGATTCTATTCCAAGGATGATTATGCTCATGTTATAATAACCAAAATTCAGGATGCAAAGTTATTTATTTGCTCAATTATTTCAAAACAATTGAGTGCAACTATTGCGGGTCGACAAATGTATTTGCCTGTGACTTGTGAATTTGTTGGCCTTTTATTGGCATTTTAGCGCGTTTTTGTGTAAGTTTGCAGTGATTTTCAGTGATTTTTAATGACTCGATTATATAAGGTAATACGTACTATTATCGTAAGCGTTCTGGCGGTAGTCATCCTTGTGCCTGCGATGCTATATTTAGTGCTGTCGTTACCGTCGGTGCAAAAACATATATGTCACATAGGAGAGCGTGAGCTTACGCAGCTTCTCGGAGCCAACGTGAGCATAGGCTCGGTGAACATAAGTCCGTTCAACAAGTTGGCGGCAAATGACGTGACTGTTGAGGTGGCACCCGGCGACACGGCATTGCGCGTAAAGCGGCTTGGCGCCGGTATAATGCTTGGCAAGCTTATTTTTGACGGCAGAGTTGTAATCTCGTTTGCCGAGTTGATTGGTGTCGATGCGCGTCTGTCGCGCGACTCGTCAAGCGCTCCGCTTAACATACAGCCGATTATCGACCGACTGAACCCACCGAAGGATGACGATAATCCTACATTCTACGACCTGCGCATCAATAACATAGTCATACGCCAGGGCGCTGTGTCGTATGATGTCATTAACGCCGAACGTAAACCCGGACGGACTCTCGACTTCACCCACCTGCGGGTCTATGACATAAAGGCCGACATACTGCTCCCTCGAATTAAAAATGACGATTACTCGATTGATCTCAAGCGTCTTGCCCTTGCCGAGCGTTCAGGGTTGCGCATCGAGTCGCTCAAGGGAAAATTCCTTGTGTCGGACTTGGGAATAAAGGTCGATGACTTTGCGCTTGTCATGCCGTCGTCGGAACTCCGGTTAGGTGAGCTTTCGGTGCAATATGACGGATGGCAGGACTTGAAGTCGCGATTGCTCGGCATTCCCTTCAACCTGTCGATTCTTGAAGGCTCGCACATCTCACCCAAAGACTTTTCGCCGCTTGTGCCGGCACTGGCTCCTCTTGATATGCCGGTGTCAATTTATGCCGACATCGACGGCCCTGTCGATTCCATAGTAGTGAATCGATTCATGCTGAATGCGGCCGACAACAGCTTGAAAGCAAATATTGTGGGCGGTGTAGCCGGGTTGCCCCGTGTCGATTCGCTCACGATCGACTTCCCGGTGTTTGATGTCACGGCCTACGGCTCCGATGTGCTTGATTTGGCAAGTGCATTCAAGCCGCTTAGCCCCAAGCTTGCCGAGATTATACTGAATATCGGTAATTTCAATATGCGCGGAGCATTCAACGGCTATCCGGGATATGCCGCATTTGACGGTACGGCTGCTACATCGCTCGGCTCTCTTGACATCAATGCCGATTACGAGCATCTTGACGAACACGGTTCGCCGTGCGTTAACGCAGAGGTTGTCACCGAGAATTTTTCATTGGGCGAGTTGATAGGCAAGCGTGACATAGGCACCATAGGCCTTAATGTTAAGGCTCACGCCGATTTTACCAAAAAGGGTGTTTCAGGCACTCTTGACGGTGTAATAGGGCGGTTCATTTACAAAGGCTACACTTACGACGATGTAGAGATGTCGTTGTCGCTTGACGACAAGCTGCTTGGCGGTACATTGATTTCACGTGACGAAAACATCGACATGCAGATTGCCGGAAGCATGGATTTTGTAAAGGACAATTACTCCTGCGACCTGCACGCCGACATAAATCGCCTCAATCCCCACGCCTTGAATCTTACTCCGGCCTATGACGGATACAACCTTTCATGCATCGTAACGGCATCGCTGAACGGGGCCGATGTCGAGAGCATGGACGGTGACATAAACTTGCGTGACTTCAGTTTTGTGAACGAGTCGGATAACGGAATAAGGCTTTCCGACTTCGCGCTTGAGGCATCGGGCTCTACATCACCGCAATTCATCGACATAAAGTCGGATGTTATTGACGGCCGCATCGAAGGCCACTACAGGTTCAAGGACATAGTGCCGGTGAGCCGAGGTATAATGCGTAATGTGTTCCCTGTGTTTTTTGCCGAGGAAACCACAAAATCGACCAAGCGTACAAAGTCGCGGAAATCTAAGAAAGAGGAGCCCGCGTCACTTGACATGAGGCTCAATCTCGAGTTGAAGGAGAATGAAACCACTGCCGAGTGGCTTAAGTTTTTCCGCTCTCCGGTAAGGATATTGCATCCCGTGACGGTTTCGGGAATGATAGATTCGCGTGACACCACCATTACACTTGACATAGACGCGCCTTATCTTATGCAGAAGGATAAGTTCATCGACAATACCGCGTTGCGTGTCGATGTAAGAGGCCGTGAACATGACGCCGACTTATACTTCACAACGTTATATCCCACCAAGAAGGGCAATGCCTCCATAACGCTGGAAGGATCGGCTCATGAGGACCGTGCCGATGTGGCATTGAACTGGAGCATTGACCGCAGCCGTCTGTTCAAGGGAGCCGTGGAGTTGTCGTCGCTCTTCACCCGTGACGAGGAGGGAGGACTTGTAACCGACATTGCCATAAATCCCAGCGAGATGGTGTTTAACGACACTATATGGACAGTGCATCCGTCATCGATCAACGTGCATGACAAGTATGTCGCCGTTAACGGATTTGATGTAAGCCGTGACAAGCAATACATAAAAATCGACGGCGTAGCATCGGATAACGATGACGATGAGGTGTGCCTTCAGCTGCTCGATGTCAACCTTGACTATATATTTGAAACTCTTGACATAGGAAACGCCATGTTTGGCGGCATCGCTACAGGTAAGTTCTACGCTTCAAATCTTTTCAGCAAGGAGCCGCATCTGCGCACTCCGGGACTGCACGTGGAGCGCATCAGCTACAATCAGGCCATGCTCGGCAATGCCGACATAGTGAGCGAGTGGGACAATGCCACACGCGGTGTGGCTATAAAGGCCGAGATAAAGCAGCCCAACGGTCGAAGCTCCTATATCGACGGTGCCATATTCCCGCTTAACGACTCGCTTGACTTCCACTTCTCGGCCGATAAGATAGATGTGAGGTTCATGCGTCCGTTCATGGAGGCGTTCACCTCCGATGTAAGCGGTTATGCTTCAGGAAAGGCGCGTCTGTACGGTACATTCAAGTATATCGATATGGTGGGTGAGGTCTATGCCGAGGATCTTAAGCTGAAGCTCGACTTTGTGAATACCTACTACTCATGCACCGATTCAATTCATCTTACTCCCGGACGAATCGACTTCCATGATGTCGTGTTGAAGGATATATTCGGCAATAAGGCGCAGCTTAACGGATGGGTGACGCATGAGTGTTTCAAGAAACCGCGCTTTGAGTTCAGGGTGACCGATGCGCGTAACTTCCTGTGCTTTGATGTCACCGAGCGCATAAGCCCCGACTGGTTTGGCCGCATTTTCTGTAACGGAGGAGCATTTGTAAAGGGAATCCCCGGCTTCATAGACATAAACGTGAACATATCCACGGCGCCCAACTCTACGTTTACATTCGTGCTTTCGGATACGGAGGCGGCGGGCGAGTACACATTCCTCACGTTCCGCGACCGTGCCGAGCTTGACGGTGACATAAAGTATGCCGGCGAGGATCCGCGCATAGCGGCAGTGAAGCGATTGAAGGACAGGCTGTCGAAGCGTAACGATGAGGAGGAGCAGGCGACGGTGTACCGAATGAATCTTCAGGTTGCCGCCAACCCCGACGGAGAGATGATACTTGTCATGGACCCGATAGGCGGCGACCGTATGCGTGCACGCGGTAACGGAAACCTCAGAATAGAGTATGAATCGGCCAACGACGAGATGAAGATGTTTGGTTCATACGCGCTCACCCAGGGAAGCTATAACTTCACGCTTCAGGATATAATAATAAAGGATTTCACGATAAAGCCGGGCAGCTCGATAGCGTTCCATGGCGATCCGCTTGCGGCCACTCTTGACATTCAGGCGGTCTATTCGGTAAACGCCAACCTCAGCGACCTTGACGAGTCGTTCCTTCAGGACAAGGACCTGAACCGCACAAATGTTCCCGTGCATGCGCTGCTGAAGGTATCGGGCGACATGCAGCAGCCCGACATAAGCTTCGACCTTGAATTCCCGACATTGACTCAGGACACCTATCGCAAGGTGAGGAGTATCGTGAGTACCGAGGACATGATGAACCGACAGATAATATATCTGTTGGCGCTGAACCGCTTCTATACACCCGACTATATGGGTGCGACAACCAAGGGCAATGAGCTTGTATCGGTGGCATCGTCGACAATATCGTCGCAATTGAGCTCGATGCTCGGTCAGCTTAGCGATAACTGGAGCATAGCGCCTAACTTCCGAAGCGACAAGGGCGATTTCAGCGATATGGAGGTCGATCTTGCGCTGTCAAGTTATCTGCTCAACAACCGACTGCTCTTCAACGGAAACTTCGGCTATCGCGACAAGGCACTTAACAACAACTCGTTTATCGGTGACTTTGATATAGAATATCTGCTCAATAAATCGGGAAATATACGCCTTAAAGCCTATAATCGCTACAACGACCAAAACTATTATGTGAAATCAGCGTTAACAACACAGGGTGTAGGCATCATGTTCAAGCGTGATTTCGACAATATATTCTCGTTCCTTCGACGACTGAAGAAAAAGAACAACGACAAAGACGATGACAAGAAGGAGAGCGAGAACGAAAAGAACAGGAAGCTGCTTGAGCGCGAAGAGGTGACCGATACGCTTTTAATGATTGTCCCACGACAATGATTGATGTCGTGGTGATTGTTAACCACACTTTTATCCAAGAAATATGATAGATTGGCTTAATGGCATATTGTGGAGCTATGTATTGATTGCTCTGCTGCTGTTCACAGGCATATATTTTACATTGCGCAGTCGAGGCGTACAGTTCAGGATGTTTGGAGAGATGATTCGCCTCTTGTGCTCGTCGGGAAAGCGTGAAAGCGGCGATTCGTCGGCCGATGGTGACACGCACCACACTGTAAGTTCGTTTCAGGCGTTTGCCGTTTCGATCGCCAGCCGTGTGGGAACGGGAAATCTTGCCGGCGTGGCAACCGCTATCGCCATAGGTGGAGCCGGCTCAATATTCTGGATGTGGATAATAGCATTACTTGGTTCGGCCTCGGCTTTCGTCGAGTCAACATTGGCGCAATTGTATAAGGTAAAGGGCAAGGACTCGTTTATGGGCGGTCCGGCTTACTATATACAGAATGGAATAGGGCGGCGATGGTTTGCAATCCTGTTTGCCGTGCTGATAACGTTTACCTTCGGAATCGCCTACAATTCGGTTCAGTCCAATACTATTTCGGCGGCCTTGAAGGTGTCGTTCGGCTTTTCGCCGGTTGTCGTGGGAATAATCTTAGCGGTGATGACGCTCCTTATTATATGCGGAGGCATTCAGCGAATATCCAAGTTCAGCCAGATTGTCGTGCCTATAATGGCACTGCTTTATATTGCGCTTGCCTTGGCTATTGTCGTGATGAATATAGACAAGATTCCCCATGTGCTCGACATGATATTCACCGAAGCGTTTACAGGCAGTGCGGCACTTGGCGGCGGAATGGGAATGGCATTGATGATGGGAATAAAGCGAGGCTTGTTCAGCAACGAGGCCGGACAGGGTTCGGCTCCTAATGTCGCCGCTACGGCATCGGTCAGCCACCCGGTCAAGCAGGGGCTTATCCAATCGTTTGCCGTGTTCACCGACACCATTCTTATATGTTCATGCACCGCATTCATAATCCTGTGCAGCGGGATATTCGAGAACGGAGCGTCGGGCATCGAGTTGACGCAGATGGCACTTGAAAGCGAAGTGGGGCAGATAGGCTCGACATTCGTGGCCATATCCGTATTCTTCTTCGCCTTCACGAGTATCGTGTCAAATTACTATTACGGAGAAACCAATCTGCACTTCATCTACAAGAGCCGCACGTTGATAGTGATATATCGGTTGTGTGTGGGCGCAATGGTGCTTATTGGCGCAGTGTCGCCGCTTGACTTCGTGTGGGCTCTCGCCGATTTGTCGATGGGTCTGATGACGCTTGTCAACATTGTGGCGATATTGATTCTCGGAAAGTATGCGATGATACTGCTCAAGGATTACGATTCACAGCGCACAAGAGGATACAATCCGCAATATCATACATCGACGATACCGCAGATTGCATCGGAAACTCCTTGCTGGCCGAAATAATCGAGGAAACGTTAGAGTTCGTCGCACTCGGCAAGCCATAATGCCGAAGATGCATCGGAGGGCATGCGCCAGTCGCCTCGGGGAGAGAGGCACACGCTTCCCACCTTGGGTCCGTCGGGCAGACATGAGCGCTTGAACTGTTGGTTGAAGAATCGGCGACAGAAGGTCTTGAGCCAATGCTTGATTGTCGCGCAATCGTACACTCCGTTAAATGCATGACATGCCATGAAATAGATGCGGCGCGGCGAGAATCCGTAACGTAACGTGTAGTAGAGGAAGAAATCGTGCAGCTCGTAGGGGCCTACTAGGTCCTCGGTCTTCTGCTTGATGTTGCCCTTGCTGTCGGCCGGAATCAGTTCGGGGCTTATGGGGGTGTCGATTATGTCGTTCAAGGCGGTGCGCTCGTCATTGTCGGATGTGCGTATGGCAAACCATCTCACAAGATATTTAACAAGCGTCTTGGGCACGCCTGCATTCACGCCATACATCGACATGTGATCGCCGTTGTAGGTAGCCCATCCCAATGCAAGTTCCGAAAGGTCGCCCGTGCCGAGTACCATTCCTCCAACCTGGTTGGCAATATCCATGAGCAGCTGGGTGCGTTCGCGAGCCTGCGAATTTTCGTAGGTGACATCGTGCTGTGCCGGGTCGTGGCCTATGTCCTTGAAGTGTTGCTCCACAGCCGGAACGATTGATATTTCACGTATTGTGACGCCGAGAGCCTTCATCAATGTCATGGCGTTGTTGTAGGTTCGTCCGGTGGTGCCGTAGCCCGGCATTGTCACTGCCACCAATCCCTTGCGGTCGAGTTTCAGTCGGTCGAAGGTGTGTACGGCAACAAGCAGGGCAAGCGTGGAGTCAAGTCCGCCTGAAATTCCTATCACAAGCTTGCTCGTGTGAGTGGCCGAAAGGCGTCGGGCAAGTCCTGCTACCTGGATGTTGATAATCTCCTCGCATCGACGATCGACTATGTGCTCGCTGTCGGGGACGAAGGGGTGGGGATCGATGCTGCGCAACAGGTCGGTGTTGATGCGCTGGTCGATGAGTGAGTCGACAATGCGGTATCGCGAGGGTTCGCGCATGGCTGTGTCGCCAAACGACATTATGTGAAGACGGTCGCGGTTGAGTGCGTAGATGTCGATGTCGGCAATGACACATGACGGCTCGGTCGACCATCGGGCGTTGGCCTGAAGCAGTGTGCCGTTTTCGGCGATTATGGTCTTTCCGTCAAACACGAGGTCGGTCGACGACTCTCCGAATCCCGCTCCCGAATATACGTAGGCGGCTATGTTGCGTGCCGACTGCTGCTTTATAAGGCTGAGCAGATAGTCATATTTTCCGATGAGGTCGTTGGACGCCGAGAGGTTGAGCAGTATCTGCGCTCCGCTGAGTGCAGCATGGGTCGACGGCGGAATTGGAGTCCACAGGTCCTCGCATATCTCGATGCCAACAAGTGCGTCGTCGACGCTCAACACAATATCGGTGCCAAATGGAATCGGTGCCTCCTGGACAGGGAGCGTGGTTTCTATGGGGCAGTTGACGGCATCGGGCGATGCAAACCAACGCTTTTCATAAAACTCGTTGTAGTTGGGAATATATGTTTTCGGCACAATGGCTCTTATAGTTCCTCCGCTAATGGCTACGGCGCAGTTGTAGAGCTGCCCCTCGACACGTAACGGTGTGCCTGCTACAATGAGCGCATCAATGCCTGTTGATGCCTTGGCAATCCGTGACAAACCGTTAATTGCGGCATTAAGCAGCGGGCTTTGATGAAACAGGTCGGCGCAAGTATAGCCGGTTATCGACAGTTCGGGAAACAGGATTATGGACGCGCCCTCATCGGCGGCTTTTCGTGCCATGTCGATGATTTGCACTACGTTGTAGTCTACATCGGCCACATTTACTCTTGGTGCTATTGATGCCACCCTTATATATCCGTTGTTCATTGTCACTTGAATTTTATGTTTTCACTGCAAATATAACGATTTTGTCAGTAGTGAGGTTGATGAACGAGGTGCAAATCCAAAAAATGACTACCTTTGCATGGCTTAAAAAATATTGTCACACGTTATGAAAACTACCGATAAGGATTCTTGTTTGATACTTGTGTCGTTGCTTGTCAAGCACGGTGTGAGGCATGTTGTCATATCGCCGGGTTCGCGTAACGCTCCGCTCGTTGTAGCATTGGCGCAATGTGACGCGATTGAGAAGACGGTTGTAATCGACGAGCGCAGTGCCGCGTTCATCGCACTCGGCAAGGCTTCGATTGTCGACGGTGCCGTAGTGCTTGTGTGTACTTCGGGCACTGCCGTCCTGAATTATGCGCCCGCCATAGCCGAGGCCTACTATCGCAAGCTTCCGCTTGTCGTAGTGTCGGCCGACAGACCAATGGAGTGGATCGACCAGGATGACAGCCAGACTCTTCGCCAGTATGAAGCGTTGTCACACTATGTGAAGCGCAGCTACAACATCCCGTCACGGTGTGACAATGACACTTCGCGATGGTATGTCAACAGGGTGGTTAACGACGCAATGTTGTGTGCATTGAGTGGACGTCGCGCTCCCGTGCACATAAATCTGCAGCTTGACGAGCCTCTTAACGTGAGAAAACCTGCTGAGGCTACGTACTGGACCGAACGGTTCATAGGGCATGTGGCACCCGGACGCATATTGACCGACAGTGAGCTGACGCACCTTGTCGAGCGATTGTCTTCGCCCAATAAGGTTCTTGTCATAGGCGGTTTCCACAAGCCCGACGCTCTTCTCAACGAGTCGCTCGGTCGGCTTGCCATGATGCCCAATGTAACGGTGCTATGCGAAAGCATCGCCAATATACACAACCGACTGTTCATCGACTCGATCGACTCGACCCTGAGCATCCTCGATGACGAGGGCAAGCGCAGCCTTACTCCCGATGTGGTGATAACTTTCGGCGGCGCGCTGGTGTCACGTTTCGTCAAGCAGTATCTTCGCAATTACAGGGTGGGCGAACACTGGCATGTGGGCATGACCGACAATACTATCGACTGCTTTCAGTCGCTCACATTGCGTATCGACATGGAGGCGGGCTCGTTTTTCGCGCAGATTGCCGATGCAATGCGTGAAAGCGTCGATGACAGCGATTACTCGGCGCGATGGCATGAGGTGGCGCGGGAGGCGCGACTTCTCCACGACAAGTATGTATCATCCATTCCTTGGAGCGACATGTCGGCCATGTCTGCAATAATGTCGATGTTGCCCCATGACTGCAACCTACAGCTTTCCAACGGCACCTCGATACGTTACGCTCAACTGTTTTCGTCGCGTGACATTCGCCGCAGCGACTGCAACCGGGGTGTAAGCGGAATTGACGGATGCACATCGACTGCGATAGGTGCGTCGACAGTTTACGACGGCGTTACGGTGCTGATTACCGGTGACATGAGTGCTCAGTATGACATAGGCGCACTGACGGTCGACTGCATACCGCCGCGATTCAAGATGATTGTAATGTGCAACGGCGGCGGAGGAATATTCCGCTTCATCTCGTCGACATCCAATCAGCCCGAGCTTGAGGAGTACTTTGTGGTGAAGCGGCATTTCCCTTTGCGACAGATGGCCGAGGCCTACGGATTCCGATACTTTGAAGCCGACTCGGCTGAGTCGTTGAGGTGTAACTTCCAGAATTTCATGGAGGTTTCCGACCGACCGTCCATAATGGCCGTCCACACACCCGCCGAGGAGAGCGCCGAAGTGTTGCGAGGATACTTCAAACGACATGCCCGATAATAAATTATCAATAAAAAAGCGGGCAAAACTTGCATAGGTGGGAAAAATTTAGTTACTTTGCACCTGTTTTATGGCTCATCCTGTAAAGTTGTTGAGAATGATGCACTTAGCAATGATATGAGAACTGAGATGGCGGCCATATAACCAAAGTTAATTAAATAACGAACTCAAAAGATAAAAACAGCCATGTCAAAGATTTGTCAAATCACAGGCAAGAAAGCAATGGTGGGCAATAATGTGTCGCACTCCAAGCGTCGCACCAAGCGCGCGTTCAATGTCAACCTTTTCGAGAAGAAATTCTTCTGGGTTGAACAGCAGGCGTGGATTCGTCTTACTATTTCAGCTGCCGGTCTTCGCACTATCAACAAGCTCGGTCTTAACGCTGCTATGATGCAAGCTGCCGAGAAGGGTTATTTAACTGGTAAGGACATTAAATTTTTAGAATTCTAAGGTATTATGGCAAAGAAAGCTAAAGGTAATAGAGTACAGGTGATTCTTGAATGCACCGAGCACAAGGCAAGCGGTATGCCCGGCACTTCTCGTTACATTACCACCAAGAACAGAAAGAATACCCCCGACCGCCTGGAGTTGAAGAAATACAACCCCATTCTCAAGCGAGTAACCGTTCACAAAGAAATCAAATAATAACCCCCTCTAAGATATGGCAAAGAAAACCGTAGCATCACTGCAAAAAGGTGAAGGACGTACATACAGCAAGGTTATAAAGATGGAGAAGTCACCTAAGACCGGCGCTTATGTATTCAAGGAAGAGATGGTGCCTAACGATGCTGTTAAGGCTGCTCTGAAGTAAAATAGACAATCTCAACTTTTCTATACGAGGCTGCCGACTGTATTGTCGGTGGCCTCATTTTTAATACAATATTGTGCCGACATGATTGTTGTCGGTTATCATTCTGTGACCTATGAGTGCTTGCGAATCAACCACATCCGACACACTGAAGTCGGAACGACTTTGGAATTCCAATTACCTGAAGGTGATGACCAGCAATTTCCTGCTCTTTTTTGCCTTCTATATCCTTACTCCGCTGCTGCCCATATATCTTGATGCGCAGTTCAAGGCCGACAAGGACATGATAGGGCTTGTGCTGTCGGGTTATGTCGTGGCAACGCTTCTCATCAGGCCTTTCAGCGGATTCATTGTTGACAGCTTCAATCGCAAGAAAGTGCTGATGCTGTGCTTCTTTGCGTTCTTCATCTGTTTTGCGGGATACATTGGGGCCGGCACGTTGTTGATGTTTGCCATAGTGCGTACAATGCACGGCATCCCCTTCGGTGCGGCCACCGTGGCCAACAGCACCGTGGCCATAGATGTGCTTCCGTCGTCGAGGCGCAATGAAGGCATAGGCTTCTACGGATTGAGCAACAATCTCGCCATGGCCGTGGCTCCGTCGATAGGAATATACATATATTCGGCTACCGGAAATTTCTCGCTTCTATTCTGGATTGCATTGGCATTGGCGTTGGCGGGATTTTGCAGCGCATCGTCGGTAAAGATTCCACAGCGTGAAATAGTGCTCAACAAGCCCAAGTTGAGCCTCGACCACTTTTTTCTGGGGCGTGCATGGCTGATGGCTGTAAACATATCATTGTTTGGGTTGTGCTGGGGCATAATGAGCAACTACGTGGCCATATACGGTCAGGAGGAGCTTGGCATAACCGACGGAACGGGCATATTCTTCATGATATTGTCGGGCGGACTGTTTGTGTCGCGACTCTTCGGCTCAAAAGCGTTACGTGCCGGGAAGCTGACGCAGAACTGTGCCCGCGGAGTGTTGTGCTCGCTTGCAGGATTCACTCTCTTCGCACTGTCGCTCGGTGAATGGAGCTACTATCTGTCGGCGTTGCTTGTGGGACTTGGCAACGGACGGATGTATCCCGCCTTTCTTAATATGTTCATAAAAGTGGCGCGGCACGATCAGCGCGGCACTGCCAATTCATCCATCCTGATATCCTGGGATCTCGGAATGGGCATAGGCATCCTTGTGGGCGGATTCATGGCCGAATATATCAGCTATGAAGCTGCTTTCTGGGTCGCAGCCGCTATGCAGGGCACCGGAGCCGTGCTGTTCCTGTTGGTCACCCGCTACTTCTTCCAGAGGCGTCGTCTTGAGCAGTGACAATTTCCAATTGCATATATTTGTGATTACGATTTAAATGCCTACTTTTGTGAAAAAGTAATTTACCGATGCTATGGAACGAAAGTTATATTCATTTGATATGTTGGGGAAGCCGACGCTGTGGATGTCGATTCTCGATGCCCGCATTTCGACATACTGCATGTTGTACATCATGACGATGCTCTCGTTTTCGCCCATGATTGATTTTAACAAAGTCGACTTCGCTACAGTGGCGGTGATAGGTACGGCGACGGCTGTGTTGATTACATGGATTGTGTGGATAGCATTGGTTGTCTTAAAGCATCTGCCCGTGAAGCAATGCTCAGGCACGTGGGACCGATTTGTAAACTATGTAAGCGGACTTATGCTCGGAGCTTGGATGATGGGCGTGATATTTTCATGGATGACTTTAAACATGGTTGTGGCCGCCATTGCCGTTGTTGTGTTATCGGCTTCGTTCTTGCGTTTTGTGTTCATAGACTCATCGAGTGAGTTGTAAGATATGATTTCGATAAAACCATATCTATTTTTTGCCGGATTGAAATAAAACATTTATTTTTGTGACAATATTTAAACCTCTACCGAATGTCTGCTGGTTTATTGACTGAAACATTCATGTTGTAAGTGCTTATACTTCTGCAATTCAATGAATTGTCGGAATTTGCTTTATGTGTGTGTAACTCAACCATTTTAAAATACATAAAGCATTAACTATGGCATCAGTAAAGGTAAAATTCAGGTCATCGACAGTCGATGGCAATGTGGGAGCTGTTTACTATCAGATTATTCATGACCGCAAGGTGCGTCGTCTGCCAACCGATTATCGCATATACCCATCGGAATGGAGCGATCGTAGTTCAACAGTTGTGACAACTATTAGGTCGGAGCGATATCCGATAATCATTTCAATCAGAGAGAATATCAACCGTGACATCGAGCAATTATCCAAGATTGTAAAACGATTTGAAACGAAAGGGTTGATGTTCAGTGTGTCCGATATCGTGAATGAGTTTCAGCGATATGAACAGGAGTGTTCGCTGCTCAATTTCATGGGTGAGATAATCCTAAAGCTTAAACAGAACGGAAAGATAAGAACGGCCGAAACCTATGTGTCGGCGCTGAACAGTTTCACTAAGTTCATCGATATCTTTAAAACTAAAGGACATTATTTTCAGGGAAATGAGATTATGCTTTACGGTATAACATCGGAGATAGTCGAGTACTATGAATCATATCTGCATAGCCGTGGCGTTACACCAAACACAATATCGTTTTACATGAGAATATTGCGTGCCGTTTATAATCGTGCAGTCGAGAAGAATCTTATTGAGCAATCGTTTCCGTTTCGTCACGTTTACACCGGGTTAAGCGAGCTCTTCCGCTTGCGGTGATAAAGAAAATCAAGGCGCTTGACCTGTCGTTGTGTCCGGCCCTTGACTATGCGCGCGACATGTTTTTGATGAGTTTCTATCTGCGCGGAATGAGTTTTATCGACATGGCGTTTTTGCGGAAGAGCGACTTGAAGAACGGTCATGTGCTTTATCGCCGTCGCAAGACGGGGCAGCGCTTGACTATAGAGTGGACTAAGGAGATGCAGGTTGTAATTGACAAATACCCTGAGTCGAGAGCCGGATATCTGTTGCCTATAATTCGCAATAGGGGAATTAATGAGCGTTGTGCCTACCGTAACATGAGTTATAACATAAACCGCAGCCTAAAGAAGATAGCCCAGATGATAAATGCCGACATTCCGTTGACATTATATGTGGCTCGACACAGCTGGGCTTCGGCTGCAAAATCCAAGGGAATACCGATAAGCGTGATAAGTGAGGGGATGGGACATGACAGTGAAACCACTACTCGCATATATCTTGCATCGCTCGACACGGCGGTTGTGGACCGAGCCAATTCAATAATACTGAAGTCGCTTTGACGCCTTACTGTAGTTGGGATTATGAGAATCATCTAATGATTACGGATACAGGTGTCGATGTCCTTGTATCCGTAATCGCGGTTATGCCGTGCCGACGGCTACTTCAGATTATTCATGATGAATTTCACCATTTCTATATGGTTGTCGCAGCTTATGACATATTGCCTATTGTTTTTCAGCTTTATGCAGAAACTTTGGCTGCGGTCGGCATAGTAACCGAAATACTGGCCGATGATGATGTCGCTGAAATATCCCCAATAGCCAAAGAAACCTCCGCTTCCGCACAGTCTTAATGCTCCGGGCGAGGGATAGAAGGTGTCGATTGATTCAATGTCGGAATAATTAAATGTTTTGTCGCCCGACAAGAGCCGATGAATCTTGACCGACTTGGAGTCGGCAGCGACGCTTATCGGACAATAGTATAGGCCCGCGAGGGTGGCCAATGCAGTGATTATGCATAAAATCAGGCACTTGGGCGATTCATTGCGGGTTGATACTATACCTACAACAAATAGTGCGAGTACTGCTATCGTTATTATGGTGCAGTAGGTTGAAAAATGTACTTTGCTTTTCATCTTGTTAAGTTTTAATCGTTGTCTTCGAGAATAAATATCGATTCGACGGGCTTGGAGAAGTACCGTGCTATTTTGAGTGCGAGAGGGGTTGAGGGGAGAAACCGGTTTTTCTCAATGGCAACAATCGTCTGTCGGCTTACTCCCACCGCTTCGGCCAACTGTTGCTGAGTTATGTCTTTTTCTGCCCGCTCGACTTTAATCCTGTTCTTCATCGTCGCATATTTTGTTGTAGCGGTACATTTCAAGCCGGAAAATAAGGACATAAATCATCGGGAGCAAAACGAGATTTATGATCGCAAATTCCATGAATGCGATTCCGTTTATCAGCAGTGTACTTGTGATGAGCAGAATCACATAGATGTATAGTGAATTAAGTAGTGCGGCCAACCTTATGGAGCGTGTCATTTCATCCTCGTTGACCTCCTTTGAGCACACAATAAACACGGCGCCAAGTGCAATGCCTATTATTACTGCATCATTGACCACTGTTTCCGCGATTCCTGATAAAGAGCATAGATTCATATAGATGAGTATGCCCATTATGGTTGCAGGGATAAAGAGCAGCCATCCGATTGTGCGGAATCCTTTGGGAAAAAGAATATTTTTCATAATCCGGGGTTATTAGGTTATTTATTCAACGATGCAAATGTAAATAAAACTTTACATTTAGGCAAATAAATTTTACTTTTTGTTGGAAATTATAGCATTGTCGCCCCGATTGCATCGTTGCATAGACCGGATGAAAGGATGCTTCCTGATTGCGGGTTGTGCCGTTATGTGCGGTTGCCACGGTTAATGGCGACGGTGTTTCTTGCGGTTGTGACAGGAGTGCTTGTGGCGCAGCAGTTTCTCGAGTGTGCTTTTGCCGGGACCGTTTTCAGTTGTTGTCGGGGAGGTGGATGGTGTTATTTGAGGCTGCTCGCAAGGTGCCGGATTGGGCTGCGCGGCCTGTTGCGTGACTGCGGGCGCGGCTTGGGGTTTTGGGGGCTTTGGTTGTCGGTTTGGGACTTGTTGTGTCGGTTTAGGCTGCGTTTCGTTGTCCTGTCGGGATGCACAGCGGCGTGATGGAGTGGATTTTGCAGCTTTGGTGGCGGCTTTGCGGGCGCGTGCAAGGCGACGCAATTCACGTGCGCGATAGCGGCGGCGGATTGTGGGCATGATGAGCATGAATATGGCTCTTGGCACGCCGGGTGTAACCTCGATTACAGTCAAGTCGCGCTGATAGGCTTCGATTGCGGCGCATATTTCGTCACGGTAATGCTTGGGTAGACGGTCGACTGCGTCCTTCCATTCCTGATCAAATTTTAGGCTTTTGCCTCGGCGGCTCGGTGAGTTAGTTGCTGTATTTTCCATAATTACTTTTTTTCAGCAAATATAATGCGCCGAAATCCCCGATTTCACCCCATAATGTCGCGAAGCCCATTTTATCCCGCAAAATTTTAAAATCTCGCTCCCCAATATTTGAACTGCACCCCAAAAGTTTTGTGTCTAACTTTTGGGGTGCAGTTTATTTTTATCGGGGACCTGCCGGGAGATTGTCGAGCCAATATTTTGCCATTGTCTTGCGAAGGTGCAGTGTGGTGCCCGGTCGCTCATAGATGCCGTGGCTGCGCATGGGATAGCTTACCTGGCTGAAAATCTTGCCGTGGCGTATGAGCTCATTGACAAGCAGCTCGCAGTTCTGGTAGTGAACATTGTCGTCGCCTGTGCCGTGAATTAGCAGCAGATTGCCTTTAAGTCCCTCGACATGGCTTATGGGAGAGCCCTTCACATATCCCTCGGGGTTGTCCTGCGGGGTGTTCATGTAGCGTTCCTGATAGATGGTATCGTAGGTGCGCTGGTCGGCTACAAAGGCTATCGCTATTCCTGTGTGGAATATGTCGGGGTAACGGAACATGGAGTTTAGTGTCTGGCTGCCGCCTCCGCTCCATCCGGTTATGCCTACTCGCGTCGAGTCGATGAATGAGTATTGACGGGCAAGGTCCTGCACTCCACGGGCCTGATCTTCCGATGCAAATGTGCCCACTTCACCGTAGATGCATTTGCGCCACTCGCGGCCACGCGGCACATTGGCTCCTCGGTTGTCGATGCTTACAACGATATAGCCGAGATTGGCCATGTATTGATTCCACAAGTCGCCTCCTCCCCACACATCCTGCACGGTGGAGCTTGCCGGTTCGCCGTAAACTTCCACGATTACGGGATATTTTTTGGTTGAATCGAAGTCGACAGGCTTTATCATCCATGCGTCAAGCGTGAGCTCTCCCGACTTTACCTTTACAAATTCCTTGGGATTTAGCCCCAATGCCTTGTAGCGGTCACGAGCGTCGGCGTTGTCCTCGATGGTTCTGACCGACTGATGTTTCGGGAATGATACCATGTCGATTATCGACGGTGTTGCAGCGTTGCTGAATGTGTGTACCGCCCACTTTCCGGTCGGTGACATGTTGTAGCGGTGCTGTCCCTCCTGATTGGCGGGGCTGAGTCGCTTCACAGTGCCGTCGCCAAACAGCTCGGCGCTGTAGAGGTAGCGTTGGGTGTAGTTGTCGGGCGATGCGATGAAGTAGACGAGTCCCTTTTTAAGGTCGGTTCCTACGGGCGATATGTAGTCGAAGTCGCCTTTGGTTATGGGCACCATCTGCTTTCCGTCGCGGCTTATGCGATAGAGATGACGCCACCCGTTACGCTCACTTTCCCATGTGAACCAACTGTTGTCGTTGAGCCACAGGATGTTGTCGTTGGTGTCGAGCCATGCGGCATCAGTGTCGGTGAATATTTTTCTTGGGGCATTATCGTCAAGCGACGCAATCCACACATTGTTGGTGTTTTGCTGGCGGTTCATCTGCTGAATGAACAGCTCGTTGCTTCCGGGAATGAACTCCATGCGCGGGATGTAGTTGTTGCGAGGGTCGCCGGGAAGTTCAATCCATGATGTGGGGCCTCCCGAGGCTGAAACGTAACCCACCTTTACCGCCGAGTTGGTGCTTCCGGCCTTGGGGTAGGGGAAGTGCATTATTGTGGGGTAGATTGAGTCGACATTGTTGATGATGTCGAAAGTTCCGGTTCCTTCGGTGTCGCTTTGCCAATAGGCGATGTATTTGCTGTCGGGGCTCCAGCGGAATCCGTCACGGCAGCCGAACTCTTCTTCATATACCCAGTCAAATGTTCCGTTGACTATCGTGTCGCTGCCGTCGTCGGTTATGCGCTTGATGTTGCCGGTAGGGAGATTTTCGACATATATGTTGTTTTGCGACACGTAGGCCACATTGTTTCCGTCGGGAGAGAATTTGGCGAACATCAGCGACGATTCGGGAAGGCCCTTGCCCAATTGACGGAATGTGCCGTCGTTGAGATCGAGCACCCAATAGTCGCCGCGGGTGTCGTAGCGCCATACACGCCGGGTGTTGGTGTAGACAAGCACTTTGTCATTGTCGTTGCTCCAGATTATGCTTCTTATGGGAACGTGGTTTCCTGTCGACTTGTCGATGAACATCGACGACGGTATTATGACTTCGCGACGGTTGTCCTTGGCACGATAGGCAACGACATCCATCCCGCCGGTAGCTTCATTGGGTTCAAGACGGCTGTAGCGCTCACCGTCCTTCATCCAGTCTATAGCTCCGCTGCCACGTGTGGGCACGAGGTTGCCGTTGACGACATCCTCAAGTAGCAGATGCCCTTTGCGTACTTCTTGTTTTGCACTCTGAGTGAATGGGTTGTCATCGTTTTCCCTGCGGTTTTCCCAGGGCATGATCTGTGCCATTGTAATGTTTCCGGCAAGTGTGATGAATAGGACCGGAGTGATGAATTTCGTTAGATTCATGGTTATATTAATTACGCATATTCCGTTCACCGGCGAACGGAATATGCGTTTTGTTATGGTTGATTATCTATTTGAATACAGGTTCGCAGGTTAGACCTACGCCGAGTTTTTTGAATATCTTGTGGTCGACTTCGCCGAGCATTACGGTGCAGTGAACCTGGCATCCGTTTAGTTCGGGAAGCTTTTCAAGCGCACGGCGACAGTTTTCGTCATGCGTGCTGAGTACCGACAGGGCCACCAATACTTCATCGGTGTGGAGTCGCGGATTACGGCTGCGCAGATAGTTGAGCTTGGTGTGCTGTATCGGTTCTATCATCTGCTGCGGAATCAGTTTTATCGAGTGGTCGATTCCTGCAAGATGCTTTATCGTGTTCAAAATCAATGCGGCGCTCGGTCCGAGAAGCTCACCCGACTCGGCAGTGATGATGGTGCCGTCGGCAAGCTCGATTGCCGAGCATGGCTTGCCGCTGAGTGCGGCGCGATCCTTGGCTGCCTTTACAGGACGGCGGTAGGACACATCGATCTTTGCCTGCTTGAAGAGCAATGCGATTTTATTGAGTTCGCTGTCGCTGCCGTCACCTAACGCCAGTCGGTTTAGGGCGGTGTAGTAGCGGCGTATGATTTCGTTCTTGGATGCGTCGCAGCACACTTCGTCGTCGCTGATGCAGAAACCCACCATGTTTACGCCCATGTCGGTGGGCGATTTGTAGGGATTTTCGCCGTATATGCCTTCAAACAAGGCGTTTAGTACAGGGAATATCTCTATGTCACGGTTGTAGTTTATTGCAGTCTTCCCATAGGCTTCGAGGTGGAAGGGGTCGATCATGTTTACATCGTTGAGGTCGGCCGTAGCAGCTTCGTAGGCTATGTTGACCGGATGCTTCAGTGGAAGATTCCACACGGGGAATGTTTCAAATTTAGCATATCCGGCTTCAATGCCGCGCTTGTGCTCGTTGTAAAGCTGGCTAAGGCACACTGCCATCTTTCCGCTGCCGGGTCCGGGTGCCGTTACAATTACCAACGGACGGGTGGTGACGATGTAGTCGTTGTTTCCGAATCCCTCGTCGGAGGCAATAAGACCCACATTGTTGGGATAACCCTCGATTGTGTAGTGATAATAGGTGGTGATGCCCATGCGCTCCAGTCGGCTGCGGAACGAGTCAGCGCTTATCTGGCCGTTGTAATGGGTTATTACCACTGAACTTACCATGAATCCTCGTTGCTGAAATTCATTTCGGAGGCGAAGCACATCCATGTCGTAGGTGATGCCCAGATCCTGACGCACTTTGTTTTTTTCGATGTCGAGTGCGCTGATAACGATCACAATCTCGGCATGGTCGCGCAGCTGGCTCAGCATTCGCAACTTGATGTCGGGTTGAAATCCGGGGAGTACACGACTTGCGTGATGGTCGTCGAATAGTTTACCTCCAAGCTCGAGATAGAGCTTGTTTCCGAACTTGGCGATACGCTCTTTGATGTGTTCGGACTGAATTTTCAGATATTTGTCGTTGTCAAAACCGTATATCATAACGGAATGCAAAGATAGATAAAAAATGGCACAAGACGAAAACTCAGTATATGATTTTTCATCCCATGCCCCAATGAATAAGAGCCGGCTCTAAATCCAATCACCCTAATGACTATAGTGTCATATATAGCAAAAATCTACCAAAACGCAACGAATTAGGCCACGATGGCTTATCGCTTATTGTTTTTGTTGTGATTGATTATTTTGCGGTCGTAATATGCGTGATTTCCGTCAGAGTCGATGTATTTTTGGTTTTCTTCATCGATGTGGCGCCAGTCGGTGTTTCGCCATAGGAACAAGAATATCAGGAAAAGTATCAGGATGCATATTCCGAGTATTAACAGCAGGTTGTTCATAGGAGGTGTGATGAATGTGGGTTAATTTTTATCGTATTTTTCAAATATTGAGTGTTTTGACTTGAACTCGGGAACAGTTCGCTTCATTAGCATGACCATTTCGGGTATTGTCACGCTTCGAGAAAGTTCCTCGAGCTGTCGTGTTACGTTTGCGGCGTCGGCGTATCCGTATTCTCTTACCATGGCCTTGAATATACGGTCGTGGTCGGTAGGGATGGTGTTCTCCTTTGTCGCGAGCACCTCCTCGTATAGTTTTTCGCCCGGTCGCAGTCCGGTGTATTCGATTTTTATGTCGCGGTCGACTTCGTATCCGGCAAGATGTATCATTCGCCGTGCCAGGTCGGCGATTTTTATTGGCGTTCCCATGTCGAATACGAATATCTGTGTTCCGTTGGCCATCGTAGCCGCTTCCATTACGAGTCGGCAGGCTTCGGGTATTGTCATGAAGAATCGTCGGATTTCGGGGTCGGTCACCGTGACTGGTCCGCCTTTCTCTATCTGTTCGGTGAACCTCGGTATCACGGAACCGTTGGATCCGAGCACGTTTCCGAATCGTGTTGTCACGAATGTCGTTTGTCCCTTTACCTCACCTCGTTCTATCGCGAGTCCGAGCGACTGCACGTATATCTCGGCGAGCCTCTTGGTGCATCCCATTATGTTGGTGGGATTGACGGCCTTGTCGGTCGACACCATTACCATTCGCTCGGTTCCGTATTCTACGCATTTCTCGGCAACGTTGCGCGATCCCACCACGTTGACGAGCACAGCCTCGCAGGGGTTCTCCTCCATCAGCGGCACGTGCTTATAGGCGGCAGCGTGGAAGACGACCTGCGGACGGAACTTGCGGAACACGTAGTCGAGGCGCTCGGTCTGCCTTACATCACCGATTACCGGGGTGAAGTTCAGGTCGGGGTAGTTATCCCCGAATTCTAGGCGTACATTGTGCAGCGGTGTTTCGGCGTTGTCAAACATTATCAGCTCGCTCACTCCGAGTGTGGCCAGCTGACGGCACAGTTCCGAGCCTATTGAGCCGGCTGCGCCAGTGACGAGTATTCTCTTGCCATTGAAGTTTTTCCTGATCTCATCCATTGATATCTTGATTTCCGAGCGTCCGAGCAGGTCCTCGATCTTTATCTTCCTGATGCCTGTTGAGAGCAGCTTTCCGTCGGGCATCTCGTCGATTGTGGGAGCGATGAACAGCTTGAGTCCCGCCTCTCGGGCAAACTCGATTAGTCGGTCCTGCTCTTCTCGAGCGTCCTGATGGTAGGCAAACAGGATTCCGTCGAGATTAAGCAGACGCTTGATGGCTATTATGTCGTCGACCGTTGAGAAGCGCGATATGGGTAGTCCCAGAAGCAGGTTCCCCTCGGAGCCGTGTCCGTGTATGATGAATCCCACCACCTCGTAGTGGCTCGACTTCTGCAGGCGTGTCACCACGGCGGCCGACTTGTCGCCGACTCCGTAAACGAGCACGCGGGCCACTGACGAAGCATTCTGCATGTATCGATTGATTAGCCTGTAAGCGGCGACCATGGCTACACGAATCAGCAGCAACGCACTGAATGTCACAAGGAAGTCCATCACGGTGAGGGTGAACAAGGTGGTTCCGCTCAAGTAGCTGCTGTCCAATAGCCAGGAACAGAATCCGAGAATGATCTCTTTCGCAATGACTGCTATGCATATTTGTCCTATTTCCCGTAGCGTTGAGTATCTGATTACCGATCGGTAAACCCTCGTGGCATAGAATGCGATTCCCGATCCGAAGAATGCCGTCAGCAACCAAGTCGAGAGGAAATCCGGATTGAGTCCCGGACCCCGGGAAATGATGTGGCAAAACAGAAGTACGCATATTGATGCTATCAAGGATACGACGGTGTCGATAGCCAATACGACGGTGGACCTTAGGTATCGGTCCATCTTTAGCCTATTTGTAAGCATGATGAATGTCAGTGAGATTTAGAAAGTTGTTTTGTTATCGGTCTGGGCGTTTTATATCATTGTAGCATGTCGTCGGGTGAGAGGGGAGTGTAGGGGCCGTCCTTCACCTCGAATATCACCGACGGCTCGATGACCTCGAGAGTGTGCCATTGGCCTGACGGAATGTGCACTCCGTAGTTGCCCTCCGATGGATTCAATGTGAACCGTTCGGTTTCATTGCCCTCGGAGTCGTAGAACATGACATTGATCAGTCCCCTAAGCAAGATGTAGGTTTCGGCAGTGTGGCGATGACGGTGTACCGGTAGATGTGTCCCCGGTTCGAGCGCGTTGAAAAGACGTTGTGCATTTGCATCGAGCGATTCATGAAGGTTGTAGTTCATTCGCAGCCGCTCAGATTTGCGGGCCTGTTGCGAAACTTGATTCAGAAGCTTATCGTCGATAATCATAATTTATTTTTAGATTTCAGATATTCGAGGTGCAGATGGAAATATTTCCGTTGGAAAACTGTATATCCGGCCGACAGGACTGCGATCACCGAAATGAAGTAGACCCATTCGTTGATGTGTAGATAGAGAGCCCCAAGTGATATCGTGGTCTGCAATGCGAAGTATATTGTCGACACCAAAGTATGGGGCATCCCAAGCTCATTGGCCATAATCTGATAGGCGTGTTTGCGGTGTGGCTTGAATATGTTCTCATGCAGCATCAGTCGGTGGATTATGGTCAGGACGGAGTCGACTCCGTATACGGCAAAGAAAATGAGATACCAAACCTGCCCGGTGGCCATTATCAGCGCTCCCAGCATGAACAGCAGAATGAAGGCTATCGACACCGAACCCACATCGCCTGCGAAGCATCGTGCCCTTTTTCGGAAATTGAATATGCAGAATACGAGCACGCTAATGCCGATTATATAAATCATTGACCGGTCGATGAATCCAATGTGACTGTTCACGATTGCCAGTGGAATCAGTATGGCAATCGAATAGGCACCCGTTATTCCGTTTATGCCATCCATGAAGTTGTAGGCGTTTATTATTCCTGTACACACAATCAATGCCGCGATTGAAATCCACCAGGACTCAAGTGTCAGGAATCCGAGTTGGTGAAACATCAGGAGCATGGCTATGAACTGAATCATCAGCCTGATGCGGTTTGGCATCGAATGAAGGTCGTCGACGAAGCTTACAGCGGCAATCATCGTCAGTCCCAGCATAAACCACGGATAGGCGCCGTGCGACACAATGAAGTAGGCCATAGCACCGAAATAGAAGACTATGCCTCCTCCTCTAAGTGTTATTGTGGTGTGTGACGACCTAAGATTCGGCTTGTCTATTATATTGAATCGGTCGGCGAGTTTGAAGTATGCCAGTTCGGCCGCCATGAGGATGACGGAGATTATCAGATAGGTCATTGTAGGTGGTTGGACGCTATTTTGAAATGAAACTCTTAATGGTATGGGTCAGGCCGTCATAGGCTCTCACCGGCATTCGGTCAATTCCTAAGGCCTTCTTTATCTTGTCGTTTGACACGACATAGCTTTCGGTCAGCTTGTCAAGTCGGAATGTGTTCAAAGGCAGATGCAGCACATCGCCAATTCGTGCCGATGCATTGATTATTCCGCGCGGGAGTTTTATTATGCGGGCTTTTTTGTCCATGGCTTTGCACATTACCCTGATGAGTTCGTTGGTGGATAGGGCTTCGTCGTCAGCCATGTTGTATATGCCGCTTTCCATGTGTGATGAGAGGATGCGACCGATTACGAATGTTAGATTGTCAATGGATGTGAATGTCCGTCGGTTGTCAAATGCCCCCAGAGGCCAGGGAATTCCTTTGCTGATTACACCGTAGAGCAGATTGAGGTTGCCCTTGTTGCCCGGTCCGTGAATCATGCAGGGGCGCATGATTATCACATCTCGGCCGGTGTAGGCTGCGGGCTCGTCACTCAGTCGTGCAAGGATGTATTCCTCGGCGCGCACCTTGCTCTCTCCATAAGGTCCGACGGGACATGGCGTCACATCCTCGGTGAGTATCTCGCCGGGAACCTTGTCAACGGCCGCCTTTACCGAGCTGAAGAAAATGAACCTTTCTATTGATTTATGAGCCGTGAAGTAGTCGAATATTTTCTTTGTGAGGTCGGTGTTAACTTTGAAATATACATCGGCCGCCGACTTGTTCTTTGTGTCATGGGCCTTGCCTGCGAGATGAATTATGGCATCGACCCGGGGAATTCTGTTATTTTCAAGGTCGTCCCAAGATAATGTCCTTATGACACCGTCCTGCTCTGGGCTTATGATGTCAAGGCCGTAAATGTCGTAATGATCTTTTAGAGCCTTGACAAGATTTGTGCCTACAAACCCGTGTATGCCGGTAATAAGAAGCGATTTCATAATCGATTTAAAAGTTTATTATTTTGAGCTCAATGTAATTATTCGTATTTTTTTGTTATTGAATCATATATTTCTATTACATTGCTAACATCAAATTGAGCAATCGCTTTTTTTCGTCCATAATATCCCATTTTTTTTCTTTCCTCGACTGTTAATGCCATAAATTTGCGCAAAGATGATAATAGTGATTCCGTATCGTGTGGTTTACATAAAAATCCATTTACTCCATCATCGACTGTTTCCTTACACCCTGGGATGTCGGTTGTTATTATTGGCTTAGACATTGCTAATCCCTCCATTAATACTCTTGACAGTCCTTCATTGTAGTAAGTAGGTAAAACGATGCAATCAGCTTCTTTAATAAATTGTAAGACATCAGAGTTATACCCTAAATATTTAATCGTACCACTTTTTACATCGTTATCTATTATTTCTAATGGAACATAATTTGGATATTCCTTATCGATTGCTCCAAGCAGTAAGAATTGGACATCAGAAAAGTCTTGTTTTATTATTTTTGCTGCATCGACATATTGCTGATAACCCTTGTCATATAGCATTCTAGCAATCATTAAAAATGTTGTCATACTGTTAAATCTTGAATTTATGAAGATTTATTCCTTCACCTCCTTTAAGGAATATTATTTTATCTCTGTCTCTTATACACATCTCCGAGCCCACGAGACTAC
>ENA-OZGC01000290-OZGC01000290.1-human-gut-metagenome-genome-assembly--contig:-NODE-290-length-39698-cov-27.336806_pt1 | contig 39698 bp, 30 predicted proteins | sample MGYA00245109_ERZ653643 | MGnify/ENA primary metagenome ERZ653643 (study PRJEB26926, sample SAMN06165107) | human gut metagenome | biome: ENVO:00009003; feature: ENVO:2100002; material: ENVO:00002003... | reverse complement strand
CCAGATAAGGACTGACGTAGAGCGAGAACTTCGCCGTGTTGGTGCGTCCGCCCGCGAACTCGGAGTTCACGTAGAACTGTTCACCCTCACCGGAGGTCTTCACCGTGCGTTCACCGTTGGCATCATACCAGTAGTTGGTCACGAAACCGTTGTCATCGGAAGCCGTCAAGCGGTTCTCCTCGTCCCAGCGGAGCTTGCGCTCGGCTGCAGTTGAATCCAACATGCCGTCCTGCTTGATGCGGCCTGTATTGACATAGACCAGGTTGCCGTTGGCATCGTAAGTGTAGGTATGGTTGTTGTCCACCTTGGTCACGGAATCCGGATTCTCCTCCGTGCGGTAGTTCACATCCTTCACTTCTGCGAGCTGGAACTTCCTGCCCTCAGTCTTGCCGTAGGTATAGGCCAGGTCATAGCCCACATGGAGCGTACCGTCGAACTGCACGCCCTGCTGCGTGAGATGCTGCTTCTTCGACACGATGCGGTGCATGTTGTCGTAGCCCATCTCCAGCCGGTAGGAAGCGGTCTTGCTGTCCGATCCGGCATAGGTTCCCGTGGCACTTGCCAGACGGTAGAGTGCGTCATACGTATAGGCATGCGCCATCTGTCCGCCCGCCTTTCCGCTTTCGGGAAGAGCGGCCTTGTTGGCAACGCTGAGCACATTGCTTACGGCATCGTAGGTATAGCCATTGTCCATGATGGACTTGCCGCCTGCGTTGACCGTCAGATTCTGCAGCCTGCGGCGTGCGGGCTCGTAGGTGTAGAAGGTCTCCGCACCGTTGCAGTATTTCAGGTAGGTGCGCTGCTCGAACTTGTCATAGCCGATGCGGTTCACGTAGTCATAGCCATAGGACTTGTAGCCGCGTACCTTCTCCAGCTGACCGCCGAGGTTGTAGGAGTAAGTGACCTTCTCCTCGTCCGGGTAGATCATCTCCAGGAGGCGGTTGTGGCTGTCGTAGGTCCACTGCGTCACATAGGTGGCAATCGCCTGGTTGGGCACAATCAGCGTGCGGCGGGTCTTGGTGACTTCGCCCATCTTGCCGTAGAAGTATTCGATGGCTCCCGTTCCGTCCTCACGGAGCATCAGGCGACCGATGCGGTTCTGCGAGGCGTTGCGTCCGCCGTAGTAATACTTTACGTTGTTCTCCGGGTGGTCGGGATAGTTGATGCCCGTCAGCCGGTGATAATCGTAGTCGTAGGTGATGGACTTGCCTTCCTTGGCAAGGTTGGCAGTCTGCTTGGTCAGCACATTGCCGAGTGCATCATAGGTGAAGGTGGTGATGCCGCTTGCAGGATGGTTCACCTCGGTGCGGCGGTCGCCCATATCATATACGGCGGTCGTCACGTTGCCTTCGGTGTCGGTGACTCTGACCAGACGGTCGATGCCGTCATACTCGAAGGTGGTGGTGATTTCTCCGTCAGGACCGCTGAGCTGCTTGGTCATGACGGTCTTGCCGCTGCCGTTGGTATAGGTAGCCTGCTTGTTGCCCAAAGCATCGGTCACGGTAGTAACCAATGCACGGCTGCCTGCATCCGTGGTATAGGCTGTCAGCGTCTTGGATTCGTCGGGAAGGGTCACTTCCGTGGCACGGTCGAGTACGTCATACACCGTTACGGTCGGCGATACTCCGTCAAATGCCTTGTTGAAGTCCGTACGCTTGCCCAGCTCTTCCGTGACGGGATAGTAAGCTTTGGCAACACGTCCGAATGCGTCATAGACATTGCGTCCGCTGACAATCATTACGTTCTGTGCATCGGATACCGAGCCTTCGGATGCCGAAGTGACCACGCCGTCCTTCTTCACCTGCACGGGCCGACCGAAGCCGTCCACGAAGGTGACGGTTTCCATGTCATCGTCCGGATGCTGGATGTCGTAGTGCTTCGTCACGGCGTATGCCGGGGCGGTGATGCCGTTTGCCGTAAATTCAGCCTTCGGGTTGTATTCGAATGCAATAATATAAGGTACACCCGTAGCCAGCTCGTTCGGGCCGCGTACTCCGGTGATGCGTCCGAGGTCGTCCACATCGGTCTCGTAGTAGAAGTTGTTCAGGTCGCGGCGTTCCTTGGCGATGCCGTAGCGGTAATCGAAATTGCCTGCCTCGCTTCGGTAGCCGAACGCATCTTCCACACGTTCCACATACATGTTCATTTCCGGTTCGTAGCGGTACTTATACCACATGCGCTGTCCCTTGGCATTGGCCGGAAGTGTCTTCTGCAGGATGTTGCCGAAGCTGTCATAACGGTAGTCGGTGACGGCTTCGCCGTTTCCGAGCTGCTGCGTTATCCTGGTCAGGTGGTTCGGGTACTTCGTGTCATATACCGCCGATACCTGGTGGTAGACCTTTCCGTCCCCTCCGGTCACGGTCACATCGGTCGGCAGTCCGAGGATGTTCCTGCTGCTGTTGGAGGTATAGCGGATGGAGGTCTGGTAGTCAAACTTGCCGTCACCCTTGCTGCCGAGCTTGCCCTTGTTGCTGAACCTGTAGGATTTCAGCTCACCGTGGTGGCCGGTGAGGTAATATTCATTCCATGCCTCCGAGGTGATCATTCCCTGAGCGGCACCTTCGTATTGCAGGTTCGCCGTATAGCGGAGCGGTACGAAGGCTGAAGCGCGGTCGCTGCACAGTACGGGCTGTGCGGTAAAGGTGTACTCGTCACCCTTGGCGGTCAGGTAATAGCCGTCATATTCGTTGCGCGTTTCGGTGTAAACCTTTCCGGCTGCGTCTTCCACGGAAGCGTTGACCAGGTTGCCCTGCGTATAGTAGCCGGACACGTCATACCTCTGTACGGACTTGCGGTAAAGCGCATTTTCCTTTTCGGTGTCGAGATTCTTGCTAATCACTTCGCCGAAGCCGAGGAACTCACGTTCGTGGCGGTCGCGCTTGCCGTCCTTGTATTCAAAGGCGGTGGTCATGAGCGGACCGTCGTCATGGATGCCGTCATCCACCGTAAGGGAAGACATCACCCATTTGCCGCCGGGAAGCCCGTATGTGGGAGCAGTATGCGCATAGTCCAGCGTAAACGTACCGCCGAGCGAGTTGGTGACTGCCTTCAGCATGTTCGTCCTGCCGATGGTGGAGCGGGTCACTTTCAGCTCGCTTTCCTTCTCGGATTCCACAATGTCGAGATAGCCGTCACCGTCCACGTCCTGCAAGGCATACGTGGGGCGGCTGATGCTGTGACCGGTGGAAAATCCCGGATTTGTTGATATTTTGATACTAACAATAGGAATGACAATAGAGACTGTGAAAGCAGCGTTAGCCGATTCAGAAGTAGAGGCTGACTCATTCAACGAACCTACACCCTTCCAACTTATCGGAGACAGGAAACCATTGCCGACATTAAATGCCACCATGATGCCTCCTGCGTCTTTCCATACCTTATCCAGCAGTCCGTCTGAATTGACATCCAGCAGGTTGTATTCCTCATCACTTTCAGAAGTAACCAAACCGAATCCGGCCTGGAAACTGCTGGATGCTTTGTCTATACCTTTGATATTAAATCCGTCACCATATCCGGCTCCGGCACTGTAAGAATGGCTCTTGCCACCTTGAATGCGATCAACATCCCATCCGACCGGTTCAGAGAAAGCATATCCGAGATTCAGACGGACATTCTTGCCGGCCAGAATCTTATCAGGCAGACCGTCGCCATTGACATCAGCAAACGATTCAACCGCATTATCCGTATTGACTGGAGCACTTCCGGAAATGGAAACATTGCTCAGAGCCTGGGAAAGAGACATTTTTTTGCTTTCCTTGTCGGGATTGGCATTCGCATTGTTTTTGGCATTCTTGATGGCCTTGATATTGTCGCTCAGATTGACAATATTGGAAACGGAAGCTACCGGTGAACCGCCATACCCCCAGGCTTTCGAGGAGTTCTCTGAATGGGTATTGCCAATTCCATTGTATTTTTCTCCGCTGAGACCTCCTTGGGTATTGGTGTATTGCACACTTCCACCGGCTACAATATCCGGATAACCGTCACCGTTCATATCCATCATTGCCACCTGATTCTCCGCACTGCCGCTTGCATCGTTAAAGGTAATTCCCAGAGCTCCGCTTTGGTTCACCTTGCTCTTGCTCTTGGAAACCAGCGTAACGGCTGCCGCACCGGTTCCTTGCAGGCAATCACCCTCCAGACCAGCCACATCCACCTGATTATCCAACGGATTGGTAATGACCACATCCTGTTCTGCCAGTCGGGCCGTACCGGCTTCAGCAGCTGTCAGGTAGATTTCCTGACGCTGTCCAATCCAGCGGTCGGGCGACATCTGGTCTGTGCCTATCGGTGTGAAAGGCAGGGTCAACGGGTCAATCTTGGCATTTTCGTTCTCTGGGAGTTTGAGCAGAGCCTCGTCAATGGGCTTGCCATAGCGTCCCTCGGAAGCATTGTAAACGAAGCCGCCCCAGCCACGGTACAGCATACCGAAACCGCTGTTGAAACCTTCAGCATAGAATCCGGCGTTCACGCTGTCCTTCGGCAGACCAAGCGTATCGGCCTGCAACAGCACACGTGCAACGGTAAGGGCATCCTCCGACAAGGTACCGGGATAATGATACTCGAACCAGACCTTTTCGGTGCCGGGATTTTCCAGTTTCAGCACATCTGCCTTCAAAGTGCCTTCTGTTATGGTGAAAGTCTTTTTCGCCAGCAGCTTGTCCGCTGTCTTTACCGTCAAGGTCACGTCACCGTTGAATCCTTTTGCCACTGTAATACGGGGCTTGACAATTACCGCCGTATCCGTTGCAGCGAACGTATAGGAATGACTTTCCTTCACGGCATGGGTAAACATCCTGTAATGTGCCGGAATCGCAAGCGTCTGGTCAACGGAGGATGAATCCTTGTAGGTCACAGATGGTATCCAGCGGATCTGCTCCCAGTTCACATTGGAGGATGATGCAATCTCAAACCCTATGTTCGGGAACTTCTCGGCATTGGCGATACTGGCCGATACCTCCACGGCATCCGCCTTCTCTGCTGCGGGATAGGTCTTTGTGAAGAGCACTTGCTCCGTATAATTCGGATTATCGTTGCCGTTATCGTCCTTTTTGTTGTTTGAACCGATAATTCGCAGTACGACATCATCCGTAGTGACGGGTTTGCTGAACTTTCCTGATACGGAGAACGGGACACCTTCCACATTGGCAACGGTATTCACGTCATATACCGCACCTTCCGCAGGTTTGTAAACCGTCGTGGAATAGCCTCCCGGCAAGGTCTCAGCCGTACCGGCATAGGTGATGACAGGCGACCAGGCAACCTTGTCAAAAGCACCATTGCTCTGTTCTTTCGCACCGGACTGCACGCGGAAATAGATGCGTTCGTCTTTCTTTATCTCAAATGCGTCCACAGAAGCCGGGTATGCTGAAGCATCTCCTTTGGCAATATCCTTATGCCATTTTTCGGCATTACCTTTCTGGATAGATACACGCACACCGTCTGCCTTGTCATATTCTTCCTTGTCGTAGTCACCTTCGGGTGCAATCAGGCTGACCGTCCCGGAAATGCTGACCATACCGTCCCGGGGAGCCTGCCATACGCGCACGATGTCTTCCATGGGAGAAGATTTAACGGCTTCCTTTTGTTCGTCAAGGTCGATGGTAATCACCGAAGCGTCAATCTTTCCGCTATAGATGATGGGGCTCGGAGTGTCAGCACTGCTTAACGTGAATGTCGGTACCGCATTACCGTTGCTGTCAAACTCAAGGTGGTTGAAATAAACCTTGCTATTGGAAACGAGGTCAACCAGTCCGTCTCCGTTTATATCACTGAAATATTCGGTAGTCTTGGTTTTGGTCTTGGATGCATCAATACCCCTCATGGCGGTCAAGTCCATGAATCCCACAGTTACCTTACCGCCTCCGGAATTGGTAGAACTCTTTACCGTTGAGAAACCGGAAATTCCAGAAACCTTAATAGCCTCGCCATAAGTGATTGTATTATCGACCTTTAGTTGCGGACGATAATAGACTGTACTTCCTTTTCTGAACACTTTGTCAGGAAGTCCGTCACCATTCAAATCGACCAATGTGGATAAGCCTTTGCTCTTGTCCGACGAATAATTGTAGGAACCGCCGGCTGTATTGCCTTTCCAGACACTGCCGTCATAGATACCCACACCGGCATAGAAAGAACCGCTGGTGGAAGAACTTACCGTACCTCCCAATGCGGTCGGTTTGTCGCTGAACCGTTTGGTGACGGATTGCAGGGGATTGACAAATCCGGCATCCAGTCCGTCATTGTGCATGTTCCACGTTTCCTGACTGTCCTTGAAGGGGACATATCCCTTGTCGGACTGCACGTCGTCGTAGTAGCTGAACTTTTGGAAAGACACCTCCTGCCCGTTAGAGTCCAGGTGGCGCACACCGGCGAGCAGTTCACGGTTGAACGCACCGTTCCGGTACTCAAAGGCATAGCTTCTGAGCACGTTCCCCCGGAAGTTCACCGTCACTTTCTCCAGCAGGCGGTTGGAAGAGGTCAGGTAGCCGTAACGGGCGTTGTTGGTCTTCACCTGCCGGGTCTTGCCGCCTTCAAACGTCACAACGGTATGGGGCTCCTGTCCTGCATTTCCGGCACGCACCTCTTTCAGGTAGAGTGCCTTGGCTTTCAAACCGCCGCGGACATCCTCATCGGCTGCCTCATACACATATTCCATGAAGTCGCCGTGCGTTTCCTCCACCCGGCGCAGTTTCCACTCGGAAATCACCTCACGGGTATTGCCGGAAACATCCGTGAAGGTGCCTTTCAGAACGGCACCTTCACCGCCATAGGTGTATTTCACACCCTGCTTGTCGGTGACTTCCCAGTAATAGTCTGCCGGACTGCTGCCCTTGCGGATGATACGGCTGAAGTCTCCTCCCTGACGGGTATAGAACTGCCGGTCTGCCTTGCGGGGCATCTTGTCTCCACGGTGGGCCACACCCATCTGTCCCTTGTCGTCCATGGTCGAGAGCATGGAGCCGGAGAGCAGGTAGGTTTCTGTCTCGCCGGCCATGTCATAGCGCGGCACGCCCCATCGGGTGTCCAGCGTAATGGAAGGTACGGAAAGACTCCATCCTTCACCGAGCCAGCCGCTGCCGCCCTCGCTGCTGTACTGGATGCCGAGTGAGGGGGCCATGCCGTTTCGGGCAGGCGGCATCTCAAAGGCATACTGCAGGCTGGCCGTTCCGCGGTTGTTGGCCTGCGGCGGAGCAATCAGGTTGATTTTGGCCGTTGGGTCGGCTGCCTTGATGTCGTTCATCATGGTCGGTGCAAATCCTTCGGTCTCCGGCGATTCGGGTGCCTGGATTACACCGTTAATCATATCCGTGAAGTGGGTGGTTCGTGACACTACGCAGGCTTCCTGCTTGTCGACCTTCACTCTTTCCAGCGCCACCCAGTGTTTGGTGTCGTTGTCAAAATAATAGGTACGGATGTCGTCTTCGGTGTAGCCGCTCGGAATGCGGGTGCGGTCGTACTTCAACCGGACGGTGGCTCCCTTTTCCGTGAAGTGTGTGCCGTGCGGCAGGAAACGTACGCCTTCTCCCTCGGCTGTGACATTGGTCATGCCGAAATCCAGTGCCGGCAGGTCCATTTCACGCAGGGGACGCATGGTCAGCTTTCTGGCTGCCAGCATGACGCCATGGTCTACCAGCAGCGCACCGTTGGCATTTTTCAGGCTGTCTGCCTTGTCTTGGGCAAAATGCTTCCCTGCCGTCCGGGCAGCCGGAGTCTGAAAAGTGCGTTCATAATCTGCCTTGCCTTTCTTCAGTGTCGGGAAGGAAGCGGTCAGGGGCTTGCCGGAGGCGGTAGTGGCACTGAGCGTGAGGCTGCTGCCCGATACGGGAACGATACCTTCGAACTCGCCGTCCTGCAGTGTAAGTACGGTATGTCCTGCCTTGACCGTCCGAACCCCGTTACGGACGAAGCCGTGCACATAGGCCAGGTCGCCATAGACTACCGGAGTTTGTGACAGCGTAAGTGCCTGCCCGGGTCCCGATGCCGTTTCGACATGCAGGTTGCGTACCGAATAGCTCCTGCCTTCGGAAGCCGTGAAAAGTATGCGGTTGACACCTGCATGCAGCCAGGCCGGGTGAATCTCCTCGCGGACATGGGTCCAGCCGTCGGATGCCGTGGCCATATAACCGCCGGTGGCCGGACGGTCGTTGATGCTCTTGGCTACGGCTCCGGAGTGATCCGCACCCTGCAGCTCGTAACACAGCCAGACGCGGGCGTCCGACGGAATTGTCCAGGAGAGGTTGATTTCAAAGATGTTGTCCTCGGGGTTGTCGGCAGTCTTCCCTTCGGGAATACCGACCGAACCGTAGCGGAGGGTGGCATAGGCGGCTGTCGTGCCTGCTGCCTGTATCGGAGTGGAAGAAGTGCGGTGGGCAGTTGCCGCCTTTGCAGGACGGCTGCCGTCTTCTTTTTTCCTGCCGCTGTCTTCGGATTTTTCTTGCCGGATTTCCGATGCCGTTTCCACCTGGAGCTGCGCACTCGGAGACTGGCCGGACAGATATTGCGAACCGGCAATGCCGGCTGCCGCCAGCGTCACGGCTGATGCGGCGATGATAATTGTCCGTTTCATGATATTTCGGTTTTAGTTGAACTATTTGGCTATAATCTTCCGGGTCTTTTCCCAATCCGGACCGATGGCCTTGATTACATAGACTCCTGGGGCGGGTGCCTCGAAGCGCGAGCGTTTGGTTGTTCCACCTTCCATGAACTGCTCGTGAACCAGTTTGCCGGAAGCGTCGAATACCATCAGCGTGACATCCCCGGGCTGGTCCTGCTCCAGCACGACATCAAAGATACCGGTCGTGCCGTCAGGCTTTACCTGGAACGAATCGTCCCTGTTACCGTTTCCGTGGCTGTTTCCTTCACCGTTTCCGGGCCGGTCTGACCAGCCGATGAGGGAACCTTCCTTCTTTTCTGTTCCATTGGGGAGTGCCGGGTCGCACTCACTGCCTACATGTACCGTGAAGAGGGCCGTGTTTGTCTTGGGATTCTCAACCTGTACATTGCCCGAATGGGTGAAATCGGGAATCGGCTCTCCGTTTACGGTCAGTCCGGTAATATGTGTTTCACCGGTTCCGAACTTGATGCACAGACGCCATGCCCGGATGTTCCATTGGGTAAAGCGGCGGATGACCTTGCCGTTGAGCTTGTACGATACGGTAATGCCTTCCAGTCCCAGCGTGAGGACGTCTCCTTCCTTGATGCGGATAAACTGGGTAAGACTCGTGTGTCCGTCGATAATCATATGAGCCCTGTCACCTCTCACATCAAAGCCGAACTGCGTGATGTCGTCGGATATTCTCGGTTCCACACCGAGGCGGTAGTTGGAGTTGGTTCCTGTCACCGTCCAGGAAACTTCTCCGGATGCGAAGATCCGCTTGTCGTGTACGTAGGTGGTGTATAGTGGTCCGCCTGTTCCGTAGATATCGTTACCGCCACCTTGGGTGACTTTCAGCGTATAGGTGCCGGGAGCCAGTCCGTCAATGCGGTGAGCCTCTCCGGTGAACTTGCCGCTTGCAATGATTTCATCCTTGGGTACACCGGCTACCGTATCGACTGAGAGCACATAGTCATAGACGGGGGTGCCGATGCGGATGTCAATGTCGATGCTGCCGTCATTGCGGGGCTTGCCGTCCTCACAAGTAGACGGGGTCGGGACGGCATCTGCCGCCAGTCCGTCATAATAGGCAAAGGTGAAGACATCGCTGCCGCTGCCGTCCAGGTCCCAGAACAGGTTGTGGAATACGGTCTTTCCGCGCATGAGGTCCGGCCGGGAGCATTTCACGGCTATCATGTCTTCCGTATCGAACCTGCCTTCCCCGCTGGGGTCGATGAGCAGCAGGGTACGGTTGCGGCAATACTGTGAGAACTCGTCATCCGGGGTAAGCGCATGGCTGAGTTCTGCCATGTTTCCCGTGTCACCGATGCCGCCGGTGCGTACAGCGGCTATGCGCAGCGGTTCTTCGGAGGTGACGGCCCGGATAAGGCCTGACATTGAACCGGAGGCTTCGGGCAGGGGTATGGTACGCGTCTGGCTGCCGATACCGTCAATGCGGAGGTAGACCTGTCCGTCTTCCCTCCGGATGGAAACAGCACTGCCGCTGACTCTGGTGGCTACAGCAGTAGTGCCGGCCTGTCCGCCGGAGATGACATAGACGTTTCCTTCCCTGTCGAAGCGGTAGCCGTATTCACAGGTATTGCCGCCGGAGCCGGTAAAGCCCGCGTCGAAAGTGGGATGACTGAGGGGGCAATAGAAGGAGACGGCTCCTTCACGGCCGGAAAGTGCCGGTGTGACGGCAAAGGCTTCGGTCGCACTTGAGTCCTGCTCGATGGTGTCCAGGAAGCCTTTCCGGGTAACGGTCATGCCCGTGCCGTTCCAGCGTACCGAGGTGCTGTCTGCCGATGCCGGTACATTGCTGCGTACCGTCCATGTGCGGTGCATGATGTGCCACAGGGTATCTGCCGGTGAGGTGTAGGTGGTCAGCGGACCGTTGTCGTCACCCCAGAAGATGTACCCTTTGTCAGGCAAGGGATTACCGTATTCACGCCCCATGACGAGCAGGCGGCTGGCGGACGACTCCGCATAGGAATTGCCGTCGTGGAAAGTATCGTTTGCTTTCATGGTGGCATAGACGGGTCCTTCCTCGTAGGAAGTGGTGGAGAGGGGCTGGTGGAGAGCGGAAGCGGCATCCAAGCCGATGGCTGTCACCCGGTGGTGATAACCCAAGTTCTCGTCCTTGTCCCATATCAGGTTGCCTTCACTGTCCAGATAGGAGTTGTTCAGGGTGATTCCATACTTGACGGCCAGGTAGCTTTCCACTTTCCTGCGTTCTGCCGGGGTGAGGTAACGTCCGTAGATGATGACTTCGGGGGAATAGCCGTCAAAACGGTTGTTCCCGAATGCCGTCGCATCATAACCGGTGCTGAACTGCGGATTGGATGCGGAATAAGTACCGCCGACAAACAGATTCGATACGGAGTTTTCTCCCCAAAGGCCCGTTCCGGGACGGTTGCTCTTCAGATAGGTGAGCACGCGGACGGAGGACTCCCGGAAGTCTGTAGCGGACTGTCTGTCAGAAGAGGAGAACAAGAGGTCTTCTCCCGTGTCCTTTCCGTAGTCCAGCGGCTCCGTGCCGTTGGCACGTACGGCCTTGTCCTTTGAAAGGATGGATCCGCCGCCTTTCCTCCCGTCAAGGGAATAGAGCAGCATATCCTTGTCGTGACTCTCGGGAGGCAGGGCAAAGACACTGAAGACAGTAGCCTGTGAAAAGTTGGAGAACTTGAAGGAAGCTGTTTTTCCGTAGCTTCCTCCTGAAAGGTACAGTGCCGGATGAAAATTGAATGCCGGCGCGAAGGAGCGGGTCTGGGTGTATTCGCTTCCCGGTTTTCCGCTGCGGTCAAGAGAACGCAATTTTACGGAATCCCCTGCGAGATCCATCCAGCGGTATGCGCCTTGAAGGTCTGCCGTCACGGGCAATGTCTGGAACCACAACTCTGTTCCTTTGACACCGCCGGGGGACTGTGCACCCGCTGTCACAACTCCTGCACCGAATAGAAGTAGCATTAGTTGCTTCATCGCTTGTGTGATTAAGGTTAATGATGGGAAAGGTTACCGGCCTTTCCAATGGATTGTGTCCGCTGAAGAAGTAAGGTAGGTGCGGACGGAGCTACAAAAGAGAGAATATGGTCCGGAATATGTTATCCGGTTGAAGACATCATTCCGATGCCGACAATGGGAGGTATAGCTCCAGTGGCAAATATAAGGTTTTCTTTTGTTGTCGTAAACAAAAAGAAAAATAAATTTCACTTTTAACACTGGAAACGCATAATAAATCACATATACGTACCATTATGCAATTTATACATATTCGTTAACTACATGATAGCATCTACAGAATTTTATTATTCATCTCACATCTGGAATTCTCTTTGTAATGCGTTTTAAAGGAAAAAATTACAAGAAAAGCAGAAAAACACGCCTTCTTACTGGTAAGGTCAAGACTTTAATTATTATTTGTTGCTTTGTTTCTCTTTTTTCAGTTCTTTATTGATGGTAGAAACTATACATTCGTTCAACATGTATTTCAATTCTTCGCTGTCCTTGGCATATTGTCCGCAAATATAGTAGACTTCCTTTATAGCTGCGTTTCTAAACTCTTTAATGATAGCACCTTCAGGTATGAGCCTTTCTGTTTGCCAGTAATCAAGAACCAAATTAACCATGGTTGCGCGAAGTTGTTTTCTGGTATCTACAGACAGTTTCTTGAAAGAAAGTTGTTCCACCATATCAGATTCACCTGGATTTATCGGACAATCATTGTTCGTGTCGTATTGCGGACCATATTGCATATAGTCCTGCCACATTCCTAAGTTTTTTTCGACTTCTACATAGCAAGTATTTAGGTTTCTCTTCTTATTTTTCTTTTTACCCATATGATAAGTTGAATGTATTTTACAAAAGTAGTCAAAGTTTAATTAACGTTGTAATATATATTTTCGATAAATAAATCAAACAAATAACTTCCATTGTACAGATGCAATGAACCTTTTCTTATTTGAATAAAATTCTGTATAGTTCATCTAATGACGAATTCTTTTTATCGGACTGTCTCTGCATTTCTACTTCTAATTTCTGTAAGTGGTCAACTCCAGATTTACCGCTATATTTGTTTCGTTTCCCTTTATCTGTCCGGGCAGCTTTCACATACAGATGGGCAAATTCGATATGGCCTTTCATGTTGGCCGTGAGGCTGGCAAAGTTAGTAAACTCACAGCCTACCACAATGCCGGAGAACACGGAAATAATCCGGGTGATGATTCTTCATTCCTTGTACAACAAGATGTACAGCTCTTCTTTCTCCATTGGACTCTTGTCACATAGCTGAATCCGATAACAGCATAGCAGAAACGAATAACGTACATAGGCATTCTTGTATCGGGGAATTGGATTCTGTCTGATACATTCATGTAGTTCCTGTAATTGCTTACAGACGGGTTGAATCAAATCGGAAACCACCACATGTTCCGAGAGCAGCAGCTGCAGAACAATGTAGCAAAATGACTTTTGCAGGCTGTCACCTTCCTGAAAGTTCCTCGAAGCATAATCCAGCAAGTCTGTGACATCCGTCGGTCTGAACATATAGTTCAAGTGTGAACGGATGTGAGGATGGGAGAAGATGTGGTTATAGCTGGCTCCTAAAAAAATGGTTGTATAATCATCGCTGAAAGCCACCTTTCTAAGATGAAGCAATGTGCCCCATATCATTCTTTTTTGAGTTTCTTCATTGGCACAAGCCATTGAAGACAGAAAGTTGTCCACTGCACAGGTTCCGGCCTGCAAATTTTCTTCCAGCCTGTTTTCATAAAAAGAGGCATTGTATATCGCAATGCCCTTTGACTGTATAAATTCTGATGCCATATCGCATAAACGTATTAGAACTTAAAGATAAAGAGTATTCATGAGATTACATCATCCATTTACATTTTTAACGACTCATATTATGGTTTTTATTGCTTCTCCATCGTCAGTTCAGGATTGATCATAGTTGACTTACTAACGCGAGTTCGAGATAAAATTCTAAAAAGTAAAGAGCAGAAAACCATCCAACCTACAAAGGGTGGCCATAAAATGGTCACCTATCAAAATTATGTAAGTTTATTTTATTGCCAAATTACAAGTTGCCCGTCAGAAGGGGGTATCTCATAGTCAAAGTTGACATGAGGCTTGGTAGAAAAGAAGCAATACGCCCCCATTGCAGCCAAAATATTCATAATGAAATTATGCAAACTCCGATGACGAGTATGTACAATTTGAGCTACATTTTTGAGCATATCGTTTACAGATTCAATGACACTTCTTTTGCGTAACATAATCTTATCATAAAGTGGCATGAGTTTCTGTTTCATGTTTGAGCGAAGTCCTGTAACAATATGAACGCCTTTATCCCAAAGTCTTCCAAAAAGAGTCTGAGAAATATAACCTTTATCTGCATACAACTTACCAAAAACCTTGTCAGTCAATGCATTCATAACATTCTCATTGCGATCGTCTACGTTGGCTTTCGTAAGATTAAAGTTTATTATTTCACCTTTTTCGTTGCATAACAGGTGTAGCTTGAAGCCTATGTACCACCCCATGGTGCTTTTACCCTTTGTGGCAATATCCTTGAAAACTTTCATGCTGTAAAAGCGCTTGTTGTGTATAACAGGAATGCACGTACTATCAACAAAACTAATACCTGTGCATTTACCGAACACTGCTAATTTTAAGAACATCGTCATTGCAACGAAACAACGAGGCATCACCTCTATAAAACGATTGTATGAAAAGGTTTTAGGAAATAAATCCTTCCACACTGTTCGTACACAATACAGATAATAGTGCTTAAAATTGCGGTAAGAATTAAAGTGGAAACAAATCAGTATAGTGATGACTTCTGCATCAGACATCATACGCTTGCGGTGCCTTTTGGGCGCATTATCACTATCTGGAAGTACTTTTTTTGCGAATTCTTTCTCAAGTTCTTTGCAAAAGTCGTCTGCGATGCAGAAAATTTCAGTAATTTTGTCCTTGCTAATCATTAGTAATTTGTTTTTTTATTTCACTATAAAGTTACTAATAATCAATGAATTAGCAAAGGGTAGAACGAACTATATTAGCTCGCTTTACCCTATTTTTTACGCAATCCTTATCCCGAACTCGCGTTACTACTTTCATCACTTCACGCACATACCTTGGGTCTTCCGCATAGCCAATCTTGTGCAGCCACAGCAGGTAGTTTCCTCCTTTATACTTGTACTGCACCTTGGTGTAATAAGCCCTGACACTTTCCGTCCAGTGGTTGAACTCATAGTACTTCCCAGTTTTGGGATTCGTCAGTCCAAACAGGTTGTGCCGGTTCCGACAGAGCGGTGAACGGAACCAGCCCGTTTCCAGTATGGCTTGTGCCAGTACAATCTTCGGATGCCGGATGCCATTGCGGATGATTTCCTGATAGAGATTGGGAATAGTGAGCGCAGGAAGTTCTTTTCGTTCAGAAACCTCAGTTTTTTCAGTTCCCTTATCAGACGCTTTTTCGTGGGACACCCTTGCGTAAACTTTTCGGGCATATAGCTCCGAAAGTGGTTTCACAGGCAGCTCTAGGGCAAGTGAGTCCTTTTCTGCCTTTTTGCAAGACTCATAAGCGCCCAAACTCCTCTGTAGGGTATCAGGAGCCACTTTTTGTTGCTTTTCAGGACGGATTCCCTTCTCTTTGGTAATCGTATAGAACTGTGCCGATGCTGAAGCGGAACCAAGAATCAACAGCACGGCGGTCAGAATGATGTTGTGCATTTCTTTTCAATGATAGGGTTGACAATACTTTTGCGGGTGTTCAAGGCGGTTCCGACCGCAAATATATCGTTTTACTTAAACAATACGAAAATGCACAACATCAATCATTCTGAAAGGCTGCCCTACGAGAAGTTGGCGGCATTGGGCATTGACCGGGAAAAGGCCGACAGTCTCCCTCAGGAAGTGAAGGAGAAACTGGCATCCGGAGAGGTCACCCCGCTCATGCAGGTGTCCATCAGTGCCCGTAACGGAGACCTTATTACGCTTCCCCTCAAACTTCAGTTGACCACCGATCAGCAAGGTAATCCGGCGCTTATGGCTTATCCTGTCCGTGCCGTACTGGAAAAGGAACGCAACCAGGTGTTGCGATTGTCTGACCAAGAAGCGGAGCGGTTGGGTAAAGGTGAAGTCATCCAGAAAGCCGTGGAAGTCAACGGAGAAAAGACCCAGCAGTATTTGCAACTCGATCCCGAAACCAAATCCGTTATCCATCGTCGTGTGACGGATGTTCAACTGGAGCAGAAACTCAAGGACATGGAGAAAGTCAACGACATCGAACTGGGCATGCAGCAGAAGCAGCAGGTACGCGAGGGAAAACCCATTGAGCTGAATGTGGGTGGTGAAAAAGTATCTGTTGGTGTGGATTTGAAAGAGCCCCAAGGCTTCAAGGTTATCCAGGGCGACATGAAAGAGTGGGAACGACAGCAGAAACTCCGCTACGACGAACAGCATCTCGAGTTCCTGGGACTGGTGATGACGGACAAGAACCGCTGGGAATACCAGCAGGTGGTGGACAAACAGTCACAGGAAAGAGCCTTGAAACTCCATGCTCCGAAAGCTGAACAATCCAAAGGTCTCAAACGCTAAATCCTTTTCCCTATGGTCAAGAAGAATGCAGAGAAGGATGTCGGCTTTGTCCGGCAGTTCAACGAATTGAAGAAGAAACATCCCGATGCGGTGCTGCTTTTCCGTAAAGGAGATTTCTACGAAATGTATAAGGAAGATGCACTCAAGGCATCGGTAATACTGGCGCTGAAGGTATCAGACAAAATCCTTCCGTTGGAGAAAGACCCCATCAAACTCCTGACCTTTCCCCGTCATGAACTGGACAAGCATCTGCCCAAGCTGATTCGCTCCGGTCAGCGGGTCGCCATCTGCGAGGCGATAGACCGGCCGGAACTGATGAAGAAGCCCAGGGAAAAGACCGGGGAAGATTTGAAAGAAACGAATACCTCCAACAAGAATACTATGGCGAAAAAGAAGAAAGAACAGGCTGTGCAGGAAGAGCCAACCAAGACAGTCAAGACGGCTGCAGAGGAGAAACCTGCCAAGGAAAAGAAGACGGAAGCCAAAGCCGAAGTCAAGAGTGAACAACAGGCCGAGCAGAAAGCGGAAGCCAAGCAGGAACGCAAGCCACGCGAACCGCAGATGATTACCGCCAACGGCGAGAAAGTCAGTCACGGCCATGCGTTCCAGAGTACCACCAATCCGGCGGACTGGTACTTTACCGCCAAGATGGACGGAGTACAGCTGAAACCGCAGAAAATGGACGCAGCGGATTTGGCCGCTTACCAGAAGAAGGAAATGACAGTGCCGCAGTTGATGGAGAAGTATTATCCGACTAAACTCATGCCGAAGATTTCGGAAGAAGCGTTCCAAATGCCGAAGCAGTTGTCCGGTCCGGACGGAGCCATTACCATCGACAAGTTCAATGTCTATAAGGAAAAGGACGAGCAGCGACCGGATTATGGCAAGTATAAGTTCTATGTGCAGATGGGTGACACCAAAATGTCGGCAGTGGCTTCCCGTGAGGACTTGAATGCCTACTTCGACCGCGTGGTCAGTCCTACGCAACTTGTGGAGAAGAACTTCGGGGAGCGCCTGCACCTGCAGTCAGCCTACGAGAAGTACCAGCTTCCAGAAGGAGTGGACCCCAAAGGAGTCCGTGTGGCCAAAGACCACTCCGATAACAAATGGAAGGTGTCGATGGACCTGGGTGACAAGGGCAAGACCAGCAAGCATGAAATCTCCTTCGATGACGGCTACTCGCTCTTCAAAGCCAAGACCGCTACCCGCGAACAGATTGCTGCCAAGTACCTCAATACGGAAATCACGGGCATGCTTTCAGCCGTGACCAACAAGCTGGAGAAGTCGGCTTCCATAAAAATGTAACAAAATCAAGCGAACAATCAATCAAACTGAAATTCTAAAAGTAAACGAATATGACAGCTAAAAAGACACACGAGGAGTTGGTGGAACTCCTTCAAGAGGGTAAAATCGGTTTTCTCCGCTTTGTGATGGACAGTGAAAATGCAGAGGACTATCTGGAGTGGTGCCAGACCCACGGCACGGATCCTTCGGATGAATCCGCAGAGTTTTATGTCGAACAGACGGACATCGACCAGATGGACCGTCAGGTAATGGATGACGAAAGCTATGGCATATGGAACTAACACATCCGGCAATGCCGGGCAGGTAGCCATCGACCGCTTTGCCGAAATGATGATAGCCCGCATGGAGCAGATGAAGGCTTCCGACTGGAAGAAAGGCTGGATTGGGGGTGCATCCGGATTTGCAGGTCTCCCGCAGAACGTGGGAGGCCGTAACTACTCGGGTTCCAACTCCTTCTTCCTCCAACTGCAGACTGCTGCCCAGGGCTACCAGTTACCGGTGTACCTCACCTTCAAGCAGGCGCACAACCTGAAAGCCCATGTTCTGAAAGGTGAAAAAGCCTTCCCCGTGGTCTATTGGGATGTGCTGGTCAAGGACAAGAACGGCCATAAGGTCAGTTCGGATGAGTATAAGGCCATGAGCAAGGAGGAGAAGAAAGGCATGGATGTCATTCCCTTCTTCAAGGCTTTCCCCGTGTACAACATCGACCAGACCAATCTGGCAGAGGTGCAGCCCGAACGGGTGCAGAAACTCATGGAGAAGTTCAAGGTGCCCGAGCTTCGGGATAAGGAAGGCATGTATGTCCATGCCGCGCTCGACCGGATGATTGAAACGCAAGGCTGGCTCTGCCCCATACAGGCAGACAAACGGGTGGACGGAGCTTTTTATTCACCAGCTAAAGACATCGTGGTGCTGCCCATGAAGGAGCAGTTCAACATCGGCAATACCCCCGAGGAAATCTATCGGGGCGGCATGGAGTTCTACTCCACCATGCTGCATGAGATGTCACACTCCACCATGACCCCTGAACGGCTCAACCGCGAGATGGGCGGGCGCTTCGGAGACCCGAAATACGCCAAGGAGGAACTGGTAGCCGAACTGACGGCTGCCATGATTTGCCATTCGATGGGATTTGACATGAAGGTGACGGACAACTCCGCAGCCTATCTGGATTCCTGGATTGGGGTGCTGAAGCAGGAACCGAAGTTCATCGTTTCCGTCATGGCGGACGTGAACAAGGCTTCGGACCTGATTCTGGACCAGGTGGACAAGCAGCGGCTGGCACTCAACGAGCAGCCCTATCTGACGAAGAACGACCCGTTTGCCCCGTTGGGCGAAGGCGAAGAGGTACCGTTTAAGAATGCGGCCATCGTGAAGACACGCAACGGGGATTATGCCATCCGTGCTTCGTATGATGGTGTGGAGTTAGGCTTGAAGAAGGTATCGAAAGATACGGCCAAGACCTACTTCCAGCTGACGGACTACAAGGACAAGGCAGCTTTCCTGAACATGACGGCGCACAAGACTTTCGAGCCGGAAGTGGCCAACCTCAAGCGCACGCAGGCAGTGGGAGCGAAAATGAGTTTCTAATCATACCTTCAAATCCATGAACCATGACTGATTACAAGGTAAACTTCAAGGACCTCAAAGCCAAGGTTGGCATCGACGATGTAGCCTATGCGCTCGGCTACCGTCTGGACCGCAAGGCCGGTGTGGGCCGCTACATGGAGCTGGTGTTGGGTGATGGCAAGGAAAAGCGGGATGCGCTCGTAATCTGCCACCCCCAGGACAAGGCTTCCCAGCGGTTCTTCCGCCGCGACGGTTCCAAGGGGGATGTAGTTACACTCATCCGGGAGAACCTGAATGCCTTCAACGTATCGGGCAAGGATGAATGGCAGAAGATAGCCAAGGTGCTGTCCCGCTTTGCCAACATGCCCGAACCTGAATACCGCGAGGACCGGGAGTATGTACAGTCAGCCAGGTATCATGCCACCTTCGACAGCTCCAGGTATGAGGTGAAGCCGATAAATCCCGACAAGATTCCGGCCATCTTCCAACAAAGGGGATTGTCCGATGAAACGGTACGCACCTTCGCTCCGTTCATCCGGCTCATCCGCGACAGGAAGAACGAGAACTTTGACGGCTACAACATCGGCTTCCCTTATACCAACGGAGAGAACAATCAGGTCCGTGGCTACGAAATGCGGGGGTACGGCGGTTACAAGTCCAAGGCTGCCGGAAGTGATTCCAGTTCTTCTGCATGGGTGGCCGACTTGTCAGGAGGCTATCCGAATGTCGTGAAGAGTGTCTTCTTCTGTGAGTCGGCTTTCGATGCCATGGCATTCTTCCAATGGAACCGGAAGCAGTTGACCAATGAAATTGCCCTGGTATCACTGGGCGGCACGTTCTCTGACGGACAAATCCGGCAGGTACTGAACCGCTTTCCCGGAGCCCGCCCGTTTGACTGTTTCGACAATGACCTGCCCGGTCGCATCTATGGCTTGCGCATGATGGCACTGGTAGAGAACATCCCCTTGAAAATCAACCGAACCCGTGACAGCTTGGAAGTGGAAGCGAACGGACGTTCCTTCCGGCTTGATCCGGAGCGACCCTTTCAGGTGCAGGTCAAGGAACACCTGTCGGTCAGATACGATATGGGACAATGGCTTCCGCCCAAGGCTTTCAAGGACTGGAACGACTGTCTGCTCAACAAACCGATGGAGGTGCGGCTGCATCCGACTAAACAGGACCAAATCAATAACCTGGCCGAACGCAGAAATGCAGGCCCTAAATTATAAACGTATGAATGTAAGACGATGGAAACGCTCCTTGTTAATCGCTGCTGTTGGCTTATTGATAGGCAAGACTCCGCTCTTTGCCCAACAGACCGACCCGGCGCTGACTTCTGCCGTACTGGGTCAGACCGCAGCCTTGAAGAAGATTCACAAGGACCGCAAGAAAACGCAGGAGAAAATCATTGCAGCGGAAGTGGCAGTAACCGCTTCACTGGAGCGGATTCACCAGGTGGAAGATAAGATGCTGGACTACCTTTCGAATGCGCAGGGCGCCATGCAGAACCTCTACCAGATTAAGCGGGCTGGGGAACTGGTGGCCAAGGAAATCCCGCAGAACTGCAGCCTGCTCCTCAAATCGGTGGGCGGCAATCTGAAAGGAACCGTCATTGCGGCCATGGTATCGGATGAATTGACGGATGCTGCCACACAGATGACGGCACTCTTTCCCTTCATGAAACAGCTGGTGACTTCGGGCAAGTATGACGTGACAGGAGATGACGGAAAGAACGAGAAGCACAAGGTGAACCTGCTGAATGCTTCGGAACGCTACTACATCGCCAATGAAGTGGTGAGCCGTTTGGAAGCCATTAACACCAACCTGTTTATCCTGGCCTGGCAGGTACGCACGCTCTCATGGAATGACCTCTGGTTCTCGCTTGATCCCGAAGGATGGGCCAATGTGATGTCCGGCAAGAACATCATCGGCGGTATCATCTCGGACTGGAACCAGGGCTACAGCCTGAAATGGTAAATAGGTAAGCAAGTAAACAAACTTACTAATCACAAAGTAATCAAGTAAGGAAATAAGAAAGTAATCAAAGCAACAAGTAACAGAATCATATAGTAAACAAATCATCCAAAAACAAAAGCGTATGGAAAAGAAAATAATCGGTCGCTGTCCCTTATGTGGCGGCAACGTGGTAAAGACCTGCAAGGGCTACCGCTGTGAGAATAACATCGCCGAACAGCCTAGCTGTGTGCTGAATATCAACGGTATTATCGGCAACCGCAAGATGAGTGACGAGGAAATCGCCGAACTGTTGGAGCGCCGCTTCATCCTGTTGGACGGCTTTGCTTCCAAGGAGGGAAAGGCTTTCCCTTCCGTGTTGGAGTTGGCCGACAACGGTGCCATCAACATGCAGTCCGTCATCGGCAAATGCCCGCATTGTGGTGGCGACATCCGCGTAGGTACACGCGCCTTCAACTGTTCCAATTACAGCAACCAGCAGGCGCCTTGCAACTTCGCGATCTGGCGCAACATCGGTGGCCACCAGCTGAGCCTGACGGAAGCCAGGGATATCTGTGAAAAAGAAATCACCTCCAATGAACTGGAGATGTACCGCGATGACGGCACCATCTATCGCAAGCGTCTCGGTCTTTCTCCCGATAAACTCCAAATTGTGAAGATATGAAACCGGGAATGAAACTCATTATCCTGCTGGTGACCGCCGTCTGCTTCTGGAGCGGGCTGTTTTACTTCGCCAGCTGTTCCGACCATCCCGAGAAGCGGGCGGTGGAAATCGCAGAGAGAGCCTTGAAGGCAACCGTCGATAATCCGGAGTCCATCCAAATCAAGGGCATCAGCAAGGCAGATTCGGTATTCGGCAAGGAATATGTCAATCCGCACGAGAAGGCTGCATTATCCATGCACCTGATGCAGTACGGCCACAAGTTGATGGAAGAAACAGACTACTTCCAGAACCTCGGCAAGGACGATGCCGCTATGAGTGATCAGGTTACCCGTCAGCTGGATGCCATGACCACGCTTCGGGCTTTGATTGCTTATGGAGAAATGGAAGAAGCGAAAGCCGGGAAAGAAAAGGCCGCAAAGCCGTTTAACGGATGGAAGGTCAAGATAGATTTTGAAGCTAAGACCTTAAAAGGAAAGCCTTACCACTCGGAATACTGGTTCATCCTCGATAAGGAGGCGGAATTTGTAGTCAAATCATTTGAAATACCGCTGCTATGAAACTGAGACAATTATTGTATGCTATAATCACAGGAGGTGCCATGTTATTCACTTCCTGCGAAGAATGCGACCATGAAGGAGACAGATCCATCGCTTCTTCCCTCCAGGTTGGTGACGTAGTCTGCTCGGATGGCAGTGTGCTGTCCAAAGAACAGTTCGGCTCCTCCAAGAAAGAGCCGGTGGCCATTGTCTATCATGTGAACCGGAATCCGGAGATCAAAGCTTTGGGCTATGCCGTTTCCATCCGGGATGTCACACCTAAAGCCTTTGCTGATAGTCTGGGTGTTGAACAGGAAACCTCGGCTTCCTTGGAGAAGGAAGACGGCAATGAGAACACCCATGCCATGTACCGCAACGAGGAAGTGAAATCTCCCTTAGCCGTTTATGTCTTCGACATGTGGCGCTACGGCCAGTCCGCCTACATTCCTTCGGTGAAGCAGCTCACTTACCTCTATCAGCAAATAGGGTTGGTCAACCAACGGATAGAGGCGGTCGGCGGATTACCCATCAGTCTGCAGCCTGGTGACTGCTGGCTGTGGACTTCCACCGAAGTGGAGGGACAAAGGGACAGCAAGGCCTGGCTCTTCTCGATGCAGTCGGGAACCATTCAAGAAACTCCGAAGGATCAGGCGCATAAGTTCAGACCGGTGATAAGTATCTATTAGCTAAAGTAACCTCTAAATTCAAAGATTATGAATGAATTACTCGTACAACTTCAGATGAAGATGGAGGCATTCCAAAAGGATGCAGTCCTTCAAGCCGAAAAAGGTAACAAGGCAGCCGGCCAACGTGCCCGCTGTGTTTCACTCGAAATGGAACCGCTTCTGAAGCAGTTCAGAAAACTGTCGTTGGCGGCTGCGAAGAAGTAGTAATTTGCTTTTGTAAGTTTAATTGTGATGTTTAAGAAGTTCCAACCGTGAAAGATTGGAACTTTTTTCTATTGCCTATATTTCATTAGAGGAAAAGGTGATTTTTATATATATTATTGATTGCTAATTTTGCGGTGAATGTATTCGTAAGTAAGTCTGGAGATTTCAGCAATGAGTTCTTCTGTTTTCTCTGACGACAGCTTACTATCTTTGCAAAATACGGCAATAGAGTAATGTTTTCCGTTCGGTAGTATTACGAAGCCTATATCATTTACAGCTACAATTGTGCCATCATCTTTTACATAACCAGTTCCTGTCTTATGATATAACTTTGTGCCTAATGTGGGTAAGTATTTAGCCAAACGATTAGGCCCGGTTTGCGTTCCTGACATAACTTCTGTAAGCCAAAGGAAATCCTGCTGTCTCTGAGTTCTATTATCAACAAGCATTTCCAACAAGAGAATTGCATCGTTTGGTGTTGTACTATTAAAATATGCACGGCTATGATCCATCGCCATCTCATCTTCTGTCCATTTTATTTGAGTATTTGTACACCCTAAATCCTGTATAACCTGATTTGCATAATGTGTACCATCGAACAGGTTAAAAAGAATATTGCTTGCATTATTGTCGCTTTGCGCTACTGAATATTCAATCAGCTGACTTACTTTTAATCGAATATCTCCATCTGGATATTTATCCCGTAGTGGACTATAGGTATCAGGTGACAACATATCCTTAGTAATGAGCATAGGCTTTTTCAATGTTAACGAATCTTGTTTCAAGCAATGAAGAATAGCTACTGCTTGATGGAGTTTAAATACGCTCATCATAGGAAAAGATTGATCAGCATTTTTTGTACAAAGCATCTTCCCCTGATAGTAAACTGCAATTCCAACTTGGACATTTTTTCCTTCTAGAAGTTGTTCAACTTGCTTTTGAAGCGAGGTGTTTACGTCTTTCTGTTTTGACAGGCATGTCAAGGGAGTTAAGACAGTAAGTAATATACTAAAGATAATGGTTAATTTTCTATTCATAAATAAGCATATATAGTTTAGTTGCAAAGTTAATAAAATATGTAATATAGACAAATAGAAGGATAGTATTATTTTTACTTGTCTTAAAATCATGTATGATTTCCATAAAGTTGCTCATCTGCACTCCCGATGAATTTTCCGATACAAAGGTACGAAGGGTCGGTACGGCGTCAAATGGCGCTGCGCTTGGCTGCGAAGAAAGCAGCCGGCAGCCTTCCACAATTTGTACCAAATTGGGTATTCCGTCCGCTTTCCCCTTGCCACATTTGCCTTCTGTCCCTTACACCCTTCGTGAGAAGAGGTATCGTAAAAATCACCCGAGAGTGAGAAGCCCTAAGGCTTCAAACCAAAGGGAAAAAATTAGTTCAGCTATGGCATACAAACTCAAAGACCGAAAAGAAAAGATGCTCTACAAGGGCAGTGTTTACGAACTCACCCTGCAGTGGGACAGAGAGAGTCTCCGCAAGTGCTTTTGCGGTATGCCTCCTTTCTATGCACACATCCGCAAGGACGGCGCCAACTATGCACAAATCGACTGCTATTCCAATGGGGACGATTTCAGTGTGGTACCCATGCACCCGCTTTTTGAAGAGCCGGAATGGATAGTGCACTTCCTAAAGTCGGACATCAATTCCATTCCACTGCAGAAACTGCTGGAACTGCTTCCCATCTGATTCACGGAGTAACGAACTTAAAATGAAATCGCTATGGACACACTCATTGAAGCTATTCCTACATGGGCACTCTGCTATCTGTTCAACTCGGATGCAACCGGACTGACGGATGAAGAAATCGCTCTGATTGACCAATGGTACACGGAGAACAAGGTCATGGGTATCACTACCGCAACGGAACAAGAGGGAGAATGTTTCCCTTACTTCTCACACTATCCTGCTTTCGGTCTTCCTGCCGAAGTGGTGGACTGCCACGTCATGGTAGGCTGAATACTGCCGGTGACTACAAATAATTATTTACGCTTAAACATAGGAACATATGAAAGGAACTGACCATTTCAAGGAACTCATCAAGAACTATCTTGATAACCGAGCCAAGGAAGACGAACTCTTCCGTGCCAAGTATGAAACCACCACACGCACCATTGACGATGTGGTCAACTATATCTTCCATGCCGTACAGCAATCCGGCTGCTGCGGTTTCTCTGATGATGAAGTCTATTCCATGGCAGTCCATGCGATAGATGAACCCGATTTGGAAATTGGCAAGCCGATGAACTGCAACGTGGTGGTGAACCATCATATCGAACTGACCGAGGAGGAAAAGGCAGAGCAGCGTGCCATTGCCCTCAAACGATACCAGGAGGAGGAAATGCGGAAACTGCAGCTGCAGCAACGCAACAGCCGACCCAAGGCAGCCAAATCGCAACCCAAACCCATTCAAGAACTCTCACTATTTCAAGGCATGGAACTATGAAAGCAAGAACGAAAATAGATAAAAAGGTGGCAGCTTCCAATGAGAAACTGACCGGCATAAGCCCCAAAGTGCTCACATGGGCAATGCGGAAAGTGGCAGGACATGTCTGCTTCCGTACTTCCGCACACAAGTGTACATGTGGCGATTGTGGCAGGCACTTCGACTATGAGGGAAAAGGCAAGTCGGTATGCTGCCCTTATTGCGGTACTCGCTTACAGATAAAGGACACCCTCAAACGCACCATCAAGGAAGCCTACTACTTTTCTTCCCTCGAAGTAATAGACCATTTGCAGGTGCAACGGGTATTCCGTTTGGAAACGACCTTCCGGAAAGGAATGCCTATGGAGGTAGACTACTGGGAGGCATGCCGTCTGTGGCTCAATGCCGAAGGCAAAGTGGCTGTCACGGCAAGAGCAAGGACATTGGGCTATTATGTGGACTGCTTTGATTGGGCATCTGAAATCACCTTGAAGCGACCGACCGAAGTCCACTGGCTCATTGCAGACACCTATGTTTATCCGCACTATCGGTTGCTGCCCGAATTGAAACGCAACGGCATGAAAGGCAAGCTGCCCGACTGCCACCCGATGAAACTGATGAAAGCCGTGCTGACGGACAGCCGGATGGAAACCATCCTCAAGTCAAAGGATTTACATGCCGTGTCTTATTTTGTAAACCGACCTTTGGAACTTGACCGATGCTGGCAGTCGTATAAGGTAGCCACCCGGCATCACTACTGCCCTTCGGACATGGGATTGTGGGCAGACACCATCCGTTTGCTGGAGCAGTGTGGCAAGGACATCTGCAACCCCAAGTATATCTGTCCGCAGAACCTCAGAGCCGAGCATGACTATTGGATGAACCGGCACAACCAAATGGAGCAGAAACGTAAAAGCCAAGAGCAGATGCAGCGAGCCAAACGAAAGGAAGCCGATTTCTACAAGGAGAAGTCACGCTACTTCGGCATTACCATCACCGACAAAGACCTGGTGATTTCGGTACTCGATAGTCTGGAAGCCTTCCAAGCCGAGGGAAATGCCCTGCATCATTGTGTCTTCCAATGCGAATACTATGCCAAGGCGGACAGCTTGATACTATCGGCTCATGACAAGGAGGGGAATCCCATCGAAACGATTGAGTTTTCTTTGACCGAGGGGAAAGTGATACAGAGCCGAGGGCTGTGCAATGCGAATACTCCGCACCATGACCGGATTGTCCGGCTGGTCAATGCGCATGCTCCTCAGATACTCGCAGCCAAACAGACAGCGTAAATTCCTTATATATGTTCCGCTCCGACTTCCGCCGTGAGGCGTGGGTCGGAGTTTAAAACATGCAATGTGAAAAGTATTGACAAATTATTTCAAGCTGAATTAAGGCGCTCTTTCTGCTTGCCAATTCTTAAATATAAGGAAGATTGTTCAGCAGGACAAAAACCTTCTTGATGTTTGTTTGATATTTGTTTGATGTTTATTTAATGGTTGATTAACAAGGAAATAAAATCATCAGAAAAGTGATTTTTACGCAGAGTAAATGAGTAAACTTTCTGCCTAATCAGCAAGCAATAAAGTATTTTTGTAAGTAAAGAAACAAATGGAAAAGTAAACTTTTAAACTTGAAGATAATGAAAGGAAATAACTTGACAATCGCCATCGGCAATCAGAAAGGTGGAGTCGGGAAGACCACCTCGACAGCCTGTATAGGTGCAGCACTCGCCCTGCAAGGAAGACGTGTGTTGCTCATTGACCTGGATGCACAGCAGAACCTCACGTTCACGCTGACGCAGAACGAAGACCCGGAAACAAGCATCTATGATACGCTGGTCAAAGACCAACCGCTGCCCATCGTTTCTATCCGAGAAAACCTTGACCTCGTTCCAGCATCGCTGGACCTGGCAAGAGCCGAAATAGACATGGCTACCATGATGGCAAGGGAGGGCATTCTCAAATCCTACCTCGATGAACAGAAGGAGAAGTATGACTACATCTTGATGGACTGTTCGCCCTCACTCGGTATCGTGACAACCAATGCACTGGTGGCAGCAGACAAACTCTATATACCGCTCACCGCTGAAGCCTTGCCCTTGAAAGGCTTGACCATGCTGGACGATATAGTCCGGGAAGTGAAGCGCCGGGTGAACCCGACACTGGAGTTGGGTGGGGTGTTCTTCACCCGGTTCAATAACCGGAAGTTGAACAAGGAAGTGATTTCCATGGTAGAAAAGCGGTACGGAGAGAAGGTCTTTCAGACGAAAATCCGTGAGAATATCGCCATAGCCGAAATGCCGCTTTCCGGTCAGACCATCTATGAATACGATCCGAAAAGCAATGGCGCAACGGACTATCGTACACTGACCGATGAAATAATCAGTCGGGAAGAAAATAGGTAAACTATATTACTATATGACTAATCACAAAGGTTATTGGTAACATAGTAAGTAAATCAGCAAGTAAACAAGTAATAAAGTAAGCAATATGAGTAAGAAAAATTTATCTTTATGGATGGATGGCTTCATGGGTGAAGCCAATCCAACTAACCAGGCAAAAGAATTGCCTCAGGAACAGCAGGTTGAACAGACTCAGGAACAGGCTGCAGCCAAAGAAGTTCAGGAGCAACAGCATGCTGTAACCGGGGAAGTATCCCATCAGCATGATGTTCCGGCAACGGCTTCCACAGAGAAAATGAAGTCCAAACTCGAAGCTAAACGCAGGGAAAATGTAGGTCGCCCCAAGAAAGGCGAGCCAGCCAAAAATACTAAGAAGTCCCAGGAAATCCGTGCCACCTTCATCGTGGATCCGGATTTACTCCGCAAGGTGAAGTACATTTCCCTCGTGGAGGGCATTCTCTTGAAGGACGTTATCTCCGAAGCACTGAACAACTATGTGGATGTCTGGGAGGAGAAGAACAAGAAAATCCGGTTACCGAAGGCGAAGTGAGGACATGTAAAACGGAGCAAGCTGTTACAGTCTGCTCCGTTTTTGTTGCTCAATGCCAGGATAGCTTTCTTCTTAAAATTAGATGTCCTAAAGTGGCAAATACTCTTGAATATCAATCGTGTCATTTAAAAAGACCATGTTCGGGATGTCAGCAATTCTTTGTAGACTGCTGCATCCTCTTCCTGGAAGCAGCATAATACGACATCTCCTTTGTAACATCCTTCTTTGATAGTGTTGCGGATTGTAGTTAGGGCCACTTGAGCGGCTTCTTGTTTGGGGTAATGGTACACCCCGGTACTGATGCAGGGGAATGCGATGGAAGAAACTCCGTGCTCCTCTGCCAGTTGTAATGCCGTTTCATAACAGCGGGCAAGTAACTCCGGTTCTCCCTGGTTTCCTCCTTTCCATACCGGACCAACCGTATGGATTATTTTCTTGCAGGGTAGCTGGTACGCATCGGTCATTTTGCTTTCGCCTACTGCGCATCCGTTCAGTTTCTTGCATGCTTCCAGCAACTGTTTGCCGGCTGCTCGGTGGATGGCTCCATCTACGCCACCACCTCCCAATAACGAAGTGTTGGCAGCGTTGACGATAGCATCCACGTAAAGGCGCGTAATGTCGCCCAGCACCACTTGGATGGTTTTATGCGTATCCTTCATGAAAGATTCCCTGCGCCAGACATTTTCACAGTCGTCCATGCAGATGTCATAATAGGTGTCAAGGATGTAGTCCGGATCACCGTAACAGGTTTCATCGGCCATCGCCTCCTTCTCCAGCGGAACAGGTTTCAGTTCGTCTGTCAGACCGATTGGCTGGTACATCTTCTTTTCCCATTTTTCTGATAGTGAGTAGCCGTGCACCTCTTCCGACAGTTTGTTCTGCAGGTCCCATCGAGCATACTGTTTCAAATTTTCCAAATCTGGACCATAGGCCTTTAGCTTCTTGAGGTTGATGCCTTCCGTTTGGGCCAGTTTCGTGAAACCGCAGGGCAACTGCAGCAGTACAATCTGGGTGATGCCTGCATAAGTGTAGACATCGTACACCAGAAAGAAGGAATTTTTGTGCAGGACATAGGTGTCAGCATCCGGATTTTGGTACTTTCCCCGATGAATTTCAGAGAGTCTTTTGGTTTCGATGGCTTTTCGGGTAGCTATCAGGAAACGGTATTTATGGACCGGGCGCAGTAGAGACTGAGTCACTGCCATCGTACTTCCGCAGCGCAGGATGGTGCCTGTCTTATACTGCTTCTTTACCTGGATGGGCGCGTCCGTGTCCCGGTAATAAAAGTGCAAAGGGTCGTAGCTGGAACCAGTCCAGCAGGAAAGTTGGTAGAGCACCCGCTCAAGACTGAACTGGTAGATTGCTTTGGAGCAGATTTCTTGCGGCACGTAACGTGCTTCCAGTTCCCTTTCGCTCATATACTTGTCCCTGTTTTTTGCAGGAATCGAAGGACGAAATTTTGTCCGGTCTACCCATCTCTTGTCATACACATGGCGGGTTCCATCGGGGAAAAGCAGGTAGGCCAACTTCCGGTCCTCTGCATACCAGCAGTCCTTCGTTTCATAGTCATTCCAGTGCAGTTCATAATAGACCGGCTTAAAGAGGTATTCGCCCGTATCTTTCAGGATGCCCATATCATACTGCGGTTGTCCGTTGGCAAGGAGAACTTCCTTTCCCTCCTTGTCCCAATGTTTCTTTTGGGTGATGGTCAGGCCATTCTCAAAATGCAGGGGATAATCATATTGTTCCTCGATGATGGGCTTTCCGTCATAGAAGGCAGCGCCAAAAGAAGAAGGAGCCCAAAAGATATTGTAAATGCCATGACGTAAAACCGGATCCATGCCGTAGTATTCGTAGTCATTCACCCTATTCAGGTCTCTGTCTACAAATATCCACTTGTTTTGCCAGGTATAAGCTGGTGCCACATCGTTATGGAAGACGCGGACACTTTGGTATTTGTTTTTGGGTGTTTTAATTTTTCCGGGCGTAAATGTGCCGTCTTCTGCCAGGATGCCCGTTACACCATCCTTTCGGATGGCATCATATCCCCACTTCCGGTGTGCTTTGATTTCCTGAAAACAGAAATCAGATGCTTCTGCTCCCTTTTCGTCTACAAGTCCCCACAAGCCATTTTTAACCGCGCGGGCCGTTCCTTTATAGAACACTCCCAGGTGGGTCAGTCCTATGGAGTGGGGAATCACCTCCTGGCAGTTCCAGTTCAGTGTGCCGTAAACATCGCCTTTCAACACGCGGATGTAGCCATCGTCGTCATAATCCAGAATCTTGTCGTACTGACAAGGTACCACCAGTTGACCGTTCTCGTCCTGCAGTCCCGCCTGCCCGGCATCATTGTACACGATAACAAATCCGGTCTTATTCATATCACTGTTCTTTAGTATTGTTCGACAAGTACCATACAACGGTCACATCATCCGAAACTGCAAGGTCTTCCGGAGTGATGTCCAGCGACTCTTCGTTGCAGCACAGAGCTTCATCGGCACCATGAATCATACGCGCCTGAGAATAGACGTGCAGCTCCTGTACCGAGTAGTTGATTTCCTTTACCAGTCCCAGTTTGCAGTCACAGGCCTTGGCCATAATGGAAGCCTTTTCCTTAGCATCCTTCACGGCTCTTTCCAGCATCTTCAGTTGCGATGGCCGCGGGTCGCGAACGGTATAGCCGATGCTGATTTCAGCCTGCTTCAGCATTTTTCCAATCCGCTTGATAATATTGTTGAGCAGCACGTTGTCCATACCCAAGTCTATACGGACCTTATGGTCCAGTTCAAAGCCTATAAACTTTTTGGATTTGAAGTTTCCAAATTTATCGTATTCGTTTTGGGTCCTCTTGTCAATATCGAGCCGGATGGTTTTAGGCAGTGTTACATCGAGCGCAACCTCCTTCATAATTTGGCTGAGCCGTTCGGTATTGCTCTTGGCTTGTGCGTAAGCATCTTCGTAAGTATCATGGATGCTTTGCAAAGTCAATTCTACCCGGGTCACATCCGGCACCACATGGATGGCGCCCTTTCCTGTCACAGTAATAAGTTTTTCGTTCATATTAGTAATTTTAAAGTTTGAAATTCAGATGTTTATTTTCTGTATTTTAGCTACAAATTCTTTCTATTGCGCAACCAAATTAAACAATATTCCTTGTTGTACTATGTCGTATGTAGATAGATTAGCAAGGAATATGATTCTCATTGCAATATTGAATGATGTCTTCTTGATTGGAGAATCCCTTGTCACAGAATTTTTGTAACCCACCTTTTACGTCTTCAATCACTTCTGTCTGGGCATTGATGACTTTGGTTGCCTTGATGATGAAATTCTTGTAATCAGAATTGATGCGGCACAACTTATCAATAGTATAATAATCCAATTCGTTGCGTCGTGCAGTAAACAGTTCTTTGGTAGCATCCGCATAGGGTGAAAGTTGGATGATACCAATGCCGAAGGCACGGTTCAGTCTGGCTATTTCTTCCATCAAATCTTCGTTGATTTCAAAGGCCACAAGATAGCCATAGTTGGCCCAACTGCTGTTGGAAAGTGCTTGAAAGAAATACTCTTTTAGTTGGTGATCATTTTCAATCGTTCTTTTCAGTTCATAGGAATATAAAGCGATATATTCTTTGGTTTCTGCTGCTTTCAGCAAGGAACGGGTCGCTGCTTCCTGAAACTCATTGTATTCTACACCCACCATATCAGGATGCACCCACTTTTGAGCTTGATCTGCGCTTTTGGAACTATTCTCATGGAAAATGGTTTTCGAATAGATACTCTTGCTGAGAAGGTAGTTAGACAAGAGTCGGTGCAAACTGCGTTCTTTATACATTTCTTTTTTTGCCTGAACAACCGGTGCAATGAATGGTTTTTCGTTGCTTATCAATTGTTCCAACTCTTCAGCATATTTCGTAATATTACAGCAAGTACCGATTGAGCCTGTTGAGTTTTGCAGACTTTTGGACATGCTTTGCCTGGGAATGGTAATATTCAGCCATTGCACTTGTCTACGATGTGAAAGAGCTTGATTGGGAGCATAGTGGTAGTTCCCAGTAATCTCTGCCACACAATAACCACCCTCACCATTGGGAGCAAGGACTATGTCACCTGTTTTTAGTCCATAGCATACTGTCCAAAGAAATCCGATAGAGGTTCTAGCTGTACCCATAGATTTCTCAGGATTGCATTCTAAATAGTTGGCAATCATATGCTGCCGCCAGCCATTTTCATCATGGTGAGGATAGGAGGTTAAATCCACCTCTTTTATAAAGTTGACTCCGATGTAGTTGTGTTCAAGGCAGTCTTGAATGTACTTTCCACCTTCGCCCAGCATGATACGATTATATTGTCTCATTTTATGGTAGTCAATAATTAAACGGTATATTTACTCTTCATTATCTGCCCAAAGTTCGCATTGACGCATTACGACTTCAATAGCATTTTGTGCTTCTTCTGGTGGATAATGGTACTTCTTCAGAAGACGTTTTATCATCGTTCGCATTTTAGCGCGCGCTGTTTCCTTTTGTCTCCAATCCAAAGTACGGTTTTTTCTGAGTGCGTCTGTAATTTCTCTTGCCATGGCAACCAATTGGTCGTTCTCGTAGAAATCCTTGACGGCGCGAGGGCGTGTCAATGCGTCGTAGAATGCTTGCTCTTCATCAGATAAGCCAAGAGCATTACCTTCTTCTGCGTGTTGCTTCATTAACTTTGCCATTTCCAAGAGTTCCTTTATCACTTCTTCATTTGAAATCATGCCGCGGAGATATTCAGCCAAGCGTTTATCTAACATTTCACTGAATAGTTCAGCTTGTGTAAGATTCTTTTTTTGATGTTTCTTGATATGTTGAGCAAGTAACTTTTTCAACATTTCAACAGCGAGATTCTTCTCCTTCATGTTCGCTATATCATTCAAGAACTGCTCATCAAAGAGAGAAAACTCTTCCCCTTTAGTATTGATGATTTCTACGACACCATCTGATTGAATCGCAACTTTAAGCAATTCTGAGATGCGTTCGTCTATTATCTTACGTGTGATAGGAGCCTTACTGGTTAAGCGAATAAATAAAGTACGTACAGCTTCAAAATACGCTTCTTCAAATTTTTCTTCCGGTGTTAGAATACTGCGACAAATTGTTGCTGCTTGCATCATACGTTTGCTATATTCAGAGAATACCTCAGTTACAGGAGTCAGTACGGGGTCACAGAGTACATGGATGATGTTACCATTCTCATCATACATAGTCCGTTCGCTCGGGCAGCCGGGTACTGTTCGATCGGGAATTAGCAGTGCGTCCAGTCCTTCTCGAATGAGCCTGCTTCTTTGTAGATTCGTACATGTCGCAAATGTAGAATAATCCACTAAATCGCTAATGCACAAGCGGCACATGCCGATTGCTTCCAGAAATTGTTCATAAGCTGTTTGCTTGATGTCTTGATTCCCGAAATTCTTCTTGTCTCGCCCTGTGTAATCGTGCATAGCTTTCTTTAATGCTCCGGCAATGCCGATATAATCCACCACAAGTCCTCCTGATTTTTCCGGGAAAACCCGGTTTACTCGGGCAATGGCTTGCATCAAATTATGCCCTTTCATGGGCTTGTACACATACATCGTAGCCAAGGAAGGCACATCAAATCCAGTCAACCACATATCCACTACGATTGCAATCTTCATCTTGGAGCTGTTATCCTTAAAGTCGCGGGCGAGCTGCTCCTTGTGTGCTGCACTTCCAATAATATCAGCCCATTCTACGGGATCTTGATTGCCACTTGTCATTACAACCCCTATGATTTCTTTCCATTCAGGACGCAGCTCGCATAATTTACGATAGATATCAATACCCGTTGCGCGGTCTATGGCTACAATCATCGCTTTACCGGTAAGATGATTTTTTCTACATTCTTCATAATGCTGTATCAAGTCACGGCACAATGTATCTATGGTTTCCGGTGCTCTAAGCAGTGCATGCAAGCGAGCATTTTCTTGTTTGCTTCTTTTTAAGTCTTCGTCACTGGCTCCTTCTTCGGCTAATTTATCATATTCTTGATCAAGCAGTCTCATTGTTTCTGCATCCAGGTCAAGTTTTATGAGTCGGCTTTCGTAGTACACCGGAACCGTTGCACCGTCTTCTACAGCTTGCGTCATGTCATAGATGTCAATGTAATTGCCAAACACTTCACGAGTGTCGTGATCGTCGGCTTCAATAGGTGTACCTGTAAAGCCTATAAACGAAGCTCCCGGCAGAAGTTTACGAACGATGGCAGCAAAACCCAGTTTCAATTCTCCGGTTTCGGTATCTACCTTGGTTTGGGTATTACTCTGACTACGGTGTGCTTCATCACTTAATACTATAATATCTTTGCGTGTAGTGAGTGGTGTCTTTCTGTCCTTGAACTTTTGCAAGTTGGCAAAGATGATTCCACGGCTTTGGCGTGTTTCCAGTAATTCATACAGGTGTTCTCCATCTTTTGCCATTACGGGCTGTTGACGCAAATAATCGCTGCATGCGCTGAACGTTCCATAAAGTTGTTCGTTCAAATCCAAACGGTCTGTTAGTACTAAAATGGTTGAACTTAATAAATTGTGAAGCAATTGATGGGCATAAAAAACCATACTCAGACTCTTTCCTGATCCTTGTGTATGCCAAAACACACCAATTTTACCATCTTGACGTTTGATGGCTTCTTTGGTGCATTCCATTGCTTTCTTTACAGCAAAATATTGGTGATAACCGGCAAGGATTCGTGCTTTCTTGTCGGTACCCATTGCCATCGTGAAGTGGGTGATAATATCCACTAACCGTTCTTTCTTAAACATGCCGTTGAAGAGCGTTTCAAAATCAGCAACGGATGTGCTTTCGTAGCTGCCATCAGTGGTTTTCCACTCCATAAAACGGTCAAGAGGTGCAGTGATACTTCCCACTCTGGTATCTGCCATGTCACTAATGACGCATAGCTGACAAGCTGTAAATAGTTGAGGAACACGTCGCATATAGTTTTGGAGCTGAAGCCAAGCTTCTTCACTGTTCGTTACTTCTCTGGTTGGCGATTTAAGCTCTACAACTGCAATAGGCAGACCATTGATGAACACAACAATGTCTGCGCGCTTGGTATTAGTTCCGTTTACAATTGTCCACTGATTCACTGCGGTAAAGACATTATTGTCTATATTATCTTGATCTATCAGCTTCAAGTGGTCGCAGCGTATTTGACCATCATTGGCGCGATAGCTTACGTCTAAACCTTGTTGTAACCATTCTGTCATTTTTATATTAGCTGACAGAAGCGGCTCATTTTGAATAGCATGCAATTGACGCATGGCTTCTTCTATTGCCAGTTGTTTCGTGGCTCCGTTAATAACAAGCAGCTGCTTTCTAGTAATGCAGGATATTGATGCATCCTCTAGGTCACGAGCTGTTTCTTGTTCTAGCTCTGGTCCATAACGGTAGTCGTAGCCCATTTCCTTGAACAAATCAAGAATGGTTTGTTCATACGAATCTTCAGTATAGTGATATGTGTTCATAATCAAAGTATTATATATAGTTATATGTTGTCGGTTTCATGATTTCCTATGCTGCCGTAGCTTTTAAATTATCATTTATGCAGCGGTTGAGCTCGATTTTAGAATCAAGAGATGAAAGAATGTCGGCAATACGTTTTTGTTCTTCTAGAGAAGGCAGATCGAAAGACCAATTCATTATTTGCTTTTTATCTCCGCGTGGCATTTTACACCCTTTTGAGCCTAACATCATATGGTCAAAGAATGACTGTTGGCTCAATAGATAGTAAAAATACTTGTTGTCTACATTCTCATTCTTTCGAAAGCAAAGTACATCTGCTGAACATCCACCATTTTTATTAGCTTGCCATATCTTTTTAAAATATGGTCTAATGTTAGATACAAGAACATCATCTTTTGCAAAAGCTACTGCATTGCCTACAGGCAATCCATTTGCAATTACTACACCTCCTTTATTTGGGAGCATATTCTCTGTTGATATGTAGTTGCTTGTTGAAAGGGAAGTTGTCGCAACCCTATCAGAAACGTATTGACATATATCTTTCAATTCCATAAATGAGAATTTAGCAGTTTAAATCGTTAATTTTTAGTTCACCGGACATAAGGTGGGGCAATATACAATCACGAAGAGTACATAACTGTTCCATTTCAGCAGTATTATTTGATATTGCTTGGTATATAGAATTAATGATAGGGGCTAATTCTAAAAAGCATGATTCCTTCGGTACTATTATCTTTATATTACGTACGTTATTAATCGTTAAAACCCACATTCCTGTTGATCCTGTAACATTCCCTTCAATGATTGTTTGATATTCAGGACGATTAAGTGTATATGACAAATAGGCTGATTTTACGAATAGATTTGTCCTTAGTATGGTGATAAATTGATCTATTATCACATTGCCTAATTTCTCTTTGTAAAGATGGACACGTCCTAAAGTACCTTGACCTAGAGAATTCAGAAGGACATCTCCATAATGAGCCATTTTAGAAATACTCACTTCCACATTTTCACTATTGTATTTATAATATTGTTTCTCTAGGGAAACTCCTTTGTTAACTTTTTGATTTAAAATAGGACGATTACTTTTCTCTACATAAGTAGGAATATTTCCTCTTGTAATCTCTTGGCAATATTCTTGTAGAGAAATAACTTTCCACCCTTCAGGTATCATTCCCATCTCCGATTCCACGAATTTTCCGTTCTTAAATGGATCAAAATCAACAAGCCAAGACTTGAACAACGTCTGTGCCTGCTGCTCTAAATTATCATTTATGCGGCGGTTCAACTCGATTTTGGTGTCAATTGTCCTTAATATAGAAGCGACCTTTTTTTGTTCGTTTATTGTAGGTAATGATAATTTTATTCCCAATAAATCATCATTTCTAAGACTTGCGCGGGTAGTCATAGAAGAAAGCGAATTAAAAATAGATCTAATAGCTTTTGATCGAAATAAGTATCCAATATATTCAGGTAATACAATATCATTATGACACGGACGAAGCCTTTTACAAAAACCATTGTAAGTAGCATTAGGCATGTCACTTAAAGCAACACAACTCATTCCTAATTCTTCTGCTGTTTCGCTTGTCCTAGTAATTAAAATATCACCGCGTTTAACAGAATATTTTATTCTATCAACCTCAGAAGTTTCAGCAAGATCTAAAATAGACACAGGTAAAAAGTAGTTGTTAAAGACAGTTTTGAATGACACAAAAGGATAACCTGTTCCAAAGAATTCTCCTCCTTTAGATAAACCGTTTTGTACATTATACAATTCGCCAATTCTATATTCTTTTCTTTCTTCCATAAATGAGAATTTAGCTGTTTAAATCATTCGTTTTTACTTCCCAAAAACCGTTTCTTTTGCCATTTTTGCGCTCTATGATGCCTCTTTCGGTCAAATTTACGGTAATGGTCTTAACTGTTCTCTCAGATTTGCCTATATGCGCAGCGATTTCTTTTTGCGTGGCTTTAGGCTGTTCTCGCAAGAAGTTCAGCACGGCCATTTCTTCTAAAGTGCAATTCAAAGTGCAAATATTGCACTTTAGAGAGGCTTCCTTTGTTGTATTTGCACTTTGAACGCCTTGCACAGAAGATTCTTGCACAAGCATTACTCGGTTCTTTAGTTCGTTGTTTTCGGAAAGAATGAGGTTCCTAAAGAACGCTTCGATATATTCAGTGGTAGCGTAAATGCCTTTGCTCAAATTGTTATAGTTGGCACGGACCAAAGCGTTGCGGAAATACCATGAATGATTGGCAAATGCCTCGTTACTGATGTCGAATCCAAACGTACGCAGGTATTTGATAGCAAACACTGCCGTTGTACGGGTATTTCCCTCACCGAAAGCATGAATCTGCCATATGCCAGAAATGAACTTGGCGATGTGAATGATAGCATCGTTGATGTTCAAATCCTTATAGCTGAAATTTTTCTCCTGCATGAAATCGAAATCTAGCGTTTCACGTATGCTGTCAGCACTGGCATAAAGGACGGTTTCTCCTTTCAATACCCATTCTTTTTTGGTGATATTGTAATCTCTGACCTTTCCTGCAAATTTATAGATACCTTGGAAAAGGCGACGATGAATGCTGATATACTCAACGGGCGAAAATGTGAAGGTCTTTTCAGATAAAATTTCAGCAATACGGGCTGATACTTTATCTGCTTCTTCCGTTCTGTCTTCGATGTTTGCTCTGACTGTTTTGGATTGATAGTAGCTATCAATAAGCTGTTTGGCTTCTTCGATAGTTATATCCCCCTCAATGTGCTGACGCGCTGTTTGAATCAAGTACTCAGATGGTTTCAGATCATCCACTGCTTGCAATCCGATAGCGGTCTGCCAAGCATAGCCTTTTTCTTTTTTCTGAGGCTCACCTTGCCTTATATATTCTTCAAAATCATTCATTATCAATGAGAATTTAGCAGTTTAAATCGTTAATTTTTAGTCCACCGGATATTAAGCGTGGTAGTAAATTATCACGTAGAGAAGTGAGAATAATATTCTCCCTATGACATTTTTCATAATTATAATCCAAAACTGAAGTAATCTTTTCAAAATTGGATATTTCTTCTGTTGTTGGTATAATTACTGGCATACTATTAAGGGAGTCTTTGTTAATACTCCCAAATACTGTTCCTTCTCCATTATATACATCGAATTCTTTTTTCATCGATTTTACTGTATAATAAAGGAATGAATTATAGTTACCTCTTGCTTTAATAGAAGCAAGTCCTCTTCCAATACAGCAATCCTGACTAGCAATATTTATATCTCCAACAGGTGCTCGAACACTTATAAGAATAGAATTCTTTTCTGCTATTCTATTAGGATCTGTTGTATATAATTTTATGGATGGGAACCTATTACCAAATTCGGATCTACCTTGATAGAAAACCATTCCTTCTTTATTCTCGTTATAGCTATCTCCAGATGGTGATTGTCCCATTGTTATTATTGCAAAGTCACATAATCTTCCAACTTTCCATCCTTCTGGAATCATTCCCATCTCAGAATCCACGAATTTTCCTTCTTTAAACGGTTCAAAATCCACAAACCAAGACTTGAACAATGCCTGTGCCTGCTGCTCTAAATTATCATTTATGCGCTTATTAAAGAGCACATGCTTATGGGTAT